>Ga0078972_1003816_pt1 | contig 43792 bp, 40 predicted proteins | sample YelNatPaOPGAMG01_FD_67568 | JGI IMG/M metagenome (GOLD analysis project Ga0078972, IMG submission 67568) | Hot spring thermophilic microbial communities from Obsidian Pool, Yellowstone National Park, USA - OP-RAMG-01 (SPADES assembly) (version 2) | ecosystem: Environmental > Aquatic > Thermal...
GAAAAAAGCCATGCGTGATTGCAAGACCTGACCCCGGGTTAGAGGAATCGCTGGAAGATCTCGTCCACATGGGCAAGATAAGGAGAGAGGGAGAAAGCCGGGGAAAGATCCACTCCCTTCAATTTTCTCTCCAAGGCCGTTTTCAAATCCGGAGCCCCGCCCTCCCGGACTTCCATAGAAGCCTCCTGAACAAGAAGATAGGCCTCTTCTCTGCTGAATCCCTGGTTTATCAGCTCCAGGAGGACCCTCTCGGAAAACACCAGCCCTTTGGTCATCCAGATGTTCTCCTGCATACGCTTCTGGTCCACCTTCAGACCACTCATGACCCTGTTCAAGAGCTGCAAAGCGTAGAGAAAAAGGGAGGTGGCGTCGGGAAGGATCACCCTTTCCACGGAGGAATGGGAGATGTCCCGTTCGTGCCAGAGGGCCACATCCTCCAAAGCGGAAAGGGCATATCCCCTTAAGAGGCGAGCAATACCGCAGAGCCTTTCACAGAGGATGGGGTTTTTCTTATGCGGCATGGCACTTGATCCCCTTTGTTTCTGGGAAAAGGGCTCTTCCACCTCATCGATCTCCGTCCTCATCAAACTGCGAATTTCGGTGGCTATCCTCTCCACCCCTCCCCCGCAAACGGCCAAGGTGGAAAGATACTCAGCGTGGATGTCCCTGGGAATGATCTGGGTAGAAAGGGGACAGGGTTTCAGCCCCAGTTTTTCGCAGGCGATTTTCTCCACCTCTGGAGGAACGTGGGCGTAGTTACCTACAGCCCCGGAGACCTTCCCCAAAGAAATAGCTTCCTTTTCCCGGAAGAGCCTCTCCCCTATCCTCTTCAATTCCGCATACCAGTTGAGGACCTTCAAGCCGAAAGAGGTGGGCTCAGCGTGAACCCCGTGGGTCCTGCCAATAATGGGAGTGTGCTTGTGCTTGCAGGCTAACTCCCATGTCACGTGGAGTAGAGGCTCCAGCTCTTTCAGTATCTCCTCAGTGGCCCTTTTCAGGGATAGGGAAAGGGCGGTATCAATAACGTCCGAGGAAGTAAGGCCGTAATGAAAAAATCTGGCTTCGTCTCCCATGGAGGAGGTAGCTACTTTAATGAAGGCAATCACATCGTGGCCCACCTCCTCCTCCACCTTGTTGATCTGTTCCACATCCAAAACAGCGTGCTTTCTGGCTTGATCGGCGGAACCAGAGGGAATCATCCCCAGAGATTCATAAGCCTCCATCACAGCCAGTTCAACTTCTAACCAGAGACGGAATTTGTTCTCCTCTGACCACAACTCCTGCATCACTCGAGGAGTGTATCTGGGAATCATTGTGAACCCCCTGTATTGTAATTGGGCGCTTCCCTGGTGATCCGGACATCATGAGGATGGGACTCCCTCACTCCTGCGGGAGTTATCTCGATGAATTCCGCTTTTTCCCATAACTCCTTGATGCTCCTGGCCCCACAATAGCCCATACCTGATTTTAAACCTCCCACGAGCTGAAAGAAAACCTCGGAGACATAGCCTTTATAGGGAACCATCCCCTCGATCCCCTCGGGGACGAACCTCTTGAAGCTTTCCTGGAAATAACGGTCGGCACTCCCTGCGTTCATCGCTCCCATGCTCCCCATGCCCCTGTAAGATTTAAACTTTCTGCCCTCATAGATGATGGTCTCCCCCGGAGCTTCCTCGGTTCCCGCGAAAAGGTTACCAATCATCACCGTGGAGGCACCAGCGGCTATGGCCTTCACGATATCCCCGGAGTACCTGATGCCTCCATCGGCGATTATGGGGATCCCGTGCCGGGAAGCAACCTGAGCGCACTCCATGATGGCCGTGAGCTGAGGCACACCCACACCAGCCACGATCCTGGTGGTGCAAATGGAACCCGGGCCTAATCCCACCTTCACGGCATCGGCCCCGGCTTCAATCAGGGCCTGAGTGCCTTCAGCCGTGGCTACATTTCCGGCGACAACCTGCAGCTCCGGATAAAGCTCCTTGATCTTTCTCACCACCTGAAGGATATTGCGGGAATGCCCGTGGGCGGAATCCACAAAAATGACGTCCACCCCGGCTTCCAGCAACGCCTCCACCCTTTGTAAGCTTTCCCCCGAGGCTCCAACGGCCGCTCCCACAAGGAGCCTGCCAAAGCTGTCCCGGGAGGCCTGAGGGTGCTCGATGATCGAGTTTATATCCTTGATGGTGATCAGTCCCACAAGCTTTTCTCCCTCCACGATGGGCAACTTCTCGACCCGGTGACGGTGGAGGATCTCCTTGGCCTGTTTCAGGGTTATGCCCGGGGAGGCTGTAATCAGCTTGGGAAAAGGGGTCATCAGCTCCTTGATTTTTTTCCCCTTTTCCTCCTCGAACCTGATATCCCGATTGGTCACCAGGCCCACTAACCTCTCCCCTTCCACCACGGGCAGCCCTCCGATCTTATAGAGGGCCATCGTGGACTCAGCCTGCTCCACTGTGGCCTCCGGAGAGATAGTAACGGGGTTCATGATCACCCCGTTTTCGGAAAGCTTAACCCTTCTCACCTCCTGCCCCTGTCTTTCTGGGGACATATTCTTATGGATCACCCCCAGGCCCCCTTCCCGGGCCATAGCTATAGCCATGGTGGACTCAGTCACCGTATCCATGGCTGCAGAAAGCAGTGGGGCCTTGAGTTCAATCTTTCTGGTTAGCATCGTGCTTGTATCTATCTCGTCCGGTAATACCTCGCTATAGCGAGGTATTAGGAGCAGGTCATCAAATGTGTACCCTCTTTTCATAGCTCACCTCTCTTTGCGCTTATTTTCAAAATCCTCAGTGCCAGCTCCGCAGCGTTGATTATCCCCGCCTCTCCAATTCCCATGGTGGCCACTGGCACTCCTTTAGGCATTTGCACCATGGAAAGCAGGGCATCTATGCCCCCCAAAGGGCCCACGGCTCTGGGCACCCCAATTACAGGAATATCCGTGCTGGCGGCCACAATCCCCGGAAGGGCAGCAGACATGCCCGCTACAGCTATAATCACCTGCACCCCCTTCAGGGACTTCAGGTAAGCGAGCAGGCCAGGAAGATCGCGGTGGGCAGAATGCACTACTACCTCGGAGTCCACCCCTGCCTCGGCGATCTTTTTCACCCCTGGCTGCACAAATTCCCTGTCGCTCTCAGAGCCGAGAATAAAGGACACTTTCATGCTTTTCCTCCTATATCGGTCCTGTATAATTTAGCTTCAAACTTCAAACGCCTGGCAAACTCCAGGGTCCTGAAATGAGCATCGCTTCCTTTGCCCACAACCGTCAGGACCCTCCCGCCGCTGGAGACAAGTTTTCCATCTCTTTTAGAAAGCGCGCCTCCGAAGACAACCACTCTCAGCTCCTGGGCCAAAGGCTGGAAATCTCCGATTTCCACTCCCACTTGAGGGGAATAGGGATAACCCTGAGAAGCGATCACTAAGGCGTTTGCGGGCTCCCCCCATTTCAGCTTCACTTCCTCGGCTTTTCCTTCCATGACCTGAGAAAGGACCTCTCCCAAATCGCTCTCTAACCTCACCATAAGAGCCTGGGTTTCAGGATCACCGAAACGCACGTTGTATTCCAGCACTTTAGCTCCTTCCTCTGTGAGCATCAGGCCAAGGTAAAGGGCTCCTCTGTAGTTGATCCCTTCTTCCTTCAGGGCCCGGGAAAGCCGAGAAATCAAGTCCGAGATGCTCTCCTTCATCTTCTGCTTCAAGTTTACAGGAGAAAAGGCTCCCATGCCACCGGTATTTGGCCCTTGATCAAAATCCAGAAGCTTTTTGTGATCCCGAACATAATCCAGAGGAAGGAGCGTCTTCCCATCGTAAAGGCAAATCAAGGAAAGCTCCTCCCCTTTTAAATATTCCTCAACCAGTAACCTCTTCGAGGCCTCCCCGAACTTTCCTCCCAGCATCTCCTCCACGATCTTAAGGGCCTCCTCTTCCCCTTCCGCAATTAAGACCCCCTTTCCTCCAGCCAGCCCATCCGCCTTGAGCACAAAAGGAGGAGAAAAATTGGACAGGGCTTTTCGAGCCTCAGTCAGGCTGGCTACAGGAAAGGAACGCGCGCAGGGAATGGAGTGGGAAAAATTGAATTCCTTGGCGCGCACCTTGGAGGCCTCCAACCAGGTAAATTCCCGGTGGGGTCCAAAAGTGGGAACGCCCTCCCCTTCCAGGATGTCAGCAATGCCCTCCGCTAAGGGGTTCTCCGGTCCTATCAGGGCCAGGGAAACCCTGTTTTTAACAGCCAGATGGGCCAGATCCTTAAATTCTCGGGGATAAAGCGCTTCTCCCAAAGGTTCCATCAGGGGATTGGGGTTCACAGTGAACATCTTCTCCACGAACTTGCTCTGAGAGAGCTTCCAGAGGAGAGCGTGTTCTCTTCCTCCGTTGCCGTAAATCAAGATCCTCATTTCCCCGCTCAATGCCGGAACAACCTTTTATGAGTAAAAATCAAGGTAGCCTGATGCTCCTCGCAAAGCTCAACGCATTCCCTGTCCCGCTTGGAGCCGCCGGGCTCCACGAAACACCGGACTCCCGCTTTCAGTCCCACTTCGATTGCGTCCCGGAAAGGGAAAAAGCCATCGGAAATCATCACTGCCCCCTGCGTAGAATGGCCAAAACTTTGGGCCCTTTCTACAGCAAGTTGGGCAGAATAGACCCGGCTGGGCTGTCCTGCTCCCAGGCCAATGAGCATCCCTTCCTTTACTAAGATCACAGCGTTGGATTTCACATGTCTCACGACCCTCAACCCAAATTCGGCGTCCTCCGCTTCCTGGGGAGTGGGCTTCCTCAGAGTAACGGGTTCCAGCTGAAGGTAAGGTAAACCCGTATCCGGTTCCTGTATCAAGACCAATCCGTGCCAGACCCTCCATTCCTTTGCGGGAGAAAAAGAAGAAAACTCCACCAGTGAGGCCTTCTTTCCCTTTAAAAGGGAAAAGGCTTGAGAGGCGAAACCCCTGGAGGCAATTACATCAAAAAAGTGGGGCTTGAGGGCCTGGGCCAGGGTTTCGTCTACTTCCCCGTTGATGCACACAATACCCCCGTAGGCGGATTGGGGGTCCCCGGAGAGCGCTCTCTGAAAAGTGACTGAGGGATTTTCCTGAAAGCGGGAGACACCGCAGGGATTGGCGTGTTTGATTATGGCCACGGATTTCTCCCCGCAATCCTGAACAAGATCGATTCCGGAAAGCAAATCCAGATAATTATTGTAAGAGAGGTCCCCCTTGACCGGCCTCAGGCCATCAAGGGCAGAGGGCATACCCACGGCCTTACCCACCCAGGCCTTCTGGTGAGGGTTTTCCCCATAGCGCAACTCCCTGATGTCCCTGGTAACCAAATGGAAATCGGACCCAAAAAGGGCCATGAGGATTAGAGCGTCGTACCTCAAAACGGTCTCCATGGCTTTCTGCGCCAAAAAGCGCCTTTTTTCTAAATCCAGGGGAGCATTTTCCAGAAACCAGGCATACTGCTCAGGGGAGGAAAGGAGGGAAAGGCGGTGGAAATTCTTGGCCCCCGCTCGCAGCAAAGCCACTCCGCCAATATCAAAATTCTCAATCATGGCTTCCTCTCCCTGAGGAATAGCGCTTTCAAAGGGGTAAAGGTTCACTACCAGGAGATCGAAAACCTCCCCTTCCGGGGAGAGGATCATCTCAAAGACCCTTTCGTTGAGGGTTTTCACTCGACCTGAAGCTAATTCTTTAAATCCGGTAATTTCTTCCAGGGAATGAACAGGAATTCCCTTTTTCCTGAGGAAATTCTCGGTCCCTGAAGTGGCGTAAAGCTCGTAGCCCAGAGGGATTAATTTCTCACAGAGAGAATCCAGCCCCTCTTTATTGCTGGTACTCAAAAGTGCCTTCAACTTTTTCACCTCCAAGGATTTTCTCGATCACCAGAGGGTAAATGAAATGCTCAGCCTTATGAATGCGCTGAGTCAAAGTCTCCAGGGTATCGTGCTCGTATACCGGAACGGGGATTTGGGCAATAATGGGGCCAGTGTCCACTCCCTCGTCCACATAATGGATGGTCACACCCGTCCATTTCACCCCGTAACGAAAAGCGTCCTCGATAGCATGCGCTCCTTTAAAGGCTGGAAGCAAAGCGGGATGGATGTTGACAATTTTTTGGAAGAAGGCTCTGACAATGAAGGGGGGAAGGATAAGCATATACCCGGCCAGGACAATCAGGTCAGGCTTGAGCTCCGTTAACCTTTGAAAAAGGAGGGAATCCCTCTCCTCCTTTTTAAGGCGCCTGGAGATCAGCTCTCGGGGAATGCCGTAGGCTTCCGCTCTCCTTAATATGCCGGAACCCTCCACATCAGAGATGACATAAATCTCAATTGCCATCTGCTTCCTGCGAAAATACTCCACGATGGCGGAAAAGTTCGTCCCTTCACCGGATCCTAAGACCACTATCCTTTTCATCCCTTGAAACCTCTCCCGCCAGGCGGGGCTGATAACTTGCCAAAAGATGCAAAATCTCTTCCACCTTCTCCCGGTCCACTAAAAGCACGAAACCGGTGCCCATGTTGAAAGTCTGGAGCATCTCCTCAAAAGGAATTTTTCCGGCTTCCCTGATTTTTTCAAAAACTTCGGGCACGCTCCCGATTTGAAAATCCAACCTTAAACCCTCAGGGATAATGCGGGGCAGGTTCTTGCTCAGCCCTCCTCCCGTGATGTGGGCGCAAGCGTGAATTCCTTCCTGAAACGCAAAGCTGTAGATTTTTGTGGGCTGAAGCAAGGAATCCATCAAAGACCGGTCCTCCTTTAAAAGTCCCTCCCTGAGGAGTTTGTTGATCAGGGAATAACCGTTGGAGTGAGGGCCTGAAGAGGGAAGGGCAATGGCCAGGTCTCCAGCTTTGACTCTCTCCGGTCCCCAAGGCAAACCGTCAGGAGTGTCCACCACACCCACGACAAAACCCACGAGGTCCAATGTGCCTGGTGGGTAAAGGGAGGGCATTTCCGCAGTCTCCCCTCCCAGAAGCTTCAGGTGAAGGGAGCTGAGGAGAGCCTTGAGAGATTCAAAAAAGGGCTGAAGGAGCTCAGGCTGAATGCGGTGACACCCCACGTAATCCAGAAAGAAAAGAGGCCTGGCTCCCAGGCAAAAGATGTCGTTGACGTTCATAGCCACGAGGTCCTGTGCGGCTTCTCTCATTTTCCCATATCTGAGCAAAAGCTGAAGCTTGGTGCCAATTCCATCAGTGGAAGCCGCAAAGAGCCTCCCGTTAAAGGGGAAGACTCCAGCATAAGGGCCGATGGTTTCCCCGAACAAATCCCTCAGTTTTCTCTTCAGCTTTTCAGCCCGGGAAATGTCCACTCCGGCATCCTTGTACCTCAAGTTTCCCTCCTTCCTGTGAAACAAAAAAAGCAGAATTGATCATAATTTCCAAGAACCTGATACATTCCTTCTAAACTGAGGTAGCCCAGAGAATCCACACCCACTTTCCTCCTGACTTCCTCTATACCGTTGCGGGCGATAAGCTGCCGGCGAGAAGGAATATCTATACCCCAGAAGCATTCATGGGTAATGGGAGGAGAAGCCACGCGAAAATGAACTTCTCTGGGCTGGGCCAGTTTTACAATCTCGATCAATTTTTTGAGCGTGGTTCCCCGGACAATGGAGTCGTCCACCAAAACAATCCTCTTTCCCTTGATCAAGTCTTGAACAGTGGAAAGCTTTTCCTTGACGGCCTCTGCCCTCTTAAAGGGCTCGATAAAGGTCCTGCCGATCCAGGGATTGCGCATAAGTCCCGGCTCTAAAGGGATCCCCGATTTTCGGCTGTAGCCAATGGCAGCGGAAAGGCCGCTATCCATAACGGGAACTACGATATCGGCCTGTACTGGATGTTCCTCGGCGCAACGCTCCCCCAATTTTTCCCTGATCTCGTAGACATTGTGCCCGAAGACGCAAGAATCGGGGCGGGAGAAATAAATGTACTCGAAGACGCATTGGCGGGGCCGACGGACGACCAATCGCTGATAAGTGAAGCTGTCCTTTGTAGCCACAGCCAGAGATCCTGGCTCCATTTCCATCCTTTCCCCTCCTTCAGGAAAGGCGGCGTCCTCGCTGGAAAAGAGAACGGTATTTCCCTGGCGCCTGACCCAGAGAGGACGATATCCACTGGGATCCCTGATGGCCACAACCTTATCCTCGAACAGAAAAAGAAGGGAATAGGCGCCCTGAATCTGAAAAACTACCCTGGCCATCTCCAGGGGGTCCCAAGTAGAGGGCGGGGAGCGGAAATGTTCCACAAGCCTCTGCAGGAAAATTTCGGAATCGGAAGAAGTGAGGAAGACCTTTCCCCTCCGTTCCATTTCCTCTCTCAGCTCTCTATAATTTTCCAGATTTCCATTGTGCGCCAGCGCAACTTTGGCCTTCATGAATTCCACTTCAATGGGTTGAGCGTTGATGGGGTCTGTCCCTCCGGCAGTGGAATACCTTACATGACCGATGCCCAAATCGCCCTTTAAACCTTGAATTCGGGAAAGAGGCAAGGCCTCCCGCACCAGGCCCGGGTTTTTAAAGGTGCTCAAGCGGCGGTTAAAGACCAGGGAGATCCCGGCTGACTCCTGACCTCGATGCTGGAGAGCTAACAGGCCCCGGTAGATCTCCGCGGAAATACGGGGATAGACCCCTCCGTATAACCCGCAGCTCTCCCTCATTCCCTTCTCTCCAGGGAATTATAGGAGCTCATCAATTCAGGAAGCCCAATTTCCTCACCGTTCCAGACGAAACTGGCTCCCTCGATCCGACCAATCTGGGCAAACTCAATGCCCCTTTCTTCCAGAAATTTCTGGAGCTTTTCCCTTTTCCCGGGGGAAACTTCGGCAATGAACCTGGCCGGGTATTCCTCAAAGGGGTGAGCCTGGGTGGAGATATTTACCCCCTTTTTACCGCCAATGGCCATCTCCGCGCAGCTAACAATTATTCCTCCCTCTGAGACGGTTCCCGAAATTCAAGCAATTGGTAACGCCCAGAGGTCTTCCTCCAGAGGAAATGATGTTGGCACAGGCCTCAAAGAGTACGGCCTTTGTCCCCTCCCTGGGATTCAGTGCCGTGTATCGGGAATTTCCTCCCAAAGTGAGGGCTATTCCTTTTTTACCCTCTAAATGAAGGACAGCGGCATCAGCTCCCGGAGGCTTAACGGTTTTTCCGCGCACGCCATAATCGTATTTCTCGTAGACCGGTTTCTTAGAGGCGATCGTGGGATGGGAAAGAAGAGCGAGCAAGGGTTCCCTCACCCTTCCAGACCAGAAAGCAATTTTTGAAGAAGTGGGATAGAGACGCTCCATTTCCTGAGACAAATCGGGGGCATTTACCACCAGCGAAAGGGGAAGCGAGGCCACAAGCTCGCCTCCATAAAAAACGCGGAATTCCTCCCGGGAAGTTAAAACCCCAATGCGGGCAAAGTCCAGCTCCCATTTCTCGGCAATTCTCCTTAAATCTTCCTCTTTCTCCTTCTCAACCACAAAGGCCATGCGTTCCTGGGACTCGCTCAGCAGAATCTCCCATGGTTCCATGCCCTCTTCCCTTAAGGGAACCTGATCCAGAAAAAGGTCCAGGCCTAAACCTCCACTGGCAGCCATTTCTGTTGTGGAGCTTAATATGCCTGCGGCACCCATGTCTTGAATGGAAATCAGGGATTTCAACCGGGAGATCTCCAAAGTGGCCTCGATCAATTTTTTCTCCGTAAAGGGGTCCCCTACCTGAACCGAGGGGCGTTCATCAACTTCAGTGTGCAATTCGCGGGAAGCGAAAGAGGCTCCATGCAGGCCATCCCTTCCCGTTTTGGACCCCAGAAGGACAATCGAATTTCCCACTCCTCGGGCCTGGTTGGTGCGCAGTTCGCCCCTTTTGACCAGGCCCACTGCCATAACGTTTACCAGGGGGTTGAGTTCAAATTGAGGCTCAAAGCGAACCTCACCTCCCACAGTGGGAACACCGATGGAATTACCGTAAACGCTGATCCCGGAAATAACGCCCTCATAAATGCGAGAGCCTGGTCGGGAAAAATGAAGGGAATCCAAAAGGGCAATGGGACGGGCGCCCATGGCTATTACATCCCTGATGATGCCTCCAATACCCGTGGCGGCTCCCTGAAAGGGCTCCACGGCACAAGGGTGATTATGGCTCTCCACTTTGAAGGCTATGCCCCAATCACCGATCCAAACCAGGCCAGCATTACCCCCTGGGGGGCGGAGGTGCTCCTTGATGAGGCGCCTGGAATGCCGGTAACCGCAATGCTCTGACCACATGGCAGAAAAGATATAGAGCTCAGTGGGATTGGGTTCCCGCCCTAGAGCTTCCACTATCCTCCCGTAATCTTCCAAGGACATGGAGAGCTTTTTCAGGCTTTCAATATCGGCAGGCATATAACCACCTTCTAATAGCTTGAAATATTTCCAGCCCGTCTAAATTAGGGTGGTAACTCGCTGTAGAACGCTCTGGATGCGGCATCATTCCAATTACAGAAAAGTTTTCGTTGGCGATAGCGGCGATGCTGTCTGTGGCTCCATTGGGGTTTTCCTCGTATCTCAAAAGGATGCGGTTTTCCTCTTCCATTCTTTTAATCGCTTCCGGTGGAGCGATGTAGCGCCCATCACTGTGAGCAATGTAAAGAATCAGCCTTTTCTTGATCTGGGCGAAGACAGGCGAGTTCTCTACCTTTAAGGCCACGGGCCTGCAGATAAAATGTCCGCACTCATTCCGCATCATGGCTCCGGGGAGGAGTCCGTCTTCTAAAAGGACTTGAAAGCCATTGCAAATTCCCAGGACCATCCCCCTTTTCTGGCTGAGGTATTTTTCCACGGAGTTCATCACCGGGGAAAAACGGGCAATGGCACCGGGGCGGAGGTAATCCCCGTAGGAGAAACCACCAGGAAGGACCACCAGATCGAATTCCTCCAAAGAAGCCCAATCGTGCCAGACATATGCAGCCTGGAAACCACTCCGCTCTAAAGCTTCAAAGGTCTCGCTATCGCAATTGGTACCCGGAAAGACCACAACCGCAGCTTTCATTTGAGCATTTCTAATTCATAAACTTCAAAAACCGGATTGGAGAGAACTTTGGCGGCAATCTCCTCAGCGATTGACCTGGCCTTCTCTTCCGAGGGGGCATCGATGGAGACCTCAAAGATTTTGCCTGTTCTCAACCCTGACACCGGATAGGAAAGCTTTCTGAGGCTTTTCTCGATCGTAACAGCTTGAGGGTCATAAATCCGGGGAGCTATCTTCACTTTAACCTGAAAATCGAACCTCACGCCGAAATCCTCCTCAATACTTCTCTGTAAGCCACCAAAGGATCCCCTGCGGACTGGCGGTAAATGTCTTTGTCCAGGGAGTCCCCGGTTTCCAGATCCCAGAATCTGCAGGAATCAGGGGTAATTTCGTCCGCCACCATTAAGCCCTCTCTGCCCTTTCCCACTTCTATTTTGAAATCCGCCAAAATCAACTTGCGCTCCCTCAAAAAGGTGAAGAGGGCCTGATTCACGCTCAAGGCCAGCTTTTCCATTCCCTCCAATTCCTCTAAAGTGGCTATTTTCAGGGCCAGGATTGCTTTAGGGCAAATTAGAGGATCGTGAAGCTGGTCATTTTTGAGGAAAAATTCCACAAGGGGAGGCTCCAGCTTTTTCCCCTTTTCCAGACCGTAGCGCTTGCAGAATGATCCAGCAGTGAAGTTCCTCACCACCACCTCTAAAGGGAAAATCTGCAATTTTAAGGCCCGGAAAGACTTCTCTGAGACTTTTCCCAAATAGTGGCTGGGAACACCTTCTTCCTTTAACCTGCGGAAGAAGACATGGTTGATGGCGTTGGAAAGGGCGCCTTTGCCCGGGAGTAAGTCGTGCTTGGCACCATCTCCAGCGGTGATGTCGTCCCGGAATTCGATAGTGACAGTGCCATCCTGATTATCGAAAACCGACTTGACCTTTCCTTTGTGGATCAGCTCCATAGGATATACCTCCTTTGCATTCAAAACAGGGGGCCGCAACTACAAGGAGTGATCCAAAAAGGACATCACCCCTTGTAGTCAGATAATTTACGGTTATCTGGTAGAGACTTCCGGGCCATATTCCCGGAATTATACAAGGGTGAAGCATTTTATGGGCGGATTATAGCATCAGAAGAAAAAGGAGGCAAACAGAGTTTAAAAGTCGCCGTGCCTTTCTGCGCAAAGGGCGGAAGCGGAGATGCGGAGAGTGGGCTGGAGGTGTGGAGAGGGGAGAGGGCTGGAGGTGTGGAGAGGGGAGAACAGGGGTGAAGGGCTGAATTGTGGAGAGTGGGCTGGAGTATGGAGAGGGGGGAGAGGGCTGGAGGTGTGGAGAGAGGAGAGTGGGGAACGGGGGTGAAGGGCTGAATTGTGGAGAGCGGAGTGCAGGCTGGAGTATGGAGAGAGCAGGAAGTAGGTCAGAGATCCGCTGCAACGTGAACTGGAACGAGAATAAGACGCGCAACAGACCGGTTTATAGTTGTTATATCGTGCACGGGCACAGGGGAAAGGAAGGGTAGGAGCAAGGGGAAAATTGATGGAGCAGAAAAGGAACCGGGTCAATCCTTGGGATTCCAGGTCTAACTAATTTCCCTGCTTTTTCCCCGAAGGGCTTTCTGGAAATAGGGAATGCGCTGGGCTAAATAGAAAATCAACAGCGTGGTCAAGGTTCCCAAAATCATTCCCCCCAGGATGTCGGAGGGGTAATGCACCCCTCCGCAAATTCGGGCTAGTCCGATCAAAAGTCCGGAGCAATAGAGAAAGATTCCCAGTCTGGGGTTAAAGAGATAAGCCCCTGTGGCCAGGGCAAAGAGAAAGATAGTGTGCCCGGAGGGAAAGGAATAAGAATTATCGCTCAAAAGGTGGGGAAGCCCCAGGGCCACAAAAGGACGGAGGCGATGGTAGAATATGCGAATGAGCTCGGCAACCCCAAACCGGGCAACAAGGGAAGAAAGGAAGGCCAAACCATACAGTTTCAGAGAATTCAAGCCTTTTCTTCTATAATCCCAGTAAGCGCAAAGGACAAAGAGGGCGAGAACGAAATAAAGCCAGTATTCTCCCAGGAAAACGATGAGGGAATCCAGGGCTTTGGAGAGACCAGCAAGACTATAAAATTGAAGAAAAAGCCAATGATCAAGGTTCATGGCCAGGGCCAATGGAGATCCCATTCAATCAATCATAGAGAAATGCGTGATTGCAAGACCTGACCCCGGATTTGGGAAAATGCGTGATTGCAAGACCTGACCCCGGATTATTGGAAGAGGAGCTTGGCAAGCTGGTAGAGCTCAGGAGGAACGGTCTTCACCCTTCCCACCACTTTTTCCATCTCCACTATCTCAATCTCTTCTCCCTTAAGGGCCACCATTTTCCCAAATTCCCCACTGTGCACCAGGTCCACAGCGGAGATGCCAAACCTCGTGGGATAATAGCGGTCCCTCAAAACTGGAGAACCTCCGCGCTGAATGTGTCCAATGACAGCGTGTTTGGCTGGAATGCCTGTCCTTTTCTCTATTTCCTGAGCCACAAGCTGCCCTACTCCTCTGGCTCCCAGTCTACCGTGACCGAACTCGTCAATCTCTCCCGTTTCTTCCTCTTTCAAGGCTCCCTCGAGGTGAACGGCCTCCGAGACCACAACTGTGCCGAAGAGGCGGCCCTTTTGCCTCTTGCTGAGGAGGTTTTGCGCCATTTCTTCAAGATCGGCAGGGACCTCCGGGATGAGCGTCCAGTCAGCTCCCCCTGCTATACCGGTATAGAGCGCAACCCAGCCCGCTTCCCTGCCCATGACCTCCAGCACCATGATCCGGTGATGGGAACGAGCGGTGTCCTTCAAGCGCTCCAGGGCATCTACAGCCACGGAAACGGCAGTGTCAAAGCCAATGCAGTAGTCCGTCTCGGGAACATCGTTGTCCATGGTTTTGGGAATCCCCACTGTGGGCAAGCCCTCTCTGGCCAGTTTTCCAGCAACGCCCAGGGTGTCGTCTCCCCCGATAGCGATTAAGGCGTCCACTCCCAGGCGGGAAAAGTTCTCGATGACCTTCTTTTTATCCTCCTCGCTCTTCAAAGGGTTGGTGCGAGAAGTCCCCAGAACTGTTCCTCCCTGGGAGATGATCTCTCTCACGTTTTCCAGATTTAAGGGTTCAGTGTCTCCCCGGATCATCCCGGCCCACCCATCATGGATGCCCAAAACCTCGTAGCCGTAAGCCACAGACCGCATCACCACCGCCCGGATAGCGGGATTCAGCCCAGGGCAGTCCCCTCCGCCAGTAAGGACTCCGATTCTTTTCACTCTGGCCATCCTTGAACTCCTATTCCCTGTTAAATTCCTGAGGAGAAGCTCCCTTTTCCCGGCCCGAAACCCCTGGGGTTTCCACCACACCCTTTCCGGAACACCCAAAAAGCCTCATCTTTGCCCGGACTACTTTTTTCGTTTCCTCACGGGCCCGGGTGAGGAACTTTCTGGGGTCTACCTCCTCGGGAAATTCTGCCATAGCCTCTTTGAGGCCCCGGGTAAAAGCCTTGTTTAGCTCCGTAGCCACATTTATCTTGCAGATCCCTGCTTTGATACCCTGGGCGTAGCTTTCATCGGTCACTCCCGATGCTCCATGGAGCACAAGGGGGATGCCCACAAGTTCCCTGATCTTCTGGATTCTCTCCACGTCCAGATGCGCTTCCTGCACTTGCATCCGGTGTATGCTTCCCACAGAAACTGCCAGGGAATCCACCTGGGTTAGCTCCACAAAGCGCAGAGCTTCCTCAGGGGTGGTCATCAGGGCTTTCAACTGTTCAAAGGTGATCTCTCCGGCTTGGGGAACTTTGCCCAATTCAGCTTCCACGGGGATGCCCACGGCATGAGCGATTTCCACAATCTTTTTCGTGATGGCCGCATTTTCCTCAAAGGGCAAGGCGGAACCGTCGAACATCAAGGAGGTGAAGCCGGCGCGCAGGCAACGCACGTTCTGGATGAAATCCGTGCCGTGATCAAGGTGAAGCACCACGGGAACGCTCACAGCTTCCGCCGCATTCTTCACCATGGCCACGATCTGTTCCAGCCCTGCATATTTAATGGCCCCCTGGCTGGCCTGGAGGATCACGGGTGCCTTTTCCTCCTCTGCTGCCTCAATAATGGCCTGGACGTATTCCAGGTTGTTGGCGTTGAAGGCCCCAACCGCGTATCCTTCTTTCTGCGCTTTGATCAGTAATTCCTTGCTGGTGACAAGTGGCATATCCTTTTCCTCCGAATTTTAATTTTTAATGGATTTATACCACTTTAAGGGGCCTAGGAAAATGGGGACAGTCCCCATTTTATTTTCCAAAAAACAGGGCATGGAACGCTGACTGCATCCCATTTACAAAAAATAGGGACAGTCCCCATTATTTGAGGAGGAGAACTTGACCTCTATCCCCTACTGCCAGCCAGGTGTTCCCTCCATAGCATAAGGAATTTATGTCGAAAGTGGTCCCGGAAGAAAGGGCTTCCCATTCAGTGCCATCCTTAGAGGAAAAGAGCGCTCCATCCCTGCCAGCCGCCAGGAATAAGCCATCATGATAGCCCAGAGTAAGAATATCAGCGCTTATCCCGGAAGAAATGGCAGTCCAGTTAGTGCCGTCAGAGGAAGTGTAAAGCGCTCCCTTTTCTCCGGCAGCTATCCAGAGACCGTTGCCAAAGATCACGGTCCTGAGGTCGGGAGCCTGAACCAGGCTGATCCTGTTCCACCTGATTCCATCTGTAGAAGTGAGGATCGTTCCCGAGTCTCCCACAGCGACGAAGAGACCATTTCCAGAGGTCACCGCCCACAGGTTGGCATCCGTGCCGGAAGAGTGGGATTTCCAGCTGGCACCGTCATAAGAAGTCAGGATTGTTCCTCCGTCTCCCACAGCCACAAAAATGCCCTGGCCGTAATCATCTACTCCGTAAGTCACGGCCCGCAAAAAGGCTGTAGTATCCGTGACTCTGGTTATCCAGCTGGTTCCATCACCGGAAGAAGCTACTCCGCCAGCGCTTCCTACTGCAACCCAGCAACCGTTTCCGTAAGCCAGCCCGCGCAGGAAAGAGGAAGCCGCACTGACCGTAACAGCGGTTACCTTGGAACCCCTGGAACCCGGGCTGAGGGAGGGCGTGGTGGGAGTAGTTTGATAGTAAATCACCGTGGGCTGAATGGTGGAGGGGGACCAGATGAGGCCATCCCGAGAGTTCAAAATTAAACCGGAATCGCCTACCGCGATCCAGTAACCGTCCCCGAAACCGCAGGCGTAAAGGTCTGAACCAGCAACGACCGCATTCCAGCTCCTGCCGTCAGAGGAAATCCAGAGAGCGCCTCCGTTGCCCAAAGCGAGGTAATTTTTCCCGTTAAAGGCCAGCCCTGTCCAGCGAGCGCTGGATTTAATTGAGGCCAACTCCCAATTTTTCCCATCAGTGGAAGAGAGAATTGTTCCGCCGGTTCCCCCCACCAGCAAAAGGTCAGGAGTCACTAAACAGGTAAGTAGGGTATTAGTTGCTGGAGAATCCCTCTTTACCCACTTCAGACCATCAGTGGAGGTCAGAATCGTGCCATCGAATCCCACGGTCAGGAAAAGGTTGTATCCGGAGAAGAAACCAAAGGAAATCTTCCTTAGCCCCGAGGATGTGGGCGAGTTCTGAGGTGACCAGTGAGAACCATCGGGAGAAGAAAGAATCAGGCCATTTTCTCCCACCGCAACAAAATAATTATTCCCGTAAGCCACAGAGGTCAAATCTTGAGTTACTCCAGAAGCCTGCTCAGTCCAATGAGTTTTGTCCGGGGAGGTAAAAATTTGGCCATTGTCCCCCACTGCTACCCAGAGTCCGTTCCCCCAGGAAATGCCCTTGAGGTTTGCTTCCTCTTCCAGGGTTAAAGGGGACCAGTTAATCCCATCAGCGGAAATCACCACCTCTCCGAAATCTCCCACTGCTACCCAACCATCCCCATAGCCTACGGCCCTCAAGGGATTGTCCACAGGCCCACAGCGCAGGGACCAGGAGATCCCATCACTGGAATTCAAAATTGCGCCCTTGTCCGTGACGGCAACGAAGAGAGGGTTATCAGCGGATGTGGGAGTAGCGACATCCGTCCACTCTCCGGCAAAAACTGCTCCCTGATTCTGGGGAATGCTTGAAGTACCGGTTTCTCCTCCAGGAAGAGCCCCGATAATTACGCGATTGTTCTCGTTGTCCCAGGTAACGTCCTTACCCAGGGCCTCGGCGATGAAGCGGATGGGGACAAAGACTCGATCCTGATAGATGAAGGGCTCAACGTCCGAGGGAACTTCCTTTCCGTCTACGAAGATGGTAATCCTCCCGGAAGTCAGGGTGGGAGTACTGGTTCCCCCGGGGGGAGTGCCGATAATTACCCTTTTGTTCTCGTTGTCCCAGGTAACGTCCTTACCCAGGGCCTCGGCGATGAAGCGGATGGGGACAAAGACTCGATCCTGATAGATGAAGGGCTCAACGTCCGAGGGAACTTCCTTTCCGTCTACGAAGATGGTAATGTTCCTGTATGTTACTTCAATTGTCCTTGTGGAGGAATCCCAGTATGTAACTTCGATCTCTTGAGTTCCAGTGTTGGCGCTGACCAAACCTATGGAGCCAAGGGAGATCGCCAGCAGGCACAAAAAGGTCAAGAATTTGCGTATCATGCTTCCTCTCCTTTCTTTAATTATTCATACCTCAGGGCTTCGATAGGTTCAAGACGAGCAGCTCTTTGCGCAGGATAGAAGCCGAAAAAGATCCCTACTGCCACGGAGAAGAGGAACCCTAAAAGGACAGAGCCAGCTGTGATCAAAGTAGTAGTGTTGCCCCAGGTCTTGATTAAATAGGAACCCAAGAATCCCAAAAGGATGCCAATAATGCCACCGATGGTGGAAAGGATTACAGCTTCTAAGAGGAACTGGGTGATGATGTCCCGGCGCAAAGCACCGATGGCTTTCCTCAAACCAATCTCCCTGGTGCGCTCAGTAACTGAAACCAGCATGATGTTCATAATTCCAATTCCCCCCACAAGAAGGGAGATGCTGGCGATCCCAGCCAGAAGCGTGGTGAAAGAAGCTGCTACAGAAGAAATAGTTTGCAGCAAATCCTGCTGGTTTAAAATGGTAAAATCGTCGCTCTTTCCTTCAGCAATATTGTGACGGATACGCAGAATCTGGGTTATTTCATTGGAAACTGTGTCCATCTGATTGAGGGAATTGACCTGCACGTTGATCTGGCCCAGGGTACTCCTGCCAAAGAGTATCTTCTGGGCCGTGGTGAGAGGAACAATGATTTGATCGTCCTGATTTGCAAAGCCGGTTCCTCCTTTAGGAGCCATTACGCCGATCACCCTGAATAAGGCCTTGGTTCTGTTCACAGTGAGCTGGACAGTCTGTCCCACAGGATTTCCTTCAGGGAAAAGAGTCTGGGCCACTGTGGCCCCCAAGACTGCAACCTTGTCCCACTGCTCCACTTCGGGCTGGGCGAAAAAAACTCCCTGGCTCATTTTGATGTTCATCAAATCCTGATATTCAGGGGTGGTTCCCACAATGGAAGTATTCGTGTTGTTGGAGCCCACGATGGCTTGAGCCCTCCCGGAGATGGTAGGGGCAACCTCCTTCACTCCTTCTATCTGGCTGATGGCAGTTGCATCATCCATGGTCAAGCTCTGGGCTTGAGAGGCAAGGGCCACTCCTCCTGCACGTACGTTGCCAGGTTGAACCATGAGGAGGTTAGTGCCTAAAGAGGAAATTCTGCCTGTAACCGCAGCTTGAGTTCCTGCTCCTACAGAGAGCATCATCATCACCGCTGCCACTCCGATAATCACTCCCAGCATGGTTAAAAAGGAACGGCTCTTGTTATGAGCTAAGGCCCCCAGGGCCATTTTGAGAATTCTCCCTATTTTCACGCCAAAACCTCCTCCCTGGGCATTTTTTCCAAAATCTGGTGAGCCAGAAGGGGAGAGGCCACCCGCTCATCGGAGACGATCAAGCCATCGCGCAGGCGAATGATCCTCTTAGCATGCTGGCCGATATCCGTTTCATGAGTGACCAGGACGATGGTTCGACCTTCTTCGTTCAGGGATTGGAAAATTTCCATGACCTCCTCTGAAGAGCGAGAGTCAAGGTTCCCCGTAGGCTCATCGGCCAAGATTATCAAAGGGTCGTTGATCAGGGCACGGGCAATGGCTACTTTCTGCTGCTGCCCAATAGAAAGCTCGTTAGGTCTGTGATGAAGCCTATGTCCCATTCCCACTCTTTCCAGAGCCATGATGGCTTTTTGAGTAGGGTTGCGGACCCCATTGTAAACCAAAGGCAGCTCTACATTTTCCAAAGCAGAGATCCTGGGAAGCAGGTTAAAGCTTTGAAAGACAAAACCGATCTCGTGAGAGCGCAATTTGGCCAGTTGGTTGTCGGTGAGCTTTGAGGTATCCGTGCCGTTTAAAAGGTAGCGTCCGCTGGTGGGGATATCGAGACACCCCAGAATATGCATCAGGGTAGATTTTCCAGAACCTGAAGGCCCCATAATGGCCACAAATTCTCCTTTCTCTATGGTGAAAGAAACCCCACGCAGCGCCCTCACTACGGTACTTTTACTTAATTGGTAAATTTTTGTCAGGTTCTGGACCTCAATCACCGCACTCATCCTACGGAGACCTCCTTTGCTGGATGCGCATTTCCCCACCGGGTATTCCTTCCAAACCCCCAGGTCCAAACTGGAATCTCGTCTGGCTTGAGGTGCCCTGAGAGGTCCCTCCCAGGAAGCTCAAGGCGATCTGGTCTCCCTGCTTTAGTCCGCTCTTGATTTCAGCCATGGTGTCGTTCAAGATCCCCACTTCCACTGGCTGAACCTTGAATGTGTTCCCATCCCAGACTTTCACCAGATAGCGGCTGCCTACACTTTGCAGAGCGGTACGGGGCACAATTAAGGCGTTCTGAGCCTGAGCAACCACCACACTTACTTGAACGGTCATTCCGGGTTTCAAGGACTGGCTGGCATTTTCCTCCAAAGAGAAGTGAGCTCCGTAGCTCACTACACCCTGGGTTTCAGTGGCTACAGGATCAATGGAGGTAAGGGTAGCCTTAAAAATCTGGTTGGGGTAGGCATCCGCAGTCACCTGAGCCTCCATTCCAGTCTTGATGTCTCCTACATTCACTTCAGGAACATTACAGGTAACTTCCAGAGCGCTGGTGCTGGTCAGGACGAGAAGCACGGTATTTTCTCCCACGCTGTCACCCACTTGCACGTTGATAGCGCTGACCGTCCCTGAATTGGGAGCCTTGACGGAAGAGGAAGCCTTCTGGGCCAAAAGTTGGTTTAAATTGGCCTGAGCCTGCTCTACAGCTATTTGCTGAAGTCTCAAATCCACGGTGGAAGTAGAGGACATCTTCTGATCATATTGAAGCTGAGCTAACTTCAAGGAGTATTGAGCGCTAGTTACTTGATTCTGAGCGTTCTTCAAGGTGTTCTGATTGGACATCTGGGTTTGCTTTAAAGAAAGTTGGGCTTTCTCCAGTGCGTTTTGGGCACTTTCTACCTGTTTTTGAGCAGCGGCAATTTGTTGATCGTTTGCGGTTTTCTGATCCTCCAGTTTGGCTTTGGCAGCATCCAGGGCATTCTGAGCAGCTTCCTTTTCGGCCGCAGTTGTGGCGTTGTCCAACTGCTTCTGGGCTTGGTCCACTTCTTCTTGAGCGGAATCCAGGGCGCGCTGAGCATTATCCTTTACCTGTTCCAGATTGGTCTGAGCATCCTGAAGATCGGATTGGGCCTGAGCCACAGCGTCCTCGGCCAATTTCTCGGAAATGGAGCATGTTTCCGTTACCTGTTGCAGGTTATCCTGAGCGGCCTGAAGGTCCATTTTGGCCTTCTCCAGGGAGACGTTCAAGCTTTCCAGATCGTATTCAGAAAGGGGCTCTTGAAGCTGCTCCAACCTCAATTGCGCCGATTCCAAATTCCATTGAGCGTTTTGGATCTGGGAATCCAGACTACTCGTATCTAAGCTGATCAGCTCCTGACCCTCCTTTACCTGGTCACCCACAGAGACGTTAATTTTGGCTACTTTTCCGGAAACCCCGGCAGTGACGTTGGTCTGGCTTTTCAGGGCCACGTTTCCGGTAAGGGAAAGGCTCTTGGAAATGGTTCCCTGCGCTACTTTGTAGAGGGTTGTCTGACCCTGGGTGCTCGAGGACTTAGGTCGAAATATCCAGTAAGCACCTCCTCCTAAAAGGGCCAGAACCACTACAATCAAGACAATCTTCTGCCACGTCTTCAAAATTATGGCCTCCTTTCCTTAAAAATTCGGCAGGCCTAAAGGGATTCTGCCTGCCATTTAATCAACACCAAAATAAATGGTCTTGTCATTCATAGTATGGAAGGAAGCTTGATAAATTTCGGTTGAGAAAGTGTTAAGAATTTGTAAAGATTTCAGGGTCGAGGGTTAAGGACCGTCCTCGATTTTCACTTACATTCCGCCTTGGATTCCCCGCCAAAATACACTTCCTGTCTAAGGGATTCCTCGATTTTTTTGCGCTCCTCCTCAGGTAATCTCTGGGCGTACTCCTTGAAAAGTTTTTCCAGATATTGAACTCTGAGTTTGGCTCCCTGGGCCAGGGCTTTTTCTCCGGAAACCTGCTTTTCCAAAATACCCACAGCCTGCTCCAGTTCATAAAGTCGGTAGGTCAGGGTGGAATTAAGACCGGCTTGCTTGTGAAGCTCCGACCTGGAAATCATCACCTGGTCCTTAAGGCGTTTGATCTGTTCCTGCAATTCCACAATACGAGAAAAGAGGCCGCTCCACCCTTCCTTTTCCCAGGAGAATCCGGGGAAGAGCTCCTCCAATTTTTCTTGGATCTGGGAAATCTCTAAATTTTCTTCTTTTTTCCTCATAAAACAAAAAACCTCCTACATAATCTTGTAGGAGTTATCAGCCCTTTTAGGGCACAGGCGAACTCCATCGCCATAAAAATTATCTCACTTTATAAGGGGACAATCAATTATCGGTTTTCTGGATAATTTTTTGCAAAAAGGGAAGAAGGGGGATACCAGAATAGGTTCCAAAAGGCGAAGCCCGGCAATTTAAGGTCCGTTAAGTCTGAACGGGTGAATTAGGGGTTCCCTTGGGGGAATTGAGGGCATTTCGCACAGGGAGAGGGTTTCCCAAAGCAACTTCCCTTTACAAAATCAAGGTGTTTTCCTGAGGTGGCAATTTAACTTAGGTCAAATTTTTTAAAAATGCGTGATTGCAAGACCTGACCCCGTTAGGAGGTTGTGGACTTCCTGGGCATTTTTGGCCTTTAAGACCTTTTGGGCCAAAACCTGGGCCTGGCTTAAAGAAAGGCTTCTAATCAGTGCTTTGGCCTCAGGGATAGAGCGGGGATTCATACTAAACTCATCCAGTCCCAGTCCCAATAAGATGGGAATAGCCTCTCTCTGCCCAGCAAGTTCCCCACAAAGCCCAACCCATTTCCCCTCCGCATGAGCGGCATCAATCACCTGCTTTATCAGACGAAAAATAGAGGGGTCCAGGGGCTGAGCGAGATAGCCCACTTTCTCGTTGCCGCGGTCCACAGCCAGAGTGTACTGAGTGAGATCGTTGGAACCGATGGAGAAAAAATCCACCTCCTGAGCTAAGACATCGGCTAAGATTGCGGAAGAAGGAATTTCTACCATGATTCCCACTTCTACCTCGGGGGAAAATCCCACATTCGATTTCCTCAGGTCTTCCCTGGCCTGAGCTATTAGTTCCTTGGCTTGTATGACTTCGTCCAATGTGGCGATCATGGGAAGCATAATCTTAAAATTGTGACCAACTGAGGCCCGAAGGATAGCCCTTACCTGAGTGAGAAAAAGCTCGGGTTGTGCCAAACAGAGCCTGATGGCACGCAGGCCTAAGAAGGGGTTGGCCTCTGGTTCCATCTTCAAATAGGGCAACTGCTTGTCCCCCCCGATGTCCAGAGTGCGGATGATCAGGGGGCGTTTGCCCATGATCTCTCCAATCTGAAAGTAGGCCTGAAATTGCTCCTCTTCAGTGGGGGCGGTCTCCCTCTCCAAGTAAAGAAACTCGGTGCGCAGAAGGCCCACTCCTTCTGCTCCCATTTGTATAGCTTCCAGAGCGGATTCGACGTTTCCTATGTTGGCCACGACCTCCACCCTCTTCCCGTCCAGGGTAATTGCGGGAAGGGCCACACCCTCCATAGCAACCTTTCTCCTTTTCAAAAAGGCTTCCTCTAAGGAACGATAACGCTCTACCTTTTCCGGGGAGGGGCTAATTTCCAGCAATCCCTCAGTACCATTCAAAGCGATTAAGGTGCCGGGCTCAATATTCAAAATTGAATTACCCAGCCCCACCACAGCGGGAATTCCCAGCATACGGGCCAAAATGGCAGAATGGGAGGTTGGCCCACCCCTGGCAGTAGCGATACCCTTAATCTTTTCCTTCTCAAGGGTAGCGGTCTCAGAGGGGGTCAAATCCTGAGCCACGAGAATGACAGCCTGATCCGTTGAAAGAAGCGGAGCAGTTTCTCTCCCTGAAAGCAGGGTCAAAAGCCTTTCCTTTACATCCTTGATGTCCACAGCGCGTTCCCGCATGAGAGGGTCTTCCAGGTTGGAAAATTTTTCTTCCCATGAGGAAAAAACGGCGGATACCGCCCCTTCGGCGTTAATTTTCTCCTTCTGAATCATTTCCTCGATAGCGGATTTAATCAAATTGTCATTCAACACTTCCTGGTGAAATTCAAAGATCTTTCCCGTCTTTTCCCCGGCTTTCAAAGATGTGGTCTGCTCAAGAGAAATTAGCTGATCTTGTGCCTCTTTCAGGGCTTGGTGAAAACGCTGAATTTCCTTCTCCGTATTCTCCACGCGGGTCACTTCCACCTGGATTTTCCCAGGCCCGTAAACGTAGGCCGGGGCCACTGCTATCCCTTCAGAGGCGGGGATGCCCCTGAAAGTATTGGGGAGTTCCTTTTCCTGGTTTTCCTGCACCTGAGGCTGAACCGAGACTTGTTCCATTTCCCCAAACCCTGAAAGCACGAGTTGCTTCAGCTCCTCTAAGGCCTCCTGGGCATCCTCACCCCGAGCTTTGATCCTGATTTTTTCCCCCTGTCTAGCGGTGCCCTGACTAGCAACCTGCATCATACTCTTGGCATCCACTTCCGGGCGTCCTGGATGGCTGATATTCTGCACGGTAATTTGAGCCTGGAAGCGGGAGGCAGTCTGAACAAAAAGGGCTGCAGGCCGAGCGTGAAGTCCAACTGGATTGGGCACAGTAAGCTCTACAGTAAAGGCCGGGCCTTCTTCTTTTTCTTCTATTCTCTCCTGAGGAGCTGGGCCTTCTTGAGGAATTTTAGAAAGGCTCAAGGCGTTCTCCGCAGCAGCCTGTACCTGATCAAGTTTATCACCTAACGAAGCAGCCACAGCCGCGGCAATAGCGCCTTCCACCAGAGGGGCGTTCGTCAAACGAATTTTGGCCCTTTTTTCGGGAGGCAACATCTCCAAATAGAGCTGAGTGGTCATCACTGCACTTCCCAGGTCCATGAGCACTAACACGCCATCCTCGCTGTAAGCAGATTCAATTGCTCGCTCAATTTTGGACATGCTCGTGCCAATCCCTCCCTCATCCAGCCCCCCTGCGGCAAGAATGGGAAGTTCCGGTCTCTGACTCATCTGTCTGGCCAGAGCACAAACTCCCTCAGCGAGTTCCTGGCTGTGAGCTACTACAACTATTCCAACCATCAGATCTTTTCTTTTAAGGAGCGCAGGGTCTCCATTAAAACCCGGCAGTACTGAGGGATATCCTCAACCACTCTCCCCCAGACCACGTTTCCCTCGCGAAAAGCGGGTTCATCCACCCAGATAGCTCCAGCATTGATCAAGTCGTCCTTTATTCCCAGGGAGCCCGTAGCTCGCATCCCTCTCACGATACCAGCAGAGATCAGAACCAAACCAGCATGACAGATGCTGCCAACGATTCCTCCATTCTGGTAAACCCCCCTCACCAGATTTAACACTTCTGGATAACGCCGAAGTTTGTCCGGAGCCCAACCGCCAGCAATAAGCACAGCGTGAAACTCCTGAGGGTTGAGGAAACCGGCGCCTACGGGGGCCGTAACCTGAAGCCCTCCGGATTTGCTGGTATAGGTCTCTCCCGGTTTAATTCCCACGATCGTGACCTCGGCTTCTTCCTCCCTTAGCCTCATATAGGGAACCCAGAATTCCAGGTCCTCGTATCCGGGGCCCACTAACATGGCCACTTTAATTCCCTTGAGATCCATAGACCTTCCTCTCTTTAAAATAGGATTTAAAAATTAAAACAATTAGGACAGTCCTTTACTTCCACCGCAGGGAATTGCGGCAAGTTACCTTCACCCTTATATCCCACCGAGCCACAGCTGCAGGCGTACCAACCCTCTTCCAAATCTTTGTAAGGAACACGGGGAGAATTTAAGTCTATCCGCTCAAAATCAGTTTTCCATCGGGCATTGGTGATCAAGAAATGGCACCCTGCTTCCCGCAACTTCTGGAAATAGAGCCTGAAATGCTGGCAGTGGCGCATCAATAATGTGGCTACAGTAATCCCTGATGGGAAGGGAAAATCCAGGGCATTGGCGCAGATGACTAAAAGGTTCCTGGGAATCCTAAACCCTATGCGCTCGAGGCCTCGAGCTACCAAATAAGGATTAACTTCAAGGGCGTAAACCTTTTCGGCTTTAAGGGCCACCTTTTGGGCAAAATACAAATTCCCCGCCCCGATGTCCAGAACCACATCGGATTCCTTAATTTCCTCCAGGACTCTCTCTATCAGCTCTTCAGAGGAGGGGTGGAAGTATGGTTCCCAGTCTGAAAGTTCGTTCCTCCGGCAAAAATCTTTAAAATCCTCATCCTCCTGGGGAACGCCGATCATCCTCCTTCTTGATCGTCTTTGGACTTCCTTTTAAAGATAGCCCAGTCTGAGCGATACATCAAAGCCCACCAGAAGCCGATCCAGGCGATGCCAAAGAGGATCATGCTCACCCATCTTCCCACCACATAAAACATGAACTCACTCAGGATCAGAGGGAAAAGAAAGATAAAAATCCAGCCACCGAGAGGGATACGCTCAGCAAGTGGCTTCTTCTTGGGAAGCGGTTCCTCACTGATCACCAATCTGGCGTCTTTCCGCCCCTTCCGGGATGCGGTCATCATCCACTCCCAGTTTGGGCTTTCTGACCGGCCTGAGGCATATCTCTGGCAGCAAGAACATCCACGCCTGTACCCATGAAGTCCTTGAGGATCACCTGTCCTACCTTAACCGGAGCTTGGAGCTCGATCTCCCTCAGCCTTTTCACTAATTCAAAAATCAGGGGCTTAGGTATGGGAGCGGAGGTGTAGACAGGGACAAGGGGGTGCAAGCCACCTATCACTTTAACCGTGGTGGTAACCATCCTTCTGGGGTCCTTAATCTCACTCTGAGCGTAATCTATCCCTTTACGGCATTGGTTCCCCTCGACTTTGATCACCTTTTGGTCCTCATAGGTGACATCCAGAGTACAGCCTACTGGACAGGTTATGCAGATTATCTTGGTTCGGATTTCAGGCATTTTGATCTCCTTGGCTTTTAGCTACACTCACAACCAATTTGTCGGCCTTTTGAACCGCATCGTAAGCTTTTTGAGGGATTTTTACAGTAACGATTTCTCCAGGGCGAACATATCTCTCTAACTTTCTGGTGATCAAGTGCTCCCCATCAGTGACTTCAACCCAGACCTTTTCCTCCACGGGACGCACGACCCTGAACTGAATGCTTTGGTCGGATTCCGCCAGGCTTTCACTATCCAGATACTGGGGAACGATATAACGCACGTTGTTCCCGGAAACGAGCCTAACCTTGCGTCGAACTGCTTTCTTGATTTCCAGGGCGTATCTGGCGGCACTCTTTCCGGCAACGAAACCAGCCTCCGTCACCCAGTCTACTAAATCATAAACGTGCACCACATTTCCAGCAGCGAAGATTCCGGGAACGCTGGTCTGCATCCCCTCATCTACAACGGGACCTCCAGTATTGGGGTCAAGCACTACCCCGGCTTTCCGGGAAAGTTCGTTCTCCGGGATCAAGCCCACGGAAAGGAGCAGGGTGTCACAGGGAATAACCTCTTCGGTTCCAGGAATTGGGTTCCATTTTTCGTCAACCTCTACCGCTTCTACCGCTTCTACCCTGTAATTTCCCATAATCCGGCTCACAGTATGCCTCAACTCCAGGGGAATATTGTAATCCAAAAGGCATTGAACGTAATTCCGGGTAAGCCCCGTGAGGAAGGGCATAATTTCTAAAACCCTCTCCACTTTGGCTCCTTCCAGAGTAAGACGTCGGGCCATAATCATCCCTATATCACCTGAACCCAGGATCACAAAGCGCTCCCCGGGCATGTATCCCTCCACATTCACGAAGCGCTGGGCGGTGCCTGCAGTATATACTCCGGCCGGCCTTGTCCCGGGTATCCTGATCTGAGCTCTGGTCCTTTCCCTGCAGCCCATAGCTAACACAATTGCTCTGCCCTCGAGCTCCAGAAACCCCACATGTTTTCCAATAGCGTTTATCTTGCGCAAGGGGGTAAGGTCCAACACCATGGTATCCGAAAGGACCTCGATCCCCAAAGAGCGGGCTTCCTGGATAAAGCGGTGAGCATAAAGGGGGCCGGGAAGGTCCTCCTTAAAAATTTCCACCCCAAATCCATTATGGATGCACTGAACCAGGATTCCTCCCAGCTCTATATCTCTTTCGATGATCAGGACGTCCTCCGCTCCATTTTTCTTGGCAGCAATGGCAGCCGCTAAACCACCAGGGCCACTGCCAATCACTATCACGTCATAAATGGGCTTAATTTTCTCAGGCCACATCTTTCGTTCTCCTTTTCAAAAACTCCGAACCTGGACCCTTCTTTGTGATTTGCGTGGGAGGAATCCCTAATTCTCTGGAGAGGATTTCTAAAACGCGGGGAGTATCAAACCCTCCCTGACAACGACCGGTTCCCAGCCAGGTTCTCCTCTTAATGGCATCGTATGTCCTGGCAGGAACGGGAGCATGGATTTCAGCCACAATTTCCCCCTCCGTCACGCTCTCACAGCGACAGACTATGCGCCCATAGCGGGGATCATTCTGAATGAGGATTTTCTGCTCTTCCTTGGATAGGTCTCTGAAGCGCGGACGAGCAGGGCGAATGGGGTCCCAATCTTTCTTCTCCTCCAGTTTTTCCCCAGCATCTTTCAAAAGCTCTATCACTCTTTCAGCAATGGCTGGGGAGGAGACTAAACCTGGAGACTCTATGCCCCCCAGGTTCACAAATCCTCGCACATTTGAAGGGATCTCAATGATGTAATCGTGATTGTATTTAATGTTGGGATTGGGCGAGGGGGCATTCCCGCCAGCTCTCAACCCGGCAAAAACAGCGATCACGTGCCTCAGTTCCAATTTGGGGACGAGCTTTAAGGCTCCCTTCCAGACTTCTTCCAATCCCTCCCTGGTCACAGAGCGATCCTCTTTGTCCTGGATGTCTTGAGCGTTGGGCCCGATGATGGTGTTCCCGTGCATGGTAGTGGTAACGAGGATACCCTTGGTTATGGGAGTAGGAACGGGAAAGAGAACGTTGTTAATGGTAATCTCGGCTCGATCAAAGACGTAATATTCCCCCTTTCGAGGAGTGATTTTAAATTCCGGCCTGACCCCGGCTTTGTGCATGACATCATCGGAATAGAGACCAGCAGCGTTAATCACCCAACGAGAGGCGAAATCCCCCCGGTTAGTCCTGATTCCCACAATTTTATTCCCGTCCATAATAAAATCCTGGAAAGCGGTTTCAAACATGATAGTGACCCCGTTCATTACGGCGTTTTCCGCAGCGGCCACAGCGGCGGCAAAGGGGTCGGCAATCCCTCCGGTAGAGGCCCAAAGAGCTCCAGAGACCTTAGGGTTTATGTTGGGTTCCCTCCTCCTTACCTCATCCCCGCTCAGAAAGACCAACCCAGGGACTCCGTTTTGAATTCCCTGCTTTATCAAGTCTTCCAGCTTGGGAAGTTCTTCTTCCCCAATGGCTACCACGTAATCTCCCCTGCGCTCAAAAGGAATGTTGAGCTCCCCTGCCAAAGTATCCCACATCCTGTTCCCTTTGACGTTCATCTCCGCCTTCAGGCTCCCGGGAACGGGATCGTACCCAGCATGAATTATGGCTGTATTGGCAGCAGTGGCTCCCATGCAGACATCGGCTTCTTTCTCGATAAGAAGAATGTCCAGTTTATAACGGGAAAGAAATCTGGCTACCATGCAGCCGATAATTCCAGCACCGATAATGATCACGTCATATTTCTTCATCTTTTCCCTTCCCTTTTATTTTATAAGGGAGGGGGGCTCCATTTAAGGGCTCCCCCTCCAGATTGATATTTATTTGGGTGGACTCAAGCGCTGAAATTAGCCTTTAGCCTCTACTCAACCCAGTTGAAAGTCCTCTCGACTGCCTTCAGCCATCCCTTGTAGAGCTTGTCCCTCGTGGCAGGGTCCATCTTGGGCTCCCAGGTTTTATCCACACCCCAGTTCTTCCTCAGATCCTCGAGGTTGTTCCAGAATCCCACAGCCAGGCCAGCGGCATAAGCTGCGCCAAGGGAAGTGGTTTCCGCAACCTTAGGACGAATCACGGGGACTCCCAGGATATCGGCCTGGAATTGCATCAGAAGTTCGTTATAGACCATTCCACCATCAACCTTTAAGGCGGCCAGCTTCACGCCGGAGTCCTTCTCCATGGCGTCCAGGACCTCACGGGTCTGGTAAGCTGTAGCTTCCAGAGCTGCACGGGCGATGTGCCCTCGGTTAATATAACGGGTCAGACCTACGATTACTCCGCGAGCATCGCTCTTCCAGTAAGGAGCGAAAAGTCCGGAGAAGGCGGGCACGAAATAGATTCCCCCATTATCCTCCACGGTCTTGGCTAAGGCCTCGACATCGGCTGATTTTTCGAAGAATTTCAGGTTGTCCCTCAGCCATTGAACCAGAGCACCGGTGATGGCGATTGAACCCTCAAGGCAGTAAACAGCTGGTTCATTGTTGATCTGATATCCCAGTGTGGTCAAGAGTCCGCTCTTGGAAGGAACTGGTTTCGTCCCGGTGTTGAGCAGCATGAAGCAGCCAGTGCCGTAAGTGTTCTTGGCTTCTCCGGGAGAGAAGCAGGTCTGCCCTACGAGAGCTCCCTGCTGGTCACCGAGGTCGCCACAGACAGGAATTACCCCTCCAAAAGGCCCGTCTTTGGGTGTATAACCATAAATAGCGGGGTCAGAAGAGGGACGAATCTTGGGCAGCATCTGACGAGGGATTCCCAGAATCTTGAGGATCTCGTCATCCCAGTCCAGAGTCTCGAGGTTCATTAACATCGTACGGCTGGCATTTGAAACGTCAGTGACATGAGCCCCTCCATTGGGTCCGCCGGTGAGCCACCAGATTTCCCAGGTATCGATATTTCCAAATATGGCGTCCCCCCTCTCGGCGGCCTGCCTTACACCGGGAACGTTATCCAAGATCCATTTGATCTTGGGGCCAGAGAAGTAAGTGGCCAGAGGCAAACCCACTTTGGGACGGAAGCGATCCTGACCGCCATCTTTAGCCAGCTCGTCGCAGATATCCTTGGTGCGGGTGCACTGCCATACGATGGCGTTGTAGTAAGGCTTGCCCGTATGCTTGTCCCAGACGATGGTGGTTTCACGCTGGTTGGTGACCCCGATGGCCGCAATTTCTTCGGGTTTAATGTTGTACTTTTGGAGAGTGACCTTAATTACTTCCTGGGTCCTTTCCCAGATCTCCATGGGGTTGTGCTCGACCCAACCGGGCTTGGGGTAAATCTGCTCGTGCTCCAGCTGATGGTAGCCCACAACGTTGCCCCCATGGTCGAAGACCATGAACCTGGTACTAGTGGTCCCCTGGTCAACAGCAGCTGCATACTTCTTTTCCATTATTTACCTCTCCTTTCTTAATCTTTTATTTTTTTGCCTTGTTTCCACAGGGCTTATCCCTGCTGCTCCTTAGCGACCTCCAACATGGTACGGAAAAGGAGGTAAGATGATGTCGCTCCAGGATCCTGATGACCAATGCTACGTTCGCCGAGGTAGCTCGCTCTTCCCTTTTGGGCGATCATGGGGATAGTAGCCTTCATTCCCTCCTCTGCAGCTTGAGTGGCCTCCTCCAAGGCCCTAACAGGATCGGAGCCATTAGCAAGAGCTTTACGCATGGCTTCGATAGCTGGAGAGATGGCATCGATCATGGTCTTTTCCCCCGGTTTGGACTTCCCTATATTCATGATTCCCTTCAGGGCGGCCTCCAGCGCTTTGACAAGATCTTCAAGCGTGAATTCATATTTGCCTTGAAGAGCAATTCCGGCCTGCATGAAGGCTGTTCCATAAAGTGGCCCACCTGCGCCTCCAACCGTGGATACAAGAGCCATCCCGGCGCTCTTCAATATGGTACCGGCGTCTTTCCCCTCAAAGGTAGGAAATTTGGCCATGATTGCCTGGAAACCCCGATCCATGTTAATTCCATGATCGGCATCACCAATTGCTGAATCCAGTTCAGTTAGATATTCTTTATTCTCCTTTAGTACCTCGGCTGCTCTCTGTAAAAATTCCTTGACCTTTTCTGTGGTAATGGGCATTGTCTTCCTCCTAAGGGATTACCCGGGCGCCGGGATCCCGGCGCCCGGGAGCAAATCAGGATTTTTCTCTTAAGCTTTCCACCTTAAACCCGGTGTACGCACTGGTGCGTCCCAGAGCTCGATCATCTCCTCATCCATGCGGAGCAAAGTGATGGAACAACCTTGCATTTCAAGGGAGGTGATGTACGGGCCTATCAGGTTGCGGACGATCTTCAGCCCTTTCTTATTGCAGATCTCATGAAGCTTTCGGTAAACGATGGGAAGTTCAATCAAGGGCGTACCCCCCATGCTGTTGACAAAGGCTAAGACCGCGTCTCCGGGTTTGAAAGGCGTGCTCTCCAGCTCAACATCAACCCATTCTCCTTTGTCTTCATCAAAGACGCGATGAGTACGGTGGTATGCAGGGTCCTCAATGATGGAAAGGGCAAGCATCTCGGTGATCTCATCGGCAGTTTTCAGCTTCATCCTTTCCCTTCCAGGCTCACCGTGGATGCCGATACCGATCTCCATCTCGTCTTCCGCCAACTGGAAAGTGGGCTTCCCTGCCATGGGAACCGTGCAGGGAGTGAGGGCCATGCCCATGCTCCTCCCATTGAGGTTGACCTTGGTGCAGAGTGCAGCAAGCCTCTTAAGATCGTACCCCTTTTCGGCAGCAGCGCCCACAATCTTTTCAGCAAGCACCGTAGTGCCCACTCCACGCCGGCCCTGGGTGTAGAGGCTATCCTTGACTGCCACGTCATCATCGATGATCACACTCAAGACCCTGATACCCTCTGCTCGAGCCATGTCGGCGGCCATCTCAAAGTTCATGATATCCCCGCTGTAGTTCTTCACAATATAGAGCACCCCAGCGCCACCGTGAACTGTTTTGGCAGCTTCCAGCATCTGGTCCGGGGTAGGAGAGGTAAAAACCTGGCCGGGGCAAGCTGCATCGAGCATCCCCATTCCAACAAAGCCACCGTGCATCGGCTCGTGGCCGCTTCCTCCTCCTGAGATCACAGCCACCTTTCCCTGAACCGGAGCGTCCGCCCGATAGATGAAGTTAGGATCGAAATGAACCTTGATGAGCTCAGGATAAGCCAAAGCGAGGCCTTCAAGCTCTTCCTTTACTACGTCTTCTGGCTTGTTGATTAGCTTCTTCATCCTTCTTCACCTCCCTTCTTTTAAACTCTTACCTCAATAAAACGAGGAATAAGCCTTCTTATTCTTCTTTAGGAAGGAACGGAGTAATGAACCAGTCGTATGTGAGTGCGCCTATTGGGCCACCAATCAGCGGTCCGAGTATCGGGGCCACAATCCAATATGAGCCGCTGAAGAGGCCTTTTGTTCCCACAATGGCACCGAAAAGCCTTGGACCGAAATCACGAGCGGGGTTAATAGCATATCCGCTCGGTCCGCCAAGGCAGAGACCTACAGCAAGAACAACTAAGCCCACAGCCAGTGGTCCAAGATTTGCGCCCACAGCGAGGTTGCGCCTGTCACCAGTGGCCAGCACTCCCCAGAGAAGGACTGCTGTGCCGAAAATCTCAGTAATGAAGGCATTCAGCAAAGAATATGTCCCGGTGGCAGCTGCTCCAGTCCCACCCCAGAAGGCCTGACCAAAGACTGATCCTGGGCCAGTGCACCATACATTGGGAACGCCGGCAGCGACAAGGCCATCCATGTAAACCAAATAAACGCCCAGAGCACCCAGGAAGGCCCCCACAATTTGAGCGATCCAGTAAGGGATCACCTTGCCCCAGGGGAAACCCCTCTTCACAGCCATAGCCAGAGTGACTGCAGGGTTAATGTGGGCTCCGGAGACTCCGCCAGCTACATAGACTGCCACCATTACCGCCATAGCCCATCCGAAGGTTATCGTGTTCCAGTTGTAGGCAGGGGCAGCCAGTCTGGGGGCCAGTCCAACGTTAGCCACAACGCCATCACCAAGTAAAATGAGGATGAAGGTTCCGAAAACTTCTGCTACTAACTCACCCCAAAGACTTTTCTTCTTCACTTCTTTTTCCCTCCTCGCAAAATGGAATAATTAGAAGCGCACAGCTCCAACCAAGTTTTTGGCTCTCATCACCTCCTCATAAGAGTTTGAAAGTAAAGAAAAGTTAGCGGGGTAATAATAGGGGAAAACATATGAAGAAAAGGATAAAGTAAAACTAAGAGGTAAAAAACCCACACTAATCCTCATTAAATGCATAAAGCTCATTAAATTTCTTACCCCGCTTTACTTAAAATAAGAGTGCTTATTTAGTCTATTATTTTAGTTCCTTTGAAAATATTTTCAAGTATTTTGGAAAATTTTTTTCTCTGGGAAAGCAAGAGTTCAAAGCAAAGTTGTATGATTGGTCCAAAAAGAAATGGAGAGCTTAGTTTGTTCCTTTTGCGGAAAAAGGTACTCAGTCAAAGATCCAGTTTGGCGCTGCGAGTGCGGTCATCCTCTGGATTTAGAATTTGAAGCCAGTTGGAATCCCCAAGGAACCCCAGATCAAGCTCATGGCATTTGGCGCTACAGGGAGGCACTGCCCTTAAAGAACTCTGGAAACATCGTCTCTTTGGGAGAGGGCTTCACCCCCATCCTGGAGGTCACAGTTTCCGGAAGGCCAGTGCTCCTCAAATTGGAGTTCCTCTCCCCTACCGGCTCTTTCAAGGACCGAGGCGCCTCTGTCCTGATCAGCAAAGCCCAAGAGCTGGGGGTGAAAAAGGTGGTGGAGGACTCTTCGGGAAACGCAGGCTGCGCTATTGCGGCTTATAGCGCCAGAGCTGGAATCGAATGCCATATATACATCCCCGAATCAACCTCTCCCGGGAAAGTTCTCCAGATTAAAGCTTACGGTGCAGAAGTTTTCAGGGTGCCAGGAAACAGAACAGAGGTAGCCAGAGCTGCCTGGGAGGCTTCAAAGAAAGCCTATTACGCCAGCCACATCTGGAATCCATTCTTCCTTCAGGGCACTAAAACCCTGGCCTACGAAATCTTCGAGCAATTGAATTTTCAAATCCCCGACACGATTATTTTCCCTGTGGGGAACGGAACTTTGCTCATTGGAGCCTATCTGGGGTTTTCTGAACTTTTGAACCAGCACCTGATTGAAAGGCTTCCTCGGCTCGTAGCAGCCCAGGCAGAGGCCTGTGCCCCACTTTACCTGGCCTATAGCAGAAAAGGAGGAGAAATCCCAGAAGTTATCCCCCAGAGCACCATCGCTGAAGGGATAGTCATCCCTCAACCTCCCAGGGGGAAGCAGGTCCTGGAAATTTTAAGAAAGACGGGAGGGATGGTCCTCCAGGTAAAGGAAAGGGAAATCTTGGAAGCTATGAGGATCCTCAGCTCTCGGGGGATATTGGCTGAACCCACCTCGGCTGTAGCCCTGGCCGCTTTTCTAAAAAAGCCTGAGGAATGGGGAGAGAAAGTCCTCATCCCCCTTACGGGGAATGGCCTTAAAACTATAGAGCAATACCAGAAAATCATTTTTTGATTGAAAGTGAACCTTTTCCTCTCTTCCAGCGTATATATCATCAAGAAAAGCGTAAATTTGTGCTTTTCCAATTTGGAAAATCTTATGGAGGAACGAGCTCTGGCTGATGAAGAACGCTCAGGAGCGCCCATCTATAATAAAGGCATGGACCCCGAGGAATCCGAACTGGTATCGAGGCTCAAAAAAGGTGACGAAAAGGCCTTCGCTCAGCTTTACCAGGATCACCATCTTCAGGTTTTCCGCACTTCTTACCTCATCCTGGGAAGCAAGGAGCAGGCGGAGGATATAATGCAGGAAACCTTCTTCAAACTCTGGCAAAACCGGGCAAAGATCAGGGAGGGAAACGTCCTTCCCTGGCTTTTAAGGGTTGCTACTAACGCTTCTTTATCCCTCTGGAGAAGGAAGAGAGAATTTCCTCTGGAGGAAGCACCCCTTCTGAAAAGCCGGGAACTTGATCCGGAAGAGGCAGCAACCTACAGGGAGATTCTGGAGGAGCTGAACAAGCTTCCCAAAAGGCAGAGGGCAGTGCTTACCCTGCGCCTGCTCTGGGACTATTCAGAGGAGGAAACAGCCAAAATCCTGGGAGTTCCTCCGGGCACAGTGCGCTCCAACCTTTTCAAAGCCAGGGAGAATTTGAGGAAGAAAATTGATGGAAGATGAATTGGAAAAAAAATTGAAAAAAGTGCTGGAGCTGGTCTCCGATCTGGCCCCCAATCCCCTTGGGGCAAGTGAATTGCTGCAAAGAAAAGCTTACGAGCACAGGAGGGCCAGAGGAATTGCCCTTAGCCTCCTCCCTGTGCTCTTGATTGCCCTTTTCCTTGCGGTTACCGCATTTCCGGTTTTTGCTGGTCAGGAGAACCTCTACCAATTTTATGCCTCAAGGAGAATAGCGGGAGAAGTGGAAAGCTGGAATAGCCTAGCCTTGGGAAAAACAGGAGAGGAAAGCTTAGCTCAGGAGCTGGGAATCACCGAGGAAGAAATCCAGGCTTTAAGGGCTTCAGGATACGGTTACGGGGAAATTGTCCTCATGGTCCAGCTTTCTCGAACTTCAGGAGAGGAGCTTTCAAAGATTAAGGAGATGAGGGAAGAGGGACTGGGGTGGGGAAGAATCGCTGCAGAACTGGGAGTCTCCTGGCGATCAATTTCCCAAGAAATATCCCAGGAGAGGGGCAAATTCCAGCAAAAAATGGGGGCGGAAAACCCTGGAGGGCCAAAGGCGCAGGGAAAGCCGGAGGATAATGCCAGCCCACCCGGCCAACAGGGTCCCCCAGAAAATAAAGGACCTCACAATAGTGCCACCCCTACCGGGTCCCAGAACTCTTCCACTCCTTCAGATAACTCCACTAATTCGCTTCAGAGGGAGAAAGAATCCACCCTGCTCACTCCTGGCCCAGCAGGTGAAGGCCAGGAAAAGAAGGACAACTCTCACCAGGAAAACAGGAGGGAGCAAGAGCCGTTTTTGGGGTCCCCGGAGAACAGGGTTCAAGGTAATCATCCTGGAGCCCTGGAACATCCAGGAAAAGGAAAATCCCCTTAAGCCCCGGAATAGCACATCCTGAGATTTTCCAAACCTTGAGGGATTCAAGTCTGGATTTTTTCAATTGCAGTTCAAGAACCAAAATTTTTAGTTGCTAAATAAGATTTAGGATGAACAAGGAGAAAATAAAATGAAGAAGTATTTAGGCACCATCCTGGTGCTCGTAATAGCAATAGCCATGCAGATCCTCCCGGTTTTTGCCTGGGACGATTGCCCTTTTGGGATGGTAAACGATCCTTATCCCGGTTCCTGCCCCCGCTACATAGATACCAATAACGACGGGATCTGTGATCATAGCCAGAGCGCGCCCACAGCAACTTCTGCCTCCCCAGAGTCTCCTTCTGTCTCTGAAGGTGGAACACAGCCGCCCCTGACCCAGGCAAACAACGATTCCCAAGAGGTTTCCGATTATGCTCAGCATCTGGAAGAGCTTTCCCTCTTACCCTTTAAAGAGCTAAAGGCCCTCACGGTCCAGGAACTGGAGGAGAAACACGGCCTTCCCTCGGGACCTCTGCTTTCCACATTGGCCTCAAAAGGGATTTCTGCTGATTTAAAGACCCCTTTAAGCTCAATAATTAAGGAGGAGGGGCTTTCCCGGGAAGAGTTTCTCGCCTTTTTAGGCCAAGTGTATCAAGGTCAAAAAACAACGAGGAATATTGCCACCACCGATACGCCAAACACTCAAACCTCTTCCACCTCAACGCTGCTGGTGGCAGGGGAATCCCGGAAAGGAAAGTCCGATGCGACGTGGTGGACCAGGAGCGAGGCTTTTACTCTTTTTTCCATCCTCTTCCTCACCCTGCTCCTCAAAGGTTTAACCCTTTACGAAAAGCGCTTCCCGAAAAAATCCCTGAGCTGGTTCACTCTGAAGAACTACCACTTCGCCCTGAACTTGATCCTTCTTGTGAGCTTCGCTTTATCCTTTATCTCCGGGCTTATGGATTATCTTTCCCTGACTTTTGACCTCTTTTCGACCTGGGGAAAAACCATCGTAGCCCTGCACTATGACTCCTCCTTCGTGATGCTCCTCGTGGGGGCGGTGCACGCTTTCTGGCACATCCCTTACTATGGCGGGTGCCTGCGCCAGACGAGGAAGCTGTGGAAGAAGAACAGAAAGACCTTCTGGAAATGGGCCTTAAACGTTGTTTTGACCGCAAGCTTCATCGTTTCCATCCTCAGCGGCCTCTTGAACTACCTGGCGCTTTGGTTTCACTGGAGGGGCGTGGCTACCCCTTCCCTGGAGGTGCACATCTATTCTTCACTGGTGATGATGGGGGTTGCCGTTCTTCATACACTCTGGCACCTGGAATACTACAGGAAGAACTTGAGCTTCAGCCCTGGAGCCAGACCAAAGCTGATCTCTGAAAGCAAGGGATGCCCAATATCCTGAAGAATCCGCTTTTTAAATTCATCCTGGGCGAGTAAAATGGACATTAGGGAAAATGCAGGGAGAGCCGCCTGGAAATGTGCCTGGGAAGTGCCATGATTTGTTAATTTCTTGATTTTTGGATAAGGCTTTAAATGCTGGATACAGAAATCAAAAACTCGAAAAAAAATTGGGGACAGTCCCCAATTTTGGTGGCGATGAGCGGGGGTGTGGACAGTTCCTTTGCCAGCTATCTTCTCAAGGAAAGAGGAGCTCTGGTGGAAGGAGCCTTCATGTACTTCTGTCCCAACTCCCGCTGCTGTGCCCCTGAGGCTGAGGCCAGAGCGGAAAGGACAGCAAAGGAACTGCAAATCCCTTTCCACAGGATAGATGCTAGCGCAGTCTTCGCGGAAAAGGTGATAGGGTATTTCCTGAAAAGCATGAGAATGGGGCTCACACCCAATCCCTGCACGATTTGCAACGAACAGGTAAAATTCGGCTTCCTTTTAGATTACGCCCTCCAGAAGGGCTTCAGTCACCTGGCAACAGGACACTACGCTCGTGTGGTTTATGACCGGGAGCGAGCTGTTTTCAGGCTGCTCAAGGGAAAGGACGAGCGCAAAGACCAGAGTTACATGCTCTACCGTCTGAACCAGAAAACCCTTCCTTTTGCCCTCTTCCCCCTGGGGGATTGGAGGAAGGCAGAGGTAGTTCGAGCAGTGAGAAAATTGGGCTGGGAAGCGGCGGAAGTTAAGGAAAGCCAGGACCTGTGCTTCATCCCCAAAGGGATGGGGCTAAAGGAATTCCTGGAACAGTTTGGGTTTCCCTTTCTTCCCGGCCCAATTCTGGACACTTCCGGAAAGGTTATCGGGACGCACCAGGGCCTTTATGCTTATACCATGGGGCAACGTCGGGGAATCAGGCTTCCAGGAGGGCCCTTCTATGTGCTCGCTCAGGATTTCTCCAGGAACGCTTTGATTGTGGGAAGGAAAGAGGAGGTTTTTAAAACCACCCTGATTGCCGGGGAGATCAACTGGGTCGTTGACCCTCCGCCTGCATTCCCTTTCTGGGCAAAAGCGAGGATCCGCTACGGGCACAAGGAGGCTCCGGCCATGGTGGAAAGATTTGAAGAAGATAAATTAAAAGTAGTTTTCCAAGAACCTCAGTTTGCCATCACCCCGGGGCAGGCCCTGGTGCTCTTCCACGAAGAGGAAGTCCTGGGGGGTGGGGTAATCTTAAGGGCGCTGGATTAATCGAAGCTCGTCTTTTTCAGAAAAATTTTTAAAAATAGCCCCCAAATGGCTTCCCGGTTATTCCCATTGCATTCGAGGGCAGATATAAGCAAAATCAATCCATCGCCAAAACAGGCGAAGGCAATGGTTAGTGAAGGCAGCGAACCTTTCTTCGCTTCCCTTTCAGGGAATTCCAAGCGGGTGGTTGACCATCGTCTTTGCCTCTTAAAAGGTTCCGCCTAACCTGCTTCTGTGCTATTTTGGTCCTCTCTGAAAGAGAAGCTGTCCGGAATTCATTTCAAAATGAAACAAATGTGGAAAGGGAACGAGGAACTCACCGGACCCTTAAACCCGGAAAAAGAGCCGACAACCTGAACATCGTGATGATCTACGGTATGAACGTGGGTCTCTACCTCTCTGAGCACCCTCTATCCGTCTGGATTATCCTGGAGGGTTTTATTTTTTCTGGTATAATCTGAAAGGCAAAACCTAAAAGAAAGAGAAAAGCGAAGATGAAGAATAAGCGGAAGGCTGGCCCTGGCCATGGTAATTCTTTCCTTCCTGGCTTTTCTTACAGGGCAGATTACGGTCAGGGGCTTCATGGCTCCGACAAGAGAGCTTGCTGGGATGGGCTGTATTGCAACCCTGATAATAATGGCTATCCTTTCTTTTTCCCTTTTCCCGTTATTGAAGGGAAATTCAGGACTCCTCCAAAGGCTGGAACACCAGGCAGATCAAATCAGCTCAGGCGTGGAGGCGGAAATCAAAGTGGTAGGATGACCCAGGGAAATCGAAAGCCCGGGGAAACATCCCCTTCATGGTGCGAAAAATCAAGGGAAAGGAGGAGAAAGCCCTGCGCTTCGAGGGTAACCTGTTCAGGAGCTTTACCGAGACAGTAAAGGTTTTAATCATCGCTCTTGATACAGAGGGAAAAATCTCCTTTTTCAACCGGGAAGCCGAAGAGAAATTAGGCTACTCAAGAGAGGAAGTCCTGGGAAAATCAGTGGAGTTTTTATTCCCAGCTCCAATGAGAGAAGAGGTGAAAAGCTTCACCTCAAGTCCAGACCCTTCCAAGATTCCCAAAAATCAGGTGCTTCCCCTGGTCTCAAGGTCCGGGGAAACTTTAATAATTGACTGGGCAATCACCCTGATCCCGGACAAGGAGGGAAACTTCCAGGCTGTAGTGGGAATCGGAACAGATATAACTGCAAAGGAAGCCCAACTCAAGCGTTTAGACCTTCTAAACAAGATAAATCAGGAGATTATCGTCTCCGATTTGAAAAACCTGACCCCTATGGCCAGCCAGATTCGGGAAGTGTTAGACGCTCACACGGTCTTAATCCTGAAAACGGACAAGGAAAGGAAAAGCATGGTGCCAATCGGATGGAACTGGCGCCCAGGGTATTACGGGATTCCCGACGAGGTCCTGGTGCAGAAAATTCCCCAGACCACGGAAAGGGGTTTAGTGGGATACTGCATCCGGGAAGGGAAAGCCATAGTCTCAGGAGATGCAGAGAGGGATCCCCGGGCTCATCACATTGAAGGAACGGAATATATGGACGAGTCCCTAATCGCTATGCCCCTGCGCTTTCAGGAAGAGATTCTGGGAGCCATCTTGGTGGGGAAAAAGGGATTGAACCAGTTCAAGGAGGAAGATGTGGCTCTGCTTCAAACCATAGCAGGCTCCTTGGCGGTGGCCCTTCATAACCGAGAGGTGATGGAGAACTTAAAGGAGGAAGAGGAACGTTTCCGAAACCTCTTCGAGAGCATTCCAGACGGTGTGGTCATTTACGACTCCCAGGGAACAATTCTGGAAGTAAACGAAGCCCTAGCCAAAAGCAGGGGCTACTCCCGGGAAGAATTAGTGGGAAAGAACGTGGAAGACCTGGATCATCCGGACAGCAAACCCCTATCCAAGCCCTTTTTGGAGGAGGTAAAGCAAAGAGGGATAGCCAGAAAGGAGCTCCTGAACATTACAAAAAATGGGGAGGTGATACCGGTAGAGGTTTTTGCCTCGAAAATTCATTATCAAGGCAAAACCGCTTTCATCGGTGTTTCCCGAGACCTGAAGGAGAGGAAGAAACTGGAGCAGGTGAAAAGCGACCTGCTCTACGCCATCTCTCACGAGATGAAGACCCCCATCCAGTCCCTTATGGCTGCAGTGGAAATTTATTCCTCTCTAACCCCTGCCCGTCTGGCCGCTCGCTCCCTGGAGCTCTTCGAGATCATCAGCAGGAATCTCTGGCGCTTGAAGCAACTGGTGGATAATTTTCTGGAATCACAAAGACTGGAGCAGGAATCCCTAAACCTGAATCCTCTGCCCCTGGATATGGCCCCTTTAATCCAGGAAACTCAAGAAATTCTCTTGCCTTACGCCAGGCTAAGGGAGGTCGAATTTGAAAACATCATCCCCGAGGGTTTGCCCCTGGCCATTGCCGATCGGGAAAGGCTCACTGAGGTCTTCACCAACATCTACACCAACGCCCTGCGCTTCTCCCCTAAAGGAGGGAAAATCACCACCATCCTTCGGGAAAAGGAGCAATTTCTGGAGGTGGAAATCAGCGATCAAGGACCGGGAATTCCCCAGGAGGAGCTCCCCCAACTTTTCCAGAGGTTCTACCGCCCACAGTCCCCTAACCTTAGAGCCATGGCTGGAACGGGTTTGGGCCTTTACATTTCACGGAAAATAGTGGAAGAGCATGGGGGAAAAATCTGGGTGGAAAGCACCGAGGGCCAGGGAACAACTATCTTCTTTACCCTCCCTGTGAGGGAAGAGTGCTCGAGCTAAAGCTATAAAAATAGGTGCTCCGAGGAATTTACTTTTTCAGATTTTCCAGAAGCCTGAAGAGCAAGGCTGTGGCTTCTCCTCGAGTGGCAAATCCATAAGGTCTCAACGTGCCATCGGGATAGCCCGTAATAAGTTTCAACTCGAAAGCAGTAGCCACATATTTTTTCTCCAGGTCGGTTAAGCCTCCCAAATCGGTGAAGGGCAGATCAGGAAGAGAACGGTAAACCGTGTCCTCTTCCAATCCCAGAGCTCTTACCTCCCACTCCACGATTTCCAAGCGAGTGATGTTATCCTCAGGGTAAAAGTTTGTATCCCGGGGAATGATTTTCTTCAGAACCAGAGCTTGAACTGTGCCAAATCCCCAATGCGTGGAAGGCAAATCCTGGAAAAAGGGAGCTACATCGTTCACCTGAGGAAAACCCAAAGCGCGAAGCAGGAAAGCGGCAAATTCCACCCTTTTTAAGGTATCATTGGGACGATAGGTGCCATCCGGAAAACCCTGAACGATGCCCATCTCTTTAAGCTGAATGATGTTGTTCTTGGCCCAGTGAGTGGCAATATCCGAGAAGGGCAGATTCTCCGTGGAAGTTGTGGTGGGTTGCTCTGTCTGCTCAGGAGTCGCAGGGGAACTCGGAGGGGGAGAAGGAGGTGGTGGCTGAGGAACAATCTTCTCCAGCTTCATCCTCCAAAGATTGTTGGTGCCCTCTTCTCCCTGAGCAAGGAAAATCACCTCAGAGCCTCCAGGCCTCCACTGCACTTGAGAAGTTACGGAAGGGAGAAAATCCGGAGAGATTACACGAAAATCGTTCCCATCAGGCAAAACCGAGTAAATTCTGTATTTCCCCGTGTCCTTGTCCAGGGCAGGAAAGAGGATAAATTGACCGTCAGGGGACCAAGTGGGACGCCAGAGGGATGTTTGCAAGCTGGCCAAACTGTATTGCCCGGTTCCGTCCCGATTGACGATGGCGATAGTTTGCTGTCCCTCTTCTCCACCCACAAAGGCAACCTTCTCTCCATCAGGGGAGAAGGTCCCTGCTCTGGCTCCGCCTGGATAATTCGTTATTTGTCTCACGTTTTTTCCGGAAAGGTCGCAGAGGAAAAGCTGGTAGATGGAAGAACCGGAGGGCTTGCCCATAAAGAGAACCTCGTCCCGCACCGGGGAGATTCCCAGTAAGACGGGCTCCAGGCCCGGATTAATCCACATTTTCTGATCTGAACCATCGGGGTTCATCACCCAGACCGAGTAAATTCCGTTGTTCTGGGATGTAAAGGCAATTCGCCCATCGGGAAGGTACATGGGATCAGAATTGTAGTTTGTACTGTTGGTGAGGAATTTAGGATTTTTTCCGTCTGTGCCCACAGTGACCACGTCGGTATAGACTGTTCCGGTTTCCTTTCCAGTAGTAGCTACAATCAAAATCAACCCGGAGCCATCGGGACTGAAATTCAAGGACCAGACTGGGTTAGGGATAAAGACAATTTCCCTCTGGTTGGAACCATCAGGGTCAGCGTAGACTATGGTGTTGTTAGGTCCCTTGGCAATAAAGGCTAGATATGAGCCATCAGGAGAATAACGAGGAGAGATCACATCGGCTACCGTCAGCTTCTCTGTGGCATCTACTGCCAGATAAGGATATTGATTTTCCGCTCCTGCCGGGAAAATCGGCAGGAGGGCCAAAACGATAGTCAAGATTAAAAGCTTTTTCATCGCTCTCCCCTTTCTACCTGTATCCTAATTCCGCAAGACGCTGGAGCAACTGCGCCCGCAGGTATTCTATCATGTCCTTCCA
>Ga0078972_1003817_pt1 | contig 43788 bp, 29 predicted proteins | sample YelNatPaOPGAMG01_FD_67568 | JGI IMG/M metagenome (GOLD analysis project Ga0078972, IMG submission 67568) | Hot spring thermophilic microbial communities from Obsidian Pool, Yellowstone National Park, USA - OP-RAMG-01 (SPADES assembly) (version 2) | ecosystem: Environmental > Aquatic > Thermal...
ACAGCCTGAAACATTTATATATACCCTAAAACCCGTGTTTTATAGTTTTGTAAAATAATTTCTCTTAATAAATTTTTGCCTTCATTAAGAGCATATCCTACAAGATACATCAGGGGAGAACCCCTGAAACCCCCATCCCTCACCCTAACCCTCTCCCTTGGAAAGGGAGAGGATAAAGGTGAGGGTTGCCATAGGTTGTGCAACTATCTTTTGCATAACGCTTACCCCTGATGTATCTTGTCCTTTTTTTTCTATAATGAAAAATTTCATTATTAAGTATAGGAATTTTTCAAATTCCTATACTTTAAAATAGCCATTCTCCTTTAATCTCCGAACTTCCCACAAAATAATATCTTGGTGATTTAAAACGCAGGGTTGACTAATTAGAATTTTTTTGTATAATAAAATTATGTCGGAGAAAAAAGAAGAACAGAAACTTCTTGATGAACCAGTTCCGGTTAAAGAGATTTTACTTATGACCATATTGTCCCTTGAAGGTAAGGCCTGGGCGTATCTTGGTCTTATAAGCCATCCTGAAACGCAGAAGCCCAAAAAGGATTTAAATGAGGCAAAACTTGCCATTGATTCAATTGATGCAATCTTTAAATTGATTGAATCTTCTCTATCCCCTGAAGAAAAGAAGGATATTCAGGTTCGTCTGACAAATTTAAGGTTGAATTTTGTTAAAGAATAGTTTTAAAAAAGGGATAGGCCTTAACCTTCTAATCGCCTTTCTGTTTTCGCTTTTTGTCTTCGGTGTCTATCTTTTTTCCCTCTGCCCGACGGTTTATCTTATTGATTCAGGTGAACTTGCCGGGGTGAGCTGGACACTGGGTATCGCCCATCCCACTGGCTATCCCTTATATACGCTCATCTCCTATTTTTTTGCCCACCTCCCTGGTGAGCCGATAAAAAATCTCAATCTCCTTTCGGCAATTTTTTCCTCTATCGCTACATTTTTCCTTTATATCACAGTTGAAAAGATTGCCAAAGACAGATTCCTTTCTCTCCTTGTCACCTCTTTCTTCTCCTTTTCTCCAACCATCTGGCGTATTTCCGTTACAAACGAAGTCTATCCTTTAACCGGACTGTTCTGTATCCTCATATTATTTTTATTTTTTAAATTGCCGAGTAGCCGACTCTTCTATTGCTTTATGTATCTTATTGGGCTCTCTTTCACCAATCATATTAGTATCTTCTCTTTAGTTTTACCACTTTTTTTATATATTCTCATTTTCTTTAGGCCATCGCTGAAACAGGTAATGCTGGGGTTTATCTTTTTTCTCCTCGGCGTTTCGTTATATCTCTATCTCATCTATAGAACCTTAGGCGGGGCAGAACTCGCCTGGGGCAATACTTGTAATCTCCAGCGTCTATTCTGGCACATAACCGGTAGGCAGTATCGGGTCTGGATGTTTTCTTTATCCCTAACCGAGATTTTAACCAATCTTAAGATTGGTTTATCTTTTCTGGCGCGTGATTTTCTGTATATTTTTTTCGCCTTGATACTTTTTGGATTTTACTGGTTATTTAAAAATTGCCGAAGGCTATTCTGGGTTCTTGGGGTTATCTTTTTGTTGAATCTTTTATATACCATAAACTATGCAATCCCGGATATTGAACCATATTATATCCCGGGTTTTGTCTCCCTGATCTTTGTCCTTACCTATGGTCTGAAAGTTCTAAAAAAATTTTTTAAGTGGTTTTTTACTATCCCCGTAATTTTGGTCCTTCTCTTTATCGGTTATTATGATTCCACATTACGAAATAACACATTCGGGCTGGAATATTCTTATGCCCACATCTCAGAACTTCCCTCAAATAGCCTTTTAATCTGTAACTTCTGGGATATATATTCACCCACAATCTATCTCAGGAAGGTTAAGGGTGTGCGCAAGGATTTGATAATCATAGACAAGGAACTGCTCAGAAGAACCTGGTATATTGACTATTTAAAAAGAGAATACCCCATTTTCTTTAAAAGGGCAGAACCGGAAATAAATGATTTTCTTCAGGAACTTTATAGGTTTGAATATAATAGACCCTATGACCCATATAAAATCCAGAGTAAATATGTGAGAATGCTTGAGCGGTTTGTTGAAATAGAGGAATCCATTGGCGTCTATTTTGCAATGCCATTTTCTGACCGGGACTTATTTCAAGTAAAACCTGATTATCTGAGGATTCCCAGTGGTCTTAACTACTTGGTAATTCGGGATGAAAAGAACGCCCCTTCTTCCTTTTCCCTGATTTCTTTTAAAAGACCAAAAATCGTAAATGACCCGCGGGTCAAATATGATATTGAGTTGGTGAAGAAGATGATTTCAAATAATATAGTCTATTTTAATAAAACGGGAAATATTGAATCCGCAGAAAAGGCAAGATTATGGTTAAGGAATTTCATTCCACAATTTTAATCTGGGCAGGATTCTTTAAAATCATCTCCGGTTTTCCTTTGTATTCTTTTATCAAGCCGGTTACCCGAACTTTTCTGTTTAGATAATAATCTTCAGGATTGGGAGGGAATTTGTCATAGTCACTGGAAAAGATTACCGCGGTAAAGTATTTTTTCCAATCTTTATGAAAGTTTAAAAAACAGACCTTACCCGTATTATTTGAGGCGACTATCCTGCCTTCCACAGTCTTTATCTTGCCATAAAATTTATCGGCATCCTGCCAGGAGATAACCTCTTCCTTTTTCTCCTCCCATAATTTTGTATAAATTTTAGATGTCTCAGGGACCTGAAATACGGCAAAACCCCAGAATCCTTTCCTGTTTCTGATTGCAATCTTTTCAAGTTCCTGGAGTTCTTTTTTATACAGGGTATCTGGTGGATAGAATCTCGTCTCAGCCATTCCCAAACGCACCATTTCGGCATTTACAAACTTTCCATCGGTATAGACATAGCGCAGAATTCTTCCGTAGTCGTCTTTATCGGTAATATCCCCCTTCAATTTGACATTTCGGTTGAGAATTAAAAGGGTTAAAATTTCTTTTGCTATGTCACCACCGGGCTCACCGATTTCCGGGGCATTTATGCCCAGAAGTCTCACGGTCATTCCGCTTTCAGTCTTGAATGTATCACCATCAATAACCTCGCTGACCCTTTCGGTCTTTGTGCAGAAAGAAAAAAATAGAATAAATAAAATTAGTCTTATTTTCACAACCCCTTTAATACCTTACTTCTACAAGACATAACCCATTGGCCGGGGCAAAATAGATTCCCTTAAGGTCATTTTGAGAAAAAATTTTTTCGGCATCTGCAACCTGAAATCTACCCCTTCCTACATCAACCAGAAACCCGACAATTCCCCTTGCCATCCTTCTCAAAAATCTGTTTGCCATAATATTGACCACAATATCTCCCTTGCTCTCTTTTATTGAAAGGTCTTCAACTCTGCAGATTGTATTCTTGATTGTATCATTTCCATCTGAGACCGAAAGATTTTTAAAATCTCTTTCGCCAATAAAATAACACATTGCCATCTCCATCTTTTTAATATCAAGGGGATATTCTACAAACCACCAGTAGCGTCTTTTCAAGGGAGAAAACCGGGTCATAATTTTATACTGGTAAATTTTGCCTTTTGCCCAGAAGCGAGAATGGAAATCCATCGGCATCTCCATTGCCTCTTTTATGTAGATTTCAGGAAGTAAATGGGCATTTAGGGCATCTTTAAACTTCGCCACCGAAAGCAGGGAGTTGGTCTTAAAATTTGCCACCTGGCCCAGGGCGTGAACACCCTGGTCGGTCCTCCCCGCCCCGATTACCCTTATTTCTTCCCCGGTTATTTCCTTTAATGCCCTCTCTATTTCACCCTGAATTGTCCTTTTGTCAGGTTGATACTGCCAGCCATAAAAGTCGGTGCCATCATACTCCATTTCAATTTTTAGATTTCTCATTTTTAAAGAACACTACGACAGGGGAAGGATTATTTTGAAGGTAGTCCCCTTTCTTATCTTACTATAGACCTCAATCCGACCGTTGTGGGCTTCAATTATTTTTTGGGCTATAGAAAGTCCCAGCCCGGTTCCACCCTTTTTTGTGGTATAAAATGGGACAAATATCTTTTTTAGGTCCTTTTTATAAATACCCGTTCCCTGGTCGGTGATTTCTATCCATCCGAATTTATTGTCCCTGCCGACCCTTATAAATATTGATTGCCCGGGCCGGCTCGCCTCACAGGCATTGGTTAAGATATTTGTGATGCCGGATTTTAACCGATCAAGGTCCGCCTGACAGAAAAAATCTTCACCGTCTCTTATAATTTTCAGTCTCTTTTCTGTAATATAATTTTCTATTTCCAGAATTGCCTCACTGATACAATCATTCACTTTTATCCGCGAGGTCTTTTTGGGAATAAACTGGGCAAACTGCAAAAAGTCGGTTACAATTTCATTGAGTCTGATTGATTCCTTTAACGCCATTTCAATAAATGGGACATCAGAATTCGGGGGGTGTGATTTTTTGATAACCTCAAGTGCCCCCCTTATTGAAGATAAGGGGTTACGAATTTCATGGGCTAATGAACCACCAAGTTCGGCAAGAATTTTGGTCTGTTTTGAAATTCTTGCCTTTTCCTCAAGTTTTTTGATTTCCGTCAAATCCTGTAAGATTCCAAGCGCACCCTGTGAATTGCCAATGACGGTACAGGAAAGGAGATAGAATTTGTTTTTGATTCGTAATTCATTTGTCCAGGGAATTTCTTTGGGATTTTTTAAAAATCTCGCCAGATAAAGATGAACCCTCGTCTGAATTATCTCATCAGATAAGTTTGTATATATAATCTTTCCTGCGCCATCAATGGTTATAATCCCGGAAGGTAAATTTTTCACAATCTCTTCGGTGGTCAATTTCAGTTTTTTATATTCCTCAGACTTTATCGTATAACGTTCTGATAAATTACCGCTCAAAATTGCCGTGAAGAGAAACAGAAGGGCAAAAAGATAAAAGCGGTGCAGGATGTAGTTAATCGGATAATTGCTGAACTTTGACTCAAAGATGAAAAGCGCCAGGAGTGAGAAGACTGAAAGGAGGCTAATAATGTATGCCCCATTTCTAAATAGATAGATTGCCGAGATGATTATGAGGAGGGCATAAAGTAAAGAGAACATACTATTCAAGCCACCTGTATAATGAATAATCACGGCAATCAATGGAATATCAGCGATGAAGATAGAATAAAGAAGGGTTTTTCTCTTTAGCCAGCGCTCTATCAGGAAAAAGATAGCCGAGAGAATAAAAGAGCCAAGTATGATAAACCAATATGAAGTTGGGATTGAATAGTTTATTGGATATGAGGAACTGAAAAGGATAAATGTAATTACTAACGGATGGAGAAGGATAAATCCGATTAGAGAATGAAATCTTTCATCCTCGGGCATAAAATAATGAAACGGTTAGGATTTTTAATTCTATTCCGCGATGGTTGAGGCAAGTTGGAAGATTGGTAGATACATTGAAATTACCAGAAATCCAACAATACCACCAAGAAAGACCATTATTATTGGCTCCAAGGCGTTGGTCAGATTCTCAACTGCCTGGTCAACCTCGGCATCATAAAAATCTGCAACCTTCTCCAGCATATCATCAAGACCACCCGAGGCCTCACCGATTGCAATCATCTGGGTTACCATTGGTGGAAAGACCGCGGTCTTTGATAGCGGGTCGGCAATATTCTCGCCACCCTTGATTGAAACTCTGGCCTTTAAAATCGCATCCTCAATTACCCAGTTGCCGGCACTCTTTGCAGTAATTTCAAGGGCATCAATTATCGGCACACCACTCTTTAAGAGTGTAGAAAGGGTGCGTGAGAAACGGGCGATTGCCTGTTTTTTCATTAAATCACCAAAGACCGGTAATTTTAATAACATTGGGTCCATCGCCTTTGCCCCGGACTCGGTCTTGTGCCATCTCCGGATAATAGTAAAGAGGGCGATTGCGGCAATTACCAGGGGTAATGCTACAACCTTCATAAGATTGGAGAGTTTTATAACCAGTTGGGTCATAGCCGGAAGTTCCCTTCCCACGCCTTCAAACATTTTGGCAAAGATGGGAATGACGAAGATTAAGAGCACGGCAATTGCGCCAACTGCAACCACTGAAATGATTGCAGGATAAATCATCGCCCCGCGGATTTTTCTCTGCAGTGCCACACTCTTTTCCAGATATGTTGCAAGACGCTGTAAGATTACATCAAGGGCACCACCGGTCTCTCCGGATTCAACCATATTTACAAAGAGATTGTCAAAGACCTTGGGCTGGCGTCGGAGGGCATCAGCCAGGGAAAGTCCGCCCTCCACATCAGCCCGGACATCGGTCAATACCCCTTTCAGTCCCGCACTTTCGGTCTGTTTTGACAGGATTTCAAGGCAGCTTAAAAGGGGCAGACCTGCATTTAACATTGTTGAAAACTGCCGGGTAAATACTGCCAGTGCCCTCTTTGAAACCCTTGTCCCGAACAGGGCAAATCCTTTCTTCTCCTCTTTTATTTTTATTGAGGTGGGAATAATCTTCTTTTGTCTGAGTGCAGCAACCACATCGGCCTGCGAGGCTGCGGTGAGTTCACCACTTGCCGAGGCACCGGTTGCACTCCTTCCTTTCCAGACAAAGACTGGCATAATTACCTCCTTATAAATATTTTAAACAAATTTTTATCATACTATCCCAGCACCGGTGACTTCTGCTCAACCATATGCTCAAATTCTTCTATATTTGGTGAATAGTCAAAAGCGGTTTCTAAGGTAATCAATCTCTTTGCATAGAGGTTATATAATGCCTGGTTCATAGTCTGCATACCGTATTTCTGTCCTGATTGTATCATAGAATAGATCTGGTGCTCTTTCTCATCGCGAATCAATGCCCTTATTGCCGGAGTCGCAATCATCACTTCGGCAGCAAGAACCCGGCCACCGCCGATCTTGGGCAGTAATTGCTGGGTGATAACCCCTTCAATGACAAATGCCAGTTGTGAGCGCACCTGCCCCTGCTGGTGGGATGGAAAGATATCAATAATTCTGTGAATTGATTCGGCCGCTGAGTTGGTATGGAGTGTGGCAAGGGTAAGATGTCCGGTTTCGGCAATCGTTAAGGTAATGGCAATTGTCTCAAGGTCCCTCATCTCACCCACCATTACCACATCCGGGTCTTCCCGAAGCACATATTTTAAGGCATTGGCAAATGATTTTGTATCACTGCCAACCTGCCTTTGATTCACAATTGCCTTTTTATGGCGGAAAAGATATTCAATTGGGTCTTCAACGGTGATTATGTGACACCTTCGGTCGCTGTTTACCTTATCAATTATTGCGGCCAGTGTTGTTGATTTTCCACAACCCGTAGGACCGGTTAAGAGAATCAAACCCTTTGGTCGGGATGCCAGTTCTTGAACCACCGGCGGGATACCAAGTTCCTTAAATCCCCTAATTTCAAAGGGAATCGTTCTGATTGCTGCAGCAATACTCCCCCTCTGCTGGAAGCAGTTTCCCCGGAAACGAGAAAGTCCAGCAATGCCAAAGGAAAAGTCCAGTTCCCACTCCATTTCAAATTTTTTCTTTTGCTGGTCATTCAACACGCTATAGACAAGTTGCTGAATGAGTTCCGGGGTGAGCACCTCGTAATTGGTTGCGACAAGTTCACCGTCAATGCGCAACATTGGTGGCGCACCAGTGGTCAAGTGTAAGTCGGTTGCATTTCTCTGCACCATCTCTTCCAAAAGTTGTTTCATTGTAACAGGCATTTTACCTCCTCGCTACATTTAAAATTCTCATAATGAGGCGGTCTCCCTCATCAATTCTTCAATTGTTGTAATACCCTGTCTTATCTTTTCAATACCATCATCCCTTAAGGTCTTCATACCCTCTTCCTTTGCCTGACGTGCCACTTCATCACTTGATGCACCCTTGAGAATCATTGCCCTTAAGGTCGGGGAGATGGGCATTACTTCATAAAGTCCGATTCTGCCCTTATATCCGGTCTGGCCACAATTTGAGCACCCCTTGCCTTTATAAACAATGCCATCAGGAAATGTATCGGGTGGAATATTTGCCTCTTCAAGGAGTTTTGGGGCCACCTTTATGGGCTCCTTGCAATTGGGACAGATTCTTCTGACCAGACGCTGTGCCTGGATAAGAATCAAGGCACTTGCCACCAGATAAGGAGGAATTCCCATATCCACCAGACGGTTGATGGTCGTTGGTGCATCATTGGTATGAATTGTGGAAAAGACCAGATGACCGGTAAGGGCAGCCCTTATTCCAATTTCCGCAGTTTCTGAATCACGCATCTCTCCAACAAGAATTATGTTAGGTGCCTGCCTCAAGAATGCCCTCAGTGCGGCGGCGAATGTGAGCCCTATCTCTTCGTGGACCTGGATTTGATTTATGCCATGGATATTATATTCAATCGGGTCTTCAATCGTCATTATCTGACGGTCGGGTTTATTTAACCGGGAAAGGGTTGAATAGAGGGTGGTGGTTTTACCACTGCCAGTGGGTCCGGTAATCAGAATAATTCCGTAGGGACTTTCTATTGCCTTCAAATATTTCTTCAAAGCCTCTTCCCCGAAGCCCAGTTTTGTCAAGTCAAGCATCAGGGCACTTCTGTCCAGAATTCTCATCACAATCTTTTCGCCATAAAGTGTAGGAATGACCGAGACGCGAAGGTCAATCATCTTATTGCCAACCATGATATTTATTCTTCCATCCTGACAAAGCCTCCTTTCGGCAATATCCATTTTTGCCATCAATTTTATTCTCGTGATGATTCCGGATTTTAAGTTTAATGGTGGAGACTGTTGTTCTCTCAAGACACCATCAATTCTGAATCTAATCCTGAGCTGTCTTTCAAATGGCTCAATATGGATATCCGAGGCCCCTTTATTGACCGCATCCGCAATATAAAAGTTTACCAATCTCACAACCGGACCACCCTCAGCATCAGCCCTCAGTTTCTCCTCCTCAACTTCCTCTTCAATCCCGGTCTCAAGCAACTCAAGGTCCTCAACCCCCAATTCCTTTGGACCGGCCTCGGCCTTTACCTCGGCAATGCTTGTATCCATCTGATAATACCTGCTGAGGGCTTCTCTAATGCTGGTCTCAGAGGCCAGAACTGGATTTATCTCCAAGCCGGTTATAAATCTTAAATCCTCAATCGCACTGATATCGGTTGGGTCAACCATTGCTACGGTTAGAATACTACCCTTACGGTCAATGGGTAAAACCTCATAATGGTAGGCCTTTTCGGCAGGGATGAGTCTTAAGACTGACTCTGGTGGTATAATGTAATCAAGGTCGGTCACCTCCATCCTGTAGAGATTGCTCAACTGGGCAAGGAGTTTATTTTCAGGGATAAAGCCCAATCTTACCAAAACACTCACCAGACGCTGTCCGGTCTCTTTCTTCTCCTGTATTGCCTGACGGAGTTGGTCCTCGGTAATTAAATTATTCTTTACCAGAAAGACACCAAGTTTCTCTTCCATTACTCCACCTTTGTTTCTCTGATTACCTCTTCAATTGTGGTCAAACCCTGGCGCAGTTTCTCAAGGGCAGATTCCCTTAAGGTTAACATCCCCTCTTCAATTCCTGTCCTTTCAATCTCCTCGCTGGGTGCCCTTTTTAGGATCAATTCCCTTATTTTTGCCGTTACCAGCATATTTTCAAATATTCCGATTCGCCCTTTATATCCGGTCCCGCGGCATTCATTGCATCCTTCACCTTTATACATCGGAAAGTCAATCTTCTTTGGGTCAAGCCCTGCATCAATGAGCATTTCAGGTGGATACTTCACTTCCTTTCTACACTTCATACAGACTTTTCTCAATAATCTCTGGGACAGGACGGATAATAATGTTGAGGCAATGAGAAATGGCTCAATTCCCATATTTACCAATCTCACAATCGTTGCTGCAGCTGAATTTGTATGAACCGTAGAGAGGACCAGATGCCCGGTGAGTGAGGCGCGGATTGCAATCTCAGCGGTTTCCATATCTCTAATTTCACCCACCATAATGATGTTCGGGTCCTGACGAAGATAGGCCCTTAGTGCGGAGGCAAAAGTCAAACCTATCTTTTCATTAACCTGAAGTTGATTGATACCCATCAGTGAATATTCAATCGGATCCTCCGCAGTGATGATATTCAATCCCGGGTCATTCAGTTCAGTCAACGCTGAATAAAGCGTGGTTGTCTTGCCGGAGCCAGTTGGCCCGGTAACCAAAACAATTCCATAAGGTGTCTTTATTGCCCTACGGAATGTCTTTAAGGTGCTTGGTTCAAAACCCAAGAGGTCAAGATTTAGTTGGATTGCAGAACGGTCAAGGAGCCTTAAGGCAATCTTCTCTCCAAAGAGGGTTGGCACTGTGGATACGCGGATGTCAATTATCTTATTATGAACCCGTGCCTTTATACGACCGTCCTGAGGCAATCTCTTCTCCTCAACCTTCAATTTTGCCATTACCTTAATAACCGTGGCCAGTGCCCGATTCAATTTCTTTGGTGGTTTCATAACTTCATGCAATATACCATCAATACGATACCGAACCCTCAAATCGTTTTCATAGGGTTCAATATGGATATCCGAGACATTCAAATCCACTGCGTCGGTGATTATCTTGCTTACAAGTTTAAGTGCCGGACCGCTCTCTTTGTCATCACTCACCGCAGAAAGGTCCTCCTCCTCTTTTTCCGGTTCTGCCTCCACCACCTTCACCGTCGTCTCGGCCGCCTCAGCAGTCTCAATTTCATACATCACATCTGCAAGGAGTTTCTCAACATGATAGTGTTGGTTGATAATCTTCAATATTGTCTCTTCTGAAGCCACGACCGGTTCAATTTCAAATCCGGTGGCAAATTTAATATCCTCAATTGCCATCATATCTCCAGGATTAACCATCGCCAGGGTCAGGGTTCTACCAAATCGCTTTATTGGGACAACCAGATATTTTCCGGCAAGTTCAGCCGGAATCAATTTTAAGATATTGGGGTCCAATTCTATACTATTGAGGTCAATTGACCTTACACCAAAATGTTGGGATAGCGCATTCAGTAAATCTGCTTCTTTCAAGTAGCCCAATTTTATCAGGGTTGAACCCAATCTTGAACCATCTTTCTTCTGCTCCTCAAGGGCTTTAAGGAGCATATCCTCAGAAATCAAACCCTGCCTTACCAGTATCTCACCCAGTTTCATAACTTAATATTATATCAATATTTGGCAACCTGTCAATAGAGAAATGCAAAATTCATAAAAACCCAATAAAATCATCTATAATTGAATGGGTATGCATTCCAAGTCATAAAGCGCGGAAAAAAACTATCAGGATTGCTGTTGACTTTTTTTTATTTTCTTATATAATAGCAATATTCAGACAGGCAAAGATGGTGAAGAAGGCAAAGGAAAATGACCAGACGAAATTATTACAACGAATAAAAAATTTTAAGAATCAACTGGAGAATTTGAAAAAAGCATTATTGTATTCTCAGGCGATAAATCGCGCGGTCTTTGAACATTCACCAGTTGGTATCACAATCCGTCGTGGCACAGGCGAATTACTGGCTTTTAATAAAACCTGGAAAAAAATATGGAATTTGACACACCGTCAGATTTATGAAAATGAAAGGATTTGTCAGGGCAAAAATGTGCGGCAACGTTATCCATTTCTTAAAGAATTTAGTTCCCGTGTGCAGCGTGTGTTTGATAAGGGTGGGGAGGTTTTTATTCCGGAAATTCATATCGTTAATCATGAAACAAACTTTGATAAATGGATTTCCCAGTATTACTACGCAATAAAAAATATACGGGGCAGAGTTGAGTATGTGGTCACCATGACGCAGGATATTACAGCCCAGAAACGAAATGCCCAGGCATTGGCGGAGAGTGAAGAAAAATTCAGAACAATTTTCAATAACATAAATCTTGGTGTTTATCGGTCAAGTTGTAGCATCCCCGGCAAATTTTTACATATAAATCCTGCATTTTTCAAATTGTTTAATTATGATTCTGCAAAGGCAATGCTAAAAGTGCCTGTAGAAAAAATTTATAAAAATCCAAAAGACCGGATTGCCTTTCTTAGAGAGATAATCGCTAAGGGTGAAATAAAAAATAAAGTAATTCAGTTAAAAAGAAAGGACGGTTTACCTTTTTGGGCATCAATTTATGCAAAGGCACATTATGATGAAAATGGAAATATCAAATGGATTGACGGTATTGTAGAAGATATTACCGAACAGAAACGTGCGGAAGAGAAATTGAGGGCGCTTTCAATGATTGACGAACTTACAGGATTTTATAATCGTCGGGGTTTTTTTACCCTTGCGGAACATCAAATTCAGATTAGCAATAAGGCCAAAAAAAATATGCTTTTATTGTTTATAGATGTAGACAATTTGAAGAAGATAAACGACAAATACGGCCATCCACTCGGCGACCAGGCACTCGTTAAGACCGCAGAAATTCTAAAGAAAACATTCCGTGAATCTGATATAATTGCCCGCATCGGTGGTGACGAGTTTGTTGTCTTCACAATGGCAGTCCCCGGAACTTCGGGGAAAAAATTCGGTGGTCGTTTAGAAAAAAACCTGGAGTTCTTTAATGAAAAAGCAAAATTACCTTTTGCCCTTTCTCTTAGCATTGGTTGGTCTTGCTATGACCCCCGAAATCCTCAAACTTTGATTCAGTTATTAAAAGACGCTGACCGTATGATGTATCTAAATAAGAGATTTAAGAAAAAAAATAGACTTTTTGTTTAGGATTGGAAGTAAGAAAACTATTTTTATCATTTTAATCCGAAGGTAATTTTACAAATTATTTATTGCAAGATTATCAACTTCTTTGCCTGGCAAAGGTTATTTCTAATCTTCAGTGATACAAAATATACTCCATGTGCCAGCCCTTCTGGATTATAGATATAAGAATATGAGCCGGGGGTAAGTTCTCCATTAAAAATTGTCGTAACCTCAGAACCGGAGATATCAAAGACCTTTAATACAACATAATCTTTGTGGGAAATTGAAAATTGGATTTTTGCTGCCATATTGCAAGGATTTGGAGAAATTCTTAAAATCTCCGAAGAATTTTTCGGAATCTCTCTTGAATCGGTTATTCCGCTTACATTACCACTGGTATCTGCCTTTATCACCCAGAAATCTACCGGACCCAATGTAAGACTATCCCAGGGATTGGAGTTCGCATCCCTCCAGCCGGCAATGATTATTCCTCCATCAGAGGTGGGTATAATAGAAGCCGGGTCATCATTCAATGGCCCTCCCCACCACCTTGTCCATACTGTATCACCATTATCATTCAATCTCAATAGCCACACATTGTCATATCCCATACCCGGTGGCGTATAAGTCTGTGAATAACCTGTAAGATAATAACCGCCGTTATTGCTTTGAAAGATACTCATTCCGCCATCATACTTTCCATAAGCACCGATGGTCTTTGTCCAGACTGTATCTGCATTGGAATTCAATTTTAATACCCAGATGTCACGGTTCGGGAAATTATCATATGCGCTTCTATCACCCGCAATTATTGCCCCACCATCACTGGTTGGTATTATTTCAGAAAATTTAGTAAGACTATCCTCATCAAATATCATAGTTTTCAAAACATTGCCTAAAGAATCAATCACAAAATAAGAACCGAAACCCATATATTCAACGAAAAATCCAAACTGAAAGGAATCAGTGGCACTGAAGGTAATCATCAGATAATTATTGTTCTGAAAAGGAATTATATCAAGACCCTCGTCCTGGTAATTCAAATCGTATGTCCTGGTCCATATTGTATCACCATTCTGATTGAGTTTTAAGAGCCAAACATCCGAACCACCAATCTGGCTACCAAAGGACTTTGTATTACCAATAATCAAATATGTTCCATCTGGATTCTGAATTATCTCTGCTCCATTGTCCTCCGATGTTCCACCAATGGTTTTATCAATCAACGAATCACCATTAAGACTATATTTAAAAAACCAGACATCCCTGCCTGAGGGTCTACGTTTTGTTCCCGTAAAAACAAGTTCATTATTGTTATTTACAAGGACATCAAAAATCATATCTATGCCAGCACCGATACCCATACTCCCAACCCGTCTTGTCCAGATTGTATCACCATAAGCATTTATCTTAATGAAATAACCATCCACATCCCAGGAGAGAAAAGGTGACCTGTTAAAGGTCGCTCCACAGATGACAAAATCGCCATTATCGGTCTCAACAATTCCACCCAATGCAAAATCCGCACGGTCGGGTATACCATACTGCCTTATCCAGGTTGGAATCTGAACAAAAAGCAAGAACACCAAGGGGAGGAGTGTCATAATTTACCTCCAATTAGAATAATATCTTATTTAGAAATTTTAGCAAGTCAACACCTTATTAACTAAAAGATTGAGTTGACATAAGCCATTTTTTGGATATAATTCTTGTATGGAATGTAATTTGAATAAGAATTTAAAAAAGTGCACCTGCACCTATGAGCCCTGCTCAAGAAAGGGAAAATGCTGTGAATGTCTGAGTTATCATCTGAAGATGAAAGAACTCCCGGGTTGTTGTTTTCCACCCGAGGTGGAAAAGACCTATGACCGTTCATTTGAGCGATTTATAAGGACATACGAGAAATAGAGGGGTTAATTAATGGAATTGATTTTTGAAATTTCAAGACCCAATAGAAAGGGTTATTCACTTCCCCTCTGTGATGTTACAGAAGTGAAATTATCCCCTGATTTTGGCCGTAAAAATCCAGCCCGATTGCCCGAGTTGAGTGAACCAGAAATTATAAGACATTTTGTTAACCTTTCTTATTTAAACCACCATGTAGATAAGGGATTTTATCCATTGGGTTCCTGCACAATGAAATACAATCCAAAGATAAATGAAGAGACCTCCCGGTATCCAGGATTTACCCATCTCCATCCCTTGCAGCCTGAAAAGACTGTGCAGGGGGCTTTAAAACTGATGTATGAACTCGGTGAGATTTTAAAAAAGATTGTCAATCTTGATGCCATTACATTACAACCCGCAGCCGGTGCCCAGGGTGAATTTACTGCAATAAGTATATTCAAGGCATATTTTAAGAAAAAGGGTGAATTAAGAAAATATATCCTGATTCCCGATTCCGCGCATGGAACAAATCCAGCCAGTGTCCATTTTTCTGGATTCCAGCCCATTACTTTAAGTTCAGATTCTGGGGGGCTTATTGACCTCAATAAATTAAATGATTTAATGACCCCTGAAGTTGCTGGTTTGATGCTCACCAATCCCAATACCTTAGGTTTATTTGAAAAGAATATAAAGGCCATATCTGAAATTGTCCATTCAAAGGGTGGTTTATTATATCTTGATGGTGCAAATCTCAATGCATTGCTTGGTATTGTTCGGGCCGGGGATTTGGGATTTGATGCGGTTCACTTCAATCTTCACAAGACATTTTCCACCCCACACGGCGGGGGTGGACCTGGTTCGGGGCCGGTCGCGGTAAGAAAAGAGCTATCTCAATTTCTACCGGTGCCGGTGATAAAAGAAGAAAATAATTTTTATTATCTTGATTATGAACTTCCTGATTCTATTGGCAAGGTTCAGTCATTTTATGGCAATTTTTTGATTATGGTTCGCGCTTATACATTCTTGAAAATGATTGGCGAAGAGGGTTTAAAAGAGATTTCTAAGTCGGCAATCTTAAATGCAAATTATATCATTCAGTCCTTAAAGGAAGACTATTATCTTCCATATCCAGGATTTTGTATGCATGAAGGCGTCCTATCCGGAAGGAATTTAAAGGATTTCGGAGTCAAGACCCTTGATGTTGCCAAGCGCCTCCTTGATTTTGAAATTCACGCCCCGACCATATACTTCCCCTTGATTGTGAGTGAGGCATTGATGATTGAACCAACCGAGAGCGAATCTATTGAATCGGTTGAAAAGTTTATCAATATAATGAAGAGAATCCGCAGGGAGGCGGAGGAGAATCCCGAGGTTTTAAAATCCGCACCCCATAATACACCGGTGCGGAGGCTTGATGAGGTGAAGGCGGTAAAGGAACTGAAACTGAGATGGAAGGGATAAAATTTGAGATTACGGAAGAGCGTAAGAAATTCTTGATCAACAAAATTGCCCAGCGCATCGTTGATTTAAGAATGACCCCGGTGGCAATTGTCTTTTTGGAATCCAGTAAACCATTATCATTTTTAGGTAATCAACTATTGATATTCTTTCAGCCCTTCTATCGCGCCTTCTTTTCTTTTTCCGAATACGAGGAGTTTACGGCAATGCTTGAAGACCGTGCCAATATTGAAGCCCTGATTTGTGAAATTGAAAGACTTGAGGAGGAGAGGAATGAACTTCAAAGATCCAAAAAGAATCCTCGCCACTGACTGTGGTTCTACTACAACCAAGGCAATATTGATTGAAAAAAGGGGCGAGGAGTATCGCCTGATTGTAAGGGGTGAGGCACCCACTACGGTTGAATCACCGTTTGAGGATGTAACGAGAGGAGTGCTGAATGCGGTCCGGGAGGTGGAGGAACTTGCCAATGTTCGGATTTTGGATGGCGAGAAGATCATCAAAGAAGTAAAGGGGTCTGAAGGGGTTGATTTCTATGTCTCCACATCCTCAGCCGGTGGTGGCCTGCAGATGATGGTGGCTGGTGTAGTCCTGACAATGACCGCTGAGAGTGCGGCGCGTGCAGCACTGGGGGCAGGGGCAATCGTAATGGATGTTATTGCATCAAATGATGGTAGATTGCCACATGAGAAAATTGAGAGAATAAGGAATTTGAGACCGGATATGATCCTCCTTTCGGGGGGAGTTGATGGGGGAACAATTTCCCATGTTGTTGAACTTGCTGAATTGATAAGGGCGGCTGACCCCAAACCCCGTTTTGGTATTGGATACAAACTACCGGTGATATATGCAGGAAATAAAGATGCCCGGGATGAGATTTTAAAAATCTTAAAAGAAAATACCGCCCTGGTGATTGTAGAAAATATAAGACCGGTTCTGGAAAGAGAAAACTTGAATCCTGCGCGCCACAAGATTCATGACCAGTTTATGGAACATGTGATGGCACATGCCCCGGGCTATAAAAAACTCATGGAGTGGACAGATACACCAATTATGCCTACTCCGGGAGCAGTTGGACTACTTGTCGAGACCGTGGCAAAAAAGGAAAATATCACCGTAATTGGTGTGGATATTGGGGGGGCAACGACTGATGTCTTTTCTGTATTTCAGGGGGTCTTCAATAGAACCGTAAGTGCAAATCTGGGGATGTCATATTCTATAAGCAATGTCCTTGCTGAAACCGGAATTGAAAACATCATTAGATGGCTTCCTTTTGAAATTGAAGAAAGGGATTTAAGAAATAGAATTAGAAATAAGATGATAAGACCCACAACAATTCCCCATACATTAGAAGACCTGAAGATTGAACAGGCAATTGCCCGTGAGGCATTGAGGCTGGCTTTTGAACAACACAAATCAATGGCCGTTGGTTTAAAGGGTATTCAACAGGAAAGAACAATCTCTGATACCTTTGCCCAGACCATGACCGGAGAAAGTTTGATTGACCTTATGGCGCTAAACTTACTCATCGGTTCTGGCGGAATCCTTTCCCATGCTCCAAGAAGGAATCAGGCCGCAATGATGATGATTGATGCATTTTTGCCCCAGGGCATTACCAGGCTGGCGGTTGATTCCATATTTATGATGCCCCATCTCGGTGTCCTTTCTACTGTTCACGAACAATCAGCAACCGAAGTCTTTGAAAAGGACTGCCTCGTTCCCTTAGGGTATTGTATTGCGCCAACTGGTGAAGGTAGAGAAGGTGTAAATATGCTTAAGGTGAAGTTTGAAGGCGAAAAGGAAATGGGTGAGAAGACCTATAAATATGGTGATATAGAATTGATTCCTGTGCCCCAGGATAGAAGGGTGAGACTGATTCTCTATCCTGAAAAGGGTTTTGATGTGGGTAATGGTAAAGGCAAGTCTGTGGATGTTACCTTAAATGGCGGGGTTGTGGGAATTATCATTGACTGCCGTGGTCGGCCATTTAATCTGCCTGAGGATAAGAAAAGGCGGATTGAGTGCTTAAACAGATGGTTTTATGCGGTAAATATGTATCCGGGTTAATAAAAGGAGGTTTAATGCCCGTTCCCAAGAGGAGACATTCCCATTCAAGAAAGAATAAGAGACGTTCCCAATTTAAATTAAATCCTTTAAATTATATTGAATGTCCCAAGTGTCATACCCCTAAATTACCACACCGGGTCTGTCCAAATTGTGGAAATTATAAGGATGTCCTGGTTGTCCCACCAAAGGAAGAAAAAGAAAAGACATAATAGAATGAAGATCGGCTTTGACCTGATGGGTTCAGACACAGCGCCTCAGCCAGAAATACAGGCATTAAAGATAATTAAAGAGGAGTTGAAGTTAGAATTGACTGTGGTTGGCCGAGGCGACTATGAGCAGGAAGTTAAGGCATTGGGTTTTGATTTTCAACTCGCTGACGAGGTAATCGGCATGCACGAGATTCCCACGGTTGCGGTACGTCAGAAAAGAAATTCTTCGCTGGCAATTCTCTTTAGGATGTTAAAGAATAAAGAGATAGATGCCCTGGTGAGTGCCGGGAATACCGGAGCAATTATGGGATTCAGTATATTTGAACTCGGGACCATTGAAGGCGTCTCAAGACCCGGTCTTGCAATCACCCTGCCTACCGAATCCGGCTATTCTGTGATGATTGATGTGGGAGCAAATATCAAACCCAAATTAGAAGATTATCTCAACTATGCCCTGATGGGTTCGGTATTTGCCACTGTTGCATTGGGCAGAGAAAATCCGAGGATAGCAATTCTCAATGTGGGGACCGAAAGTGTAAAGGGTGATGAAATCAGGCAGAAGGTGTATCAGATGTTAAAACAGGATAGATGGAACTTTATCGGCAATATTGAGGGAAATGATATTATGAAGGGGTTTGCGGATGTAGTATTGTCTGACGGCTTTACCGGAAATGTCATCTTGAAATTTTCCGAAGGGATTGTTGATGCACTCTGGAAGATGCTGAAAGAAAGTGTTGATGCAGCAATGAGGCGGAGGTTTGGACAGTTTTTGGTAAAACCGGCAATAAAGGATCTCAAGGCGAAATTCAGTTATGAGGAATATGGGGGCGGAATTCTCCTCGGTGTCAACGGAATTGTAATAATCTGCCATGGTCATTCCTCTCCTGTGGCATTGAAGAATGCAGTAAAAATGGCGGCCAAGTGTGTGGAATTTAATATCATTGAAGGAATTAGAAAAGCAAAGGGGTTATGAATTCATATATTGCGGGTATGGGGATTTGTGTTCCAGAGAGGGTTTTAACCAACTTTGACTTAGAAAAGATTGTTGAAACATCAGATGAATGGATTAGAACCCGCTCGGGAATAAGGGAGCGTCATATCGCTGATGAGAATACCGCAACCAGTGACATTTCTATTGTTGCGGCAAAGAGGGCAATGGAAGACGCTGGAATTAAACCCGAAGACATTGATGCCGTGATTCTTGGGACTGCAACCCCGGATATGTTATTCCCTTCAACGGCCTGTATTGTTCAGGCAAAGATTGGAGCAAATAAGGCAATGGCATTTGACATCTCCGCCGGTTGTAGTGGTTTCTTATATGGACTTGGTATCGCGGATTCAATGATAAAGAATGGATTTGACAATATTCTCGTGATTGGGGCTGAAACTTTGAGCAAGGTAATGGATTTTACGGATCGGGCAACCTGTGTTCTATTTGGGGATGGGGCGGGTGCGGCAGTTATAAAAAGGAGTGATTCGGATAAAAGAGGTATCCTGGCTTCATACTTTAGAGCCGATGGTGCGGACTGGAAGCTCCTCCATCAACCAGCCGGTGGTTCAAGAATCCCGGCTTCAAAAGAATCGGTTGAAAAGAGATTGCACTACATAAAGATGGAAGGGAATGAGGTCTTTAAACTTGCGGTTCGGGCAATGATTGAGTCTGCCCAGGAGACATTAAAAAGGGCGAAACTTTCCTCAAGCGAAGTCTCTCTTTTAATTCCCCATCAGGCAAATATCAGAATCATAGAGGCAACCGCCAAAAGATTAAATATTCCTATGGAGCGGGTCTATGTAAATCTTGACCGCTATGGGAATACCTCAGCTGCATCAATACCAATCGCTATCTATGAGGCATTGAATGAGGGAAGAATAAAATCCGGTGATTATATACTTTTAGTAGCATTCGGGGCCGGCTTTACCTGGGCTGGTGTTTTACTCCGCTGGTAATTATTCTTAACCCATTTCGTAAGTGGCAGTGAGATTGGTAAAAATTCAAAAGTTCACCTCGGCTCGGAGTCGGTGTTCCCGATTTCTTAAAAAGTCTTAAATTAAAATATCCTCACTTTCGCCCGGTTAAACTCTGAATCCTAATCCACCAAGAAGCGTGGTGAAAAAAAATTTTTAGGAATAAGCGGGTTGGAATTACTTAACTTCGTCATTTCCATCATCCTTAGATATCGGATATATTTGTCTTGAAGTATAGGAATTTCAATAATTGCTTCGGTCGCTTCGCTCCCTTGCCTAACCTGCGGTTAGAGCACTATCCGGAAAGATAAATGTAGTTGTCCGATTTATCGGACAATGCCCAATGAATTGGGCAACTACAATTTTATATCCACCGTTTGTAAAGGGGGAATAAGGGGGATTTAAGGGGTTTTCAAGGAGAATCCCCTTGATGATGTTCTTTGATTAAGTAATCCGTCAAGAGGTGTGGTGGGTAAGGTTATTTTTGATTTAAAACGAACTATTGACATTTTTTAAATTTTTTATATAATAAAAATATGAAAGACAATGATATTATTGACCGGTATATTGAAAAAATTGATAAACTTAAAGAGGATTCGGTCTTAAAGAAAGAAGATAAAGATTTGAGTTATATAGAAAAACTTATTGACCTTACTTGTTCATTCAGCAGGGTTGAGAATTTTACAGAGTTATTAGAAGCAATTGTTGAAACTGCAATGAGTATTACAAAAGCCGAGCGCGGTTTTCTGATGCTTTTTAGAAAAGAAGGGCATCTTGAATTTAAAGTTGCCAAAAATATAAATAAAGAGACCCTTGAGTCGGATGATTTCTCTATTAGCAGGAGTATCGTCAATCAGGTTGCGGAAACAGGTCAATCTATCTTTCTTACGGACATTTATAAAGAAGAGAAATTCAAAGCCCAAAAAAGTATTTTAGAACTCGGTTTGAGAATGGCGATGTGTGTTCCATTGAAAGTAAAGGGTCGCCTTTTAGGACTTATTTATGTGGATTCTCATTCCATAACTGAGACATTCACTCCATTGGAGAGAAAATTATTTGAGGCGTTTGCGGCCCAGGCGAGTATTTTGATAGAAAATTTAGAACTATATGAAACAAGTATTCACGATTTTCTCACCGGACTTTATAATTATGGTTTTCTTAATCTTCGTCTTGACCAGGAAATTTCCCGGGTTATAAGATACAGAAAAGGGACGCTTTCTCTAATGATGATAGATATTGACAATTTTAAGATGATAAATGATACATATGGACATTTTTTTGGTAATGCCTTACTGACAAAGGTGGGAGAGATTATTGGGAAGAATGTGCGAAAAATGGATATTCCAGCTCGTTACGGGGGCGATGAGTTTGCAATACTTATGCCGGAAACCAGGGCTGAAGATGCTGTGGAACTTGCGGAGCGTCTGCTCAGGGCAGTAAAAAGTCAGCCAGTTGAATTTGAAAAAAAGAAAATCTCAATTTCCCTCAGTATTGGTATATCATCATTTCCTGCGGAGAGAATTTTGGATAGTTCAGGTGTTATAGTTGAGGCTGACCATGCCCTTTATCTTTCAAAGCAAAAAGGTGGTAATGCAGTGAGTGTCTATGCATGTAAGGGGGGTGAAGAGATAACATATGAAAATATTCTGGTGGGCGTATCAAAATCGTTAGAGGAAATCAAAAATTCCATCAGCACCATTGCTCCAACCGATGCCAATATTCTGATTTCAGGTGAGACTGGAACCGGGAAGGAATTGGTTGCCCGGCTTATTCATCAGAGAAGTTTGAGGAAAGATAAGCCATTTATAACTGTAAATTGTGGAGCAATTCCGGAAAATCTTTTGGAATCCGAACTATTCGGTTATGAGAAAGGGGCATTCACCGGCGCATATATGCAACATAAGGGGAAGTTTGAATTAGCCAATGGAGGAACAATCTTCTTTGATGAGATTGGTGAGATGCCTTTACACCTTCAGGTTAAAATATTGCGTGCTATTGAGAATAAAGAAATTGATAGAATTGGTGGTAAATCAGCACTTAAAGTGGATGTGCGGGTAATTGCTGCGACCAATAAGAATCTTGAGGAGGAAATGAAAAAAGGGAATTTTCGTGAAGACCTCTTCTACCGGCTAAATGTTCTTCATCTTCATCTATCGCCATTAAGGGAAAGACCTGAAGATATTGAGCCAATTGCCAGTCATTTTCTATCAATTTTTAGTAAAAAATATAGAAAGAGGATAAAGGGTTTTACAAAAAGATGTATTGAGGCAATGGTCGCTCATCCCTGGCCCGGGAATGTGAGGCAGTTGATTCATGCAATAGAAAGGGCAGTAATTATGAGTGAAGGCGAATATATAACAGATGGAGCATTGGGTGTTGCCAGGGAAGAGATAGAAAGTGTGGAAAGTTTGAAGCAGTTCCGTGAAAATTACGAGAAAAAATTTATTCAAAGGGTGTTGAATCGCCATAGAAACAATATATCAAAAACTGCCCAGGAGTTGGGAATAAGCAGAAAGACACTGAGGGATTTAATAAAAAGGTATCAATTGGTGTAATAAATTTTCAATAACGCAGTAAACACTTTCATAAAATACCTAAGATGGGTGAACTTCAAGAATTACTTGACTTCAGGAATTATTCTCATTATAATAACATAAATGAAGAAGTTTAAGGTGGCAAAAATTATTGACAATCGTTATGAGGTGATAGGGGAGTTGGGTCGGGGTGGGATGGGTGTGGTTTATAAGGTAAAGGATTTGTTGAATGATAAATTTTTAGCATTGAAGATGCTTAGCCTTGAGGCAAGCCAGAGTGTTGCCATAAGGCGGTTCAAGAATGAGTTCTATTTTTTGACCCAGCTTAGGCATCCCAATCTGGTAGAGGTATATGACTTTGGCACAACTGCGGATGGCAATTATTATTTTACGATGGAGTATGTGCGGGGTAAGAATTTGAAGCAGGCAGTAAGGGGTCTTTCTTATGATGAGTGTTATTTCTTATTGGTTCAGGTTCTGCGGGCATTGCAGTATATCCATTTTAAGGGAATAATCCATTATGATATAAAGCCGAGCAATATCCTTATCACACAGATACAGGATGCAAGATTCAAGATGCAAGATTCAAGAATAAATAGTGAAAAGGGAAAAGCGTTACACGGTTCCCAGTCAATGTTTCACGCCAAGCTAATGGACTTTGGTCTTGCGGGTGAGGTGGTTTCTGGTTCAACTGGTTTGGTGATAAGGGGGACATTGAATTATATTGCCCCGGAGATGGTAAAGGGGGTTGGGGTTGATTGTCGTGCAGACCTTTATTCTTTTGGGGTTGTGCTTTATGAGTTATTTACCGGGACCTTGCCCTTTAAGGGTGATACGAGTGTGGTTTTATTAAAGGAGCATCTTGAGAAGATTCCTGATTTGCCCCGTAATTTGAATCCTGAGATTCCTGAAGCTCTTCAGGGTTTAATAATGAAACTTTTGGCTAAGGAGCCTTCAGAGCGGTTTTTCAGTGCCAATGAGGTGATTGAGGCGATAAATAACCTTTGCAAGAAAAAATTTGCCCTTGAGACTAAAGAGACGAAAGAGAGTTATATATTGAGTGGTAAGTTTGTGGGTCGGGAGAGGGAACTTGAAAAATTGAAGTCCGCATACACCCGTCTCCCGGTCTCCATGTCCCCTGGTCTCCCGGTCTCCGTTTCTCCCGGTCTCCCGGTCTCCCCCTCTCCCGGTCTCATTCTCATAAGCGGTGAGAGTGGTATTGGTAAGACCCGTTTATTACAGGAGTTTCGTTATTATGTGCAGTTAGAGCGTGGTAGATTCTTTCTGGGGCATTGTTATCCTTCGGCAAATGTGCCTTATCAGCCCTTTTTAGAGGTCTTGAGGCATCTGGTATTATATGCGGAGGGTATAGATATTGGGTATGTAAAAAAGTATGGTGGGGTATTAAAGAAACTTTTGCCTGAGATTGGTGAGCGTGATTATATGCGGGGTGTGCCTGAACTTGTGGCGTTGGGTCCCAAGGAGGAGAAGATTCGTCTATTTTCAATGGTTACGGATTTTATTAAAAATTTGCCGGGTAATATTGTGATTGCGTTTGAGGATTTGCACTGGGCCGATGAGGGTAGTTTGGAACTTTTGGGATATTTGGTTCGGAGTTTAAGGATTGAAAATGCAAAGATTCTTATTTGCGGGACATATCGTAAGGAGGAGGTATTAGATGGTCATCCGTTATCCGGGTTGATTTCAGGGGTTTTGAAAGAAGAAAGTGGTGAGGTTTTGGAATTGAGTCCGTTCAGTGCAACAGAGGTTACAGAGTTGGTTGGTTCAATGGTTGGTTTTAAAGGTGATTTGGAGGTTATTGCCCAGCGGTTATATTCTAAGACTGGTGGTAATCCGTTCTTTTTGACTGAGGTATTAAAGGGTGTGATTGAGGAAATTCCTGGAGAGTTGGGTTCCTTGGATTTATCTATTATTGAGCGGGTTGGTGTGCCCAAGACAATTGGTGATGTTTTATCAAGGCGGTTAAGTCGGGTTAGTTTAGATGCCTTTGAGTTATTGAAAGTTGCCTCAGTGCTTGGTCGGCGTTTTGATTTAGAGTTTTTTAAGGGTTTAGGTCTTTATGATGAAATTAAGTTATATCAGTTGATTCGTGAATTGGTGAGAAAGCATATTCTGATAGAAATTCGTTTTGATTCCAAAATGTGCTACGATTTTGTGCATTCAAAGATGAAGGAATTTATATATGGAGGTTTAACTAAAGATGAAAAAGGTAGATTTCATCAGTTGGTCGGTAGGCGGTTAGAGGAATTATTTAAGGGTCGTTTGGAGGATGTGGTTGAGGAGTTGGCCGGTCATTATATTTGGTTTGATGAGAAGAGGGCGTTTTATTATCTGGTTCAGGCGGGTAAAAAGATGGCAAATTTGTATGCGTATTCAGAGGCAATAAGATATTATACCCAGGCGATTGACTTGATTCAAAAGGATAAAGGTTTCTTTAATATTAAAGATGAAATTGAGGTCTATGGAGCTCGGGGTGGAATTTTTAAGGTAATTGGAAGATATGACCAGGCATTGTCCGATATCAATAAGGCATTAGAATTGACCCTTAGAAGTGGAGATTTAGAGCAAGCAGCTGATTATTTTCATCTACTCAACTGGATATACAATATAAAAGAAAAGGATGGGTTAATCTACGCAAAAGAATGTATGGAAACTGCGCGGAGGCTCAAAAATAAAAAAGCATTAGCCATCGGTTTGTTGGATATGGGTTACGGATACAGATTTTTAATGAAGTGGAAGAGAAGTCTTCATTATTTTCGTCGCTCCATAAATATATTAAAAAGAATCAAGGAAAAAAAATACATGATTGATGCATTAAGTGGTATGGGAGATACTTGGTTGAATCTGGGTAGGTATAAGGATGCTCTACTTTTTTATCGCCGTGCATTAAAAATAGCAGAAAGGCTTAATCATAAAAGCCAAGTAGCCCTAACACTCCATAAAATTGCAGGAATTTATTTTGATAAAAGAGAATTGAGAAAGGCAATCAGTTATACTCAATCCGCATTGAAAATATTTCAGGAGATAGGAGATAAATATCAGGTCTGTACTACTATCCATAATCTCGCTGTAATATATTTGGAACTTGACGAAAATAAGGAGGCCCTGGATTACTTCCAGAGAGGACTAAAACTTGCCTATGAAATTGATGTTAAGGGAATGATAGGGCCCTGTCTTCTTAATATCGGACATCTATATTACCGTATAGGGAAATACGAAAAATCGCTAAATTATTCTTCTCAGGCACTACAGATAATTGAGGATACAAAAATGAAAGATGTCAAGGCTTACATTTACAGGAATATGGGTACTGTTTTTTCCCTTTTAGGACAATATGAAAAGGCATTAGATTATTTATATCAAGGACTAAAGATTGGGGAAGAGAACAATTTAAAGATGATTGTAGCTTTGATTTTACGAGGCATTGCTCCAGTCCATACCGCTCTGCATGATTATAAAAAGGCATTTAATTCTTTAAACCGCTCAATAAAAATATTTAAAAAGATAGGGAATAAAACCGAGGTAGCCATTTCTACTCTCATGTTGGGGGAAATATATATTGAATTAACAGACTATGATCGGGCAAAAACCTGTGTTAATGTGGCAATGAAATGGGCAAAGCAAAAAGGAATTAAAGAAATTCTTATTCAAGGCAATTTGTTGCTGAGTAAAATTTATTATGGTAAAGGTGATTTATCAAATTCATTTATATCTCTCAAAGAAGCTGCGGGTGTGCATAGTTTAACTGACCCAGAGATTTTATGGCAGATTGACTATCAGAAAGGTCAGATTTACCAAAAGCAGAGGAAATTTAACGAGGCATTGGATGCTTACAAAAGATGCCTTGAGATTTTCAAAGAAGTTTGTGCAAATATCAGTGATAAAGAACTGCAGAAAAGTTATCTTAATGCTCCGCCCAGAAAAAAGGTCTTTACCGCAATTGAGGAGATTGAGAAGAAAATGGAATATACTGGTAAATAATTTACCAATTTTAATTACCAAAAAGAGCCGATAAATCAAGAGATTTTTAATTTGCCACCAACTTCTGGTAAATAAATTACCAATTTCAATAATTAAAATCCATTGATAAATCAATAACTTTTTATTTTTTACCATTATCTCTGGTAAAAAATTATCCAGTTTATAATCTTTAAAAATTTTACATCAACCGATAAAGTATAAAATCCCTTCAAATTTCAATAGATTTTACTATTTATCTTCCCCCTTCACCCGGGCACGATTTTTGCATATAAAGTATAATTGTATCTCGGAATTGGACGTTTATTAAATAGCCCCGGGTTTCAAGGCTTAAATTTGTAGAAAGGAGTAAGATGAAAGGATATAAACCAGCAAAGATTGTCAAGGAAATGGCATCAAACATTTTAGTACCGTTGTTTATTTGCGCCAGTGAATTTCACCTTCATTATTCAAGGGCATTCCGGTATGGCAAATCTGAAGATGAATTTGGAATAATTATTGAAAAAGAGATAGAGAGGACTGGCCCTTGTGCCTTTACTATAGATAACAATGGCAATGTTTACATTGAGGACCCGGTAAATGGACTGATAAAAGTTTTAAATCCAAATGAAGATAGAATTGTAAAAATGATACCCATCCCCGGCGGGATATACGATGATATTGGAGTAGATGAAGCATCTAAGGTCTATCTCCTTGACCGAGGTGGTTCTGAGATAATCACAATTGATGAAACTGGAAAAAAAGAGAAAATCTTCACCGATAAAAAAATCCACGATAGGGCTTGCTGGTTTTCTCCAACACCTGAGGATCTCTTTCTTATCTCTGAAGATTTCGGGGAACTAACCGCTTACGGTCTAAAAGGAAAAACCGTCACAAGAGGAATATTTTCAACCTCAGGAGTCTCCTATATTGCAGAATGGCACGATAAATCTACCGGCATTGTAAAGGTTCTTGATAAAACAGGTGTGATTAAGGAAATAAAGGTAAAGAGGCCGAATCTTGCATCATTTTCTTTTCTTGGTGAGGATAAAGAAGGCAATCTTTATCTCCAGATAGAGTACTGTATTTCCGAGACCAAAGTCGGTCTTGAAGTAATAAAATTGAACAACGAAGGAGAAAAGATTGCCACCCTAAAGGTTCCAGAAAATGACTATTATATTTGGACATCAAGATTGCTTTTTGTTGATACAGAAGGAAGGATATATCAGGTGATTCCTAAAAAAGATTGTTTAAAAATAAACATTTGGACAGAATAGGAGGTGTAACACGGGATTAATTACAATTTTATATTTAATTAACTGGACTGGAGAAACTTGGGGGGATATGACCAGACATGAAATTGTTAACAGGGCAAATCAGATGATTAATACCGCCTGGTCCCCCAATAGAATATGCCGTGGTTGGAATACTTCAATTTCTCCGGGGTATTTCTATCCCGGGAATACATATTATGGAGAATTGTATACCCAAAATAATCCCCAGGAGGATTGGGCAGAATTCAATTATGGAGTAACGCATCTTCCTTATGACTATTATGGATATTGGGTTAACAATCGTTGGTATAATTATTATGGCAATGATTGTTCGGGTTTTGTGAGTGTATGCTGGAAAATGCCTTCAAGGTGGACAACTTTGAATTTTTATGATGATGCCAATGGTGCTCAAAACTATTGCTACTCCATAGGTTCGACAGGTTCGGCACAAACAGCGCCTTTAATAAAAGGCGATGCTTTGAATTGTTGTAATTCTCACATCCTTCTGTTTAACTACAGATTAGGTTCAAACGCAGTAGTCTCAATGGAACAAACCCCTAATACGGCACGAATGAGAATATGGTATTATAGCTCTCTTTCCTCTTATCAACCAATCCGACGCAAGCGTCTTATAGCCGCGTTTGTTCAATTTGATAATTATCCAACGATTGTTAATGCATTGGATAATTTCTCCGTTAGACACTATTTCTATATTTCCTATGAGAATGCACCGGCTGATTTAGTTTTTGAGATAAGAGAACAATCTTCTGGCGCAGTTCTTTTATCTCAAAAGTGCTCTAATATTGGTGATGGCTACTGGTATAAGACATTTTATTCATCCTTGCCTGATCTTGGATATGATTACTATGTCTATTTCGTTGCCTATCTTACTCCCCCGAATGGCAATTGGGATAACCGATACTGCTCTGTTTCTACAGCTAACAATCCCACATTGGTAAAGACCGCCAGTTGTCCTGCTGGCATAGAAGTTTTTCGTAACTCGGGGAGCCTCTCGGGCACTGGTGCGAATTGTACTTTTTCAGTTAATATCTCAGGCAGGCATACAGTCGTAATGTGCGGAAACAATAATGCGGACTTTGATCTTTATGCAAAATGGGACTCACCTCCTACAATCAATTCTTATGACTACCGTGGTTATACTACTTCCTCATTAGAGTGGTTCACAATTGAAGGCAGTGGAAATTTATATATTATGGTTCATTCCTATAGTGGGAGCGGAAACTGGCTTTGTAATGTAGTAACCGGTCATCCCGTCAATTATTACAAACCACTAGGTGCTCTTTCGGGAAGCGGATCCTATCAATGGTGGAATGTGCTCGGAAGTGGAGGCGATGACAAAGGATGGGCATATCTTTCCGGCCCTGATAATGCCGATTTTGATCTTTATATAAAGTGGAATTCGGTAGCCACACCATCAAATTATGATGCTCGGGGCATATCTGTTTTGTCTCAGGAAATATGCACTTATCCGGGTTCGGGGAATTTCTATATGACCGCTTACTCTTACAGTGGTAGTGGTATCTGTTTTCTCCTCGGTCTAATATTCACTGAGAATAAGGGGGCAAATTTTATAAGTGCAAATGACCAGAATCCAAAGAGCGGAAAGATGGAAATTCCTGATTCTTACGAACTTTTTCAAAATAGTCCCAACCCATTTAGAACCACTACTACTATTAGATACGTCGTCCCCGTGTATTCTTCCGTGACACTTAAGGTCTATAATCAAGCAGGTCAATTAGTGCGCACGCTCATTGATGGAAGGCAAAAACCTGGTTTTTATACAACCATATGGGATGGTAAGAATGACAGCGGCAAGAAGCTGCCTGATGGAGTTTACTTTTATACAATTCGCACGCCGAGTTTCTCCGTGACTAAATCGATGGTATTGCTAAATTAAAACTTGCAGGAGTTTGAAAGTATGACCCTAAAACAAAAAATGGTGAAATGCGAAAATTTGCAGGAAGGGGTGATGATATGAAATGGTTGTTAGGTATATTTGAGTATAGGAATTTGAATAAATTCCTATACTTGATAGAAAAAAGAGACGAGAAAATATTCAGGACAAACGTTAGAAAGTTGGGTATCGGTGATACCATAGGGATTGTTGGACAGCGGGGGTTTTCAGGGGGTATCCCCCTGAATATCTTGCTATTATTGGGGTTTGTGTGTTTAGGACGCGGACAGATAGATACAGTCTTTTTCGCAAAACTTCGAGGCATTGAAGTTCAGGAATACAATCCCGGTTTTGAAATAGACTCTATCACTGCATATCAGAGTGGCGAATGGGTCTTCTTAAGGGCATGGTGCGGGCCAAACTTTGGTGATATTCTGGGTACAAAATTGAAAGAGACAAGCCTTCAGTCTGCAGTGCCACCGGTTGGTTATATTACCGGACTTCTTGCCTCAGGACCCGATGCAGAAGGTTATGTCTATCTTACCGCGGTAAGTGACGGCGGTTACAGTATGGATATTATTAGGACCAGATTGAGAGGGACCGGTACAAAGTCCTTCACTGCTCCTAACGGCTATTCTATAACTGGCTTTACGACATCAGGCCCCGATGCAAATGGATTTGTGTATTTACTGATTGGTTCAATCGGCCAGATTGGGATTGAGGAAGAAAGGAAATCTTCTGAAAAGACGATTGAAAATCTCTCATTTGAGCTCAAAGGACCATATCCAAATCCCTGTGGTGACCATACCAGGATATTCTACTCCATCGCCCGTAAGGGTTGGGTGAAACTTCGGATTTATGACAGCACAGGAAGGCTTGTTAAAACCCTGATAAATAAAAATCAAGACCCGGGAAGATACAATCTCTCCTGGGGTGGTGTGGATGAAGAAGGAAGGTTTGTCTCAAGTGGCATCTATTTTGTGAAGTTAGATGCCGGTGATTTCCACGCCACAAAGAAATTATTATTATTAAAGTAAAAGAAAGGAAGAACAATGAGATACATAAAAATCATCAGTATCGGTCTTATTTTCGGGACATTGCTCTATGCCCCAACCGATAAGGTAGTCCCAAAAGATAAAAAAATAGAAGAGGGTCGTGCCTGGAAAGAAGGACAAAGGGGATGGATTGAGTCTGGAACAAATTTATATCCTTGGAGCAATGATTTGAATGTGGGTATCGGTACAAACACACCGGGATATAAACTTGATGTGCAGGGCACTGGTCGCTTTACTGACCCACTGAGGATTGGTGCATATACCCTGCCCAATACCGATGGCACAGCGGGATATGTGCTTAAAACCAACGGTGCAGGCACAGTGACCTGGCAACAAGACCAGGGGATAACAAATGCTGAATGGAATGATGCCGGAAGTTATTTATATCCCACTGACCAATCATCGGGTGAAGTGAGAATATATGAGGATGCAACCAATACTAAAATTTATTCCTACCAAACAAATCCAAGTTATGCATCAATCACTGGTGTTCACTCATCGGGTCGTTCAGGTCAACTTGGTTCTTCCAGTTATGGTGTATATGGAGAATATAGTAGTAATAGTAACTGGGGAGCACTTGGAACACAATCTCATGGAGTTTATGGTGTTTGTAATACCTCGTCAGGTGCTGGTGTAACAGGAGTGAACACCGTAACTTATTCAGACAATCCGGGAGTATATGGCGTAGCTAATTTTACCGATTACTATGGCTATGGTGGTTATTTTTTGGGTGGATATATGGGTGTAAGGGGTATAGTATCACCTACAGGTTCAGCTTCTTATTACGGAGTTTATGGAAGTGTATCAGGTGGTTCAGGAAATAACTACGGAGTTTTTGGTTATTCTGATAAATGGGGAGTTGCGGGAAGCACAATAAACGGAATCACGGCCGGGGTTTATGGTGTGAATAATTCAACATCCGGGACAGGCATTATAGGTGTCGGGAATAGTGTTTCCAATTATTGCTATTTATCTGTCGGTTCTGGTGCTGCATTTACAGGAGTACAGTATGGCACAGCCGGTTTCGCGACAAATACAGCCGGACACAGAGCGGGCGGATATTTTGCAACAGGCGATGGAACTGCCTATGCCTATGTTGGAGTTGTTGATGCAAATGGAACGATCTATAAAATAAACGGCGTGGGTTCTGTCGCGACGATAATGGAAACAAGAAAAGGGAAAAAGAATTTGTTTGCTCCGGAAATGCCTGAGGCGTATTTTGAAGATGTGGGTGAAGGACAACTTCAAAATGGAAGGGCGGAAATAAAACTTGACTCCCTATTTCTTGATTGTGTCACAATTGATGAGAATAATCCCATTCAGGTATTTGTTCAGCTGTATGATGACTGCAATGGAATATATGTAAAAAGGCATACAGGAAGTTTTGAGGTAATAGAACTCAAGAATGGTAGAAGCAATGCAAAATTTGCCTACCGGGTCCTTGCAAAATGGAAGGGGTATGAAAAACTCAGATTCCCTGATGCACCTGGGCCACAAATCGTCCTTTCAAACAAGGCACCCCGGCAAGATGAAAAGGCGTTGAGGAATGTAGAACTTCCGATTCGTTCAGTTCAGCAAATTGAAACTAAAAATAAAAAATCTGCTTCCTTCTATGAACCCAAAAATTAAAGAAAAAAGAAAAATAAATATTAGTCAATCTCCAGATAAAATGGGCTATTTCTCTCCGCTTTCTATTATCCCTGAAACCAGTCATTGCTGGTATAGTTTTAAAAGCCAGGATAAGAGATTACAAGAAACATACGAGAAACTACTTGAAGTCAGTAATTACATTCCTTTAACAGTAGCAGTTTTATATTATAGTTTTAGTTAAATGAAAGGAGGCATTTATGTTCAGAGAAAAATTTGTGGGTTTGATGCTGGTCTTATTGGCCAGCACAGTTTATGCTGGTTATTGGTCTCATAAGACCATCGCGGCAGCGGGAAATGTGGGTTTATATTCTTCAATTGCCCTTGATGCGAATGGGAACTTTCATATCAGCTATTATGATACTACTAAAGGAGATTTGATGTATGCAAAAGGGAGTGGGCACTCTTGGACTATCGAAACTGTAGACTCATCCGGAAATACCGGTCTTTGGACTTCAATTGCTGTTGATGCTGCTGGTAATCCCCATATCAGTTATAGGGATGTATATAACTATTTAAAGTATGCCAAGAAGTCCGGTGGTTCATGGGATATTGATACTGTTACGACTAGTGCTGAACAACCTTCACTTGCCCTTGATGCTAATGGCAAACCCCACATCAGTTTTCAGAATAGCTTTTCCAGGTATTTGCAGTATGCGACGCAATCGCCTACCGGCAGCTGGAATATCGAAATCGTTGATTACTCCCAAAATACGGGTTCTAACAACTCAATTGCTGTTGACTACTTCGGCAACCCCCATATAAGTTACTATGATTCTGCAAATACTGCGTTGAAGTATGCAGGAAAAATAGGCAATACCTGGTTTGTAGCTACGGTTGACACCGGTACTCCCGGTACTAATCCCGGTCCCGGTAGATATAGTTCTATTGCCCTTGATGCAAGTGGGCATGCCCATATTATCTATTATGGTGGTAGATATTCATCGTCGACCGTGATGTACGCACGCGAAAATTATTGGAGTTCGTGGGTTATTGACACAGTTGATTATGGTGTATATGTCACAGCATACAAGCAACTAACTTCTATTGCCATTGATGCCAATGGGATTCCTCATATAAGCTATTGTGCGATTCCCTTTAGATTGAAGTATGCAAAAAAGATAGGTAACTCTTGGGTTAGCGAGGTTGTTGATTCTGATAGCCTTACAGGGTTTTTCAACTCAATTGCCCTTGATGCCAATGGTAATCCCCATATAAGTTACTACACTTACTCCACCGGCGACTTGCGATATGCAACGACCGCAATTGATCTGTGTTATCCGAATGGCGGTGACCTTTGGGCAGTTGGCGAATCACAGACAATTTTATGGGACGGAATCGGTCCGATAGACATTTATCTCTCCTCTGATGGTGGATATTCGTATTCTTTGATTGGAAACAATATTTCCGGTGGTGCATATACTATTACCGTGCCGAGGCTGGCTACCGACGCAGGGTTAATTAAGATTGTGCGGGATGATACATTATATTCAGAGGATGTATCGGATAGTTATTTTGCGATTGGAGACCAAGTGGAGAATTTTAACTTCAGGCAAATGATTATTGATGCAAGTGGTAGTGCATCGGGATATGCGACCTCAATTGCTTTTGATCAAAGTGGTAATCTCCATGTCAGTTACCACTCGTCCGGTGGTGGGCTGATGTATGCGAAGAAACTTGGTAATTCCTGGATTTTGGAGCGGGTGGATGCCTCGGGCGCACTTTGGCTTTCAATGGCTCTTGATGCGAATGGTAATCCTCATATTAGTTATTATGATGGCGTTAACTCTGATTTGAAATACGCAAAGAAGACCGGTGCTACCTGGACTATAGAGACGGTGGACGCTACCGGGGATGTGGGATGGGAACCATCACTTGCCCTTGATAGGAGTGGCAATCCCCATATCAGTTATTTTGAATCTGTGCCCAATTTTGATTTGAAGTATGCAAAGAAGACAGGCGCTTCCTGGACTATTGAAAGGGTTGATGCAGGCGGAGCTGTGGGCGAGTATAGCTCAATTGCCCTTGATGCCAACGATAATCCACATATCAGTTATTATGATATGACTAACGGTGATTTGAAATACGCAAAGAAGACCGGCTCTTCCTGGACTATAGAAAAAATTGATACGGTTGGTGATGTAGGATGGTACACTTGTATCGCTCTGGACTCCACAAATACTCCCCACATTTCTTATCTTGACAATACTAATGGTTGGTTAAAATATGCAAAGAAAACAGGTGATTCCTGGACCATCGGTAAAATTGGAACCGGATACCCCCCCAAGATTGCTTTTGACGCAAATTGCAATCTTCATATCAGTTATCTGGATAACTCCCGTAATCTGAAGTATGCTACAAAAATTGATCATTCTTGGCTTATTGCGACGCTTGGAGGGCCACTTTATGGCGCCATCTCGTTAACTTGCGATCACAATAATCATCCCTATATTGCTTATATTTCCCGAGATAATAGATTACTATGCGCGACAACGGCAATTGATGTTCTTTATCCCAATGGCGGCGAGGTTTGGTCAGCCGGCGAATCCCAGACAATTCGCTGGGATGGCGCAGGTGAAATAGATATATATCTCTCTACGGATGGCGGAAATTCGTATTCTTTGATTGCAAATAATACTTCTGGGGGCACATATACGATTGCGGTGCCGAATGTGATTACAGATGCGGGTTTGATTAAGATTGTGCGGGAAGACAGGCCTTACGCCGAGGATATATCCGATGGTTATTTTAGAATTCAAAACCAGATTGAAGTTCGGAAGGTTAGAAAAGTAAGAGTTGATACCCCCGGAGATAAGGGTTTTTATACTTCACTTGCCCTTGATGCGAACGGCAACCCCCATATTAGTTCCTATGATTGGACGAACGGTGATTTAAGATATGCGAAAAAGAACGGCAACTTTTGGACCATAGAAGTTCCTGATGGTAGTGGAGTTGTGGGCTTCTATTCTTCGCTTGAACTTGATGCAAATGGTAACCCCCATATTAGTTATTACGATACCACTAACCATGTTTTGAAATATGCGCGAAAAACGAGCAGTTCCTGGACCACCGAGACAGTTGATGCAACTCCAGTTGTAGGCTGGTGGACTTCGCTTGCTCTTGATACGGATGGCAATCCTCACATCAGTTATTATGATGCCACCAGTTATGATTTGAAGTATGCAAAGAAGACCGGGACATCGTGGACTATTGAAAGAGTTGATACCACCGGAAATGTAGGAACATTCACCTCAATTGCAGTTGATAAATTGGGAAATGTCCACATCAGCTATTATGATGTGACAAACGGGGATTTGAAGTATGCAAAGAAGACCGGGACATCGTGGACTATTGAAAAAGTAGACCAATCTGGAGATGTGGGAAGATATACTTCAATTGTTGTGGATGCGGATTGTAATCCCCATATCAGTTATTCTGTATGGAGTTATGGTGATTTGGGCTATGCGAAGAAAATGGGAAACACCTGGACTATTGAGAGAGTTGATACATACCAGGATGTTGGCGGGTACACCTCAATTACCCTGGATGCGAATTCTAATCCTTACATTGCTTATTTTGATTGGACCAACGGAAATTTAAAATATGCCAGGAAATCGGGACCTGTTTGGGTAATAGGAACGCTTGACACTGCGGGCATTGTTGGTTATTATCCGTCAATTGCTGTGGATGCCAATTCTAATATCCATATCAGTTATCTGGACGGAAGTTACGGTGATTTGGTATATTTGAGCACAGCGTTAAATATTCTCTCTCCAAAAGGTGGAGAGACCTGGAATGTGGGAGCGAATGCAACGATGAGATGGTCCGGGCCAAGGGATGTTGATGTTTATATCTCCTTGCAGGGCGGCGATGATTGGCAACTCTGGTTAAAAAATATTGCAGGAACGGCCGAGGGAGATTCCTACTATTATACGGTAAAAGTTCCCCACTTTCCTACGAGATTTGCCCGGATGAAGTTGGTTTACAATAACTTTGACCCAAATAAACCAATAAATTACGCGATCTCTGATTCTTTCTTCACAATTCAATCTACGATTACTTTGTTGACATTCAACGCAATCCTGAATCACGAAAAAGGTTGGGTTGAGTTATCCTGGCAGACCGAGCCGGGTGTGCCGGACATTCTTGGCTATAACATCTATCGCAAACTTGGCGACGAAGAGCCGAAGAAAATCAATAGTAAATTGATAACCGAAAATTCCTATTTGGACACCGAGATGCAAGGAGGTTTTGTAACCTATCAGCTGGGAGCAATCAATGGCTGGAACAAGGAGTATATCGTAGGTGAGGTTAGTCTGACCAATATTGATAAACCGTTGGCGATTCTCCCAAGTGTCCTTAAAGAGAAGGGATCGGTTATCTTTGATGTGCCGAGATTGACCTCAGCGAGCAAAGAGACCGAGATTGAGATTGCTATCTATGATGTGCTCGGCAAGAAAATCAAGACCATGGTCACGGGAAAATTCACCCCTGGTTATCATACCTTTTCTTTTGACGGAAAAGACGAAAAAGGAAATTCGCTTACTCGTGGCACCTACTTTATTATAATGAAGACACCGAAGTATACGGAACGGACAAAGTTTGTGAAACTATAGGCTGATGGTCTGATTGTCTGATTGTCTTATAGTCTAATGGTCTTATCGTTTGAAGTATTGGAATTTCAATAATTCCAATACTTTGGATTCAAACGGATAAAGGCAGATTAAAAACAGATAAAATTCCCCCTCACCCCTGCCCTCTCCCCGTTTTAACGGGGAGAGGATAAAGGTGAGGGGCAGGGTTTCAAGGGCAAAGCCCCTGAAGTATGTTCAAGTATAGGAATTTGAAAAATTGCTTCGGTCGCTTCGCTCCCTTGCCTAACCTGCGGTTAGAGCACTATACGGAAAGATAAATGTAGTTGTCCGAACCTGATTTTCATCAGGACAGGTTTATCGGACAATGCCCAATGAATTGGGCAACTACAATTTTATATCCCCCTTTTGGAAAGGGGGAATAAGGGGGATTTAAGGGGTTTCAGGGGAAAAATTCCCCTGATGTATGTTCATAAATGGAGGTTTTATGAAACCATCCAATAACTGTGTTTCTTTGTCTCTTCGCTACATTGTTTCTTCGTTTCGTCGTTTTTCCACTTCTTCGTTTTTCCGCTTCTTCGGCTCCCCGTTTCTTCGTTTTTCCCTATCTTCCTGTCTCCCTTTCTTTTTACTATTCTGTCTCACTGTCTCCCTGTCTCCCGGTGCACTCTATGTCTTCACCGAAGCGGGTCGTCTTGCGCGTTCCACCGATGATGGTGCACACTGGACCTGGCTTTCTACACCCCTACCAGGAACCGACTGTGTGGATATGACTTCAGACCCTAATCACTTTATCTATGTATTAACTCGCACTGGGGAAGTGCATCGGAGCATCGACCAGGGTTTATCTTGGACACCCAGAGGAAATATTCCGGTCTTTGATGCCCGAGCAATATGGGTGATAACAGGTCTCACCTTTGTGCTTACACAAAGCGGTGATTTATATCAACGGAGTAACGCAACCGGCAATTGGTCATTAGTGGGTAATATCGGAGCATCGGATTGTGTAGATTTTGTGCCCAATCCCGGTGGTGACAGATATTTAGTCTTTACCAAAAACGGCGATGTCTGGGAGGTTTTGCCTACACCATTTACAAAGTTTTTGCTTGGTAACATAGGTAGTTCTGCGGTCATCGGAGCTACAACCTTGAACAATGCGGTGCTGGCTGTAACTGAACAGGGCGATGTTGCTCGCTCCACTAACGGGGGAGTGACCTGGAACTGGGTTGGTGCAGTTTCACAGATACCTGTTACAGGAATTGTCAATAATGGTCCAAATATCTATTTAACGACCAATGCCGGTGAGATAGTCCGTTCAACAAATCAGGGTTCTAACTGGTTTTGGCGGGGCAATGTTTCCCAGGTGGGGATTGGTGGTATCATTTCAGATACACTGGCGGTGATTGGCATTGAGGATAGTTCAGGTATTGAGACAATTCAGATATTAAGTGTTTATCCTAATCCCTCATGTGGTATGTTCACAATCCGGTATGTAGTATCGCATTGGGGATGGATAAAGATAAGGTTATTTGATATTCTTGGCCGTCTTGCTGAAACTTGCTGGCAGGGTGATGTGGAAAAGGGCGACAACATTGTTAATCTGGTTTTGCAAAAAAAAGGGGTTTATTTTCTGATGATTGAGTCGTCTAAAGCAAGGGCAGTAAAGAAAGTCATACTGGAATAACCTGGATTATACGGAGGGGAATTTTAATATGCTGAAGAGGACTGCAAACGATACCATCATTCCGGGCTTATTTGTAATGAGAGTGAGTATTATAATGCGTGTAAAATAGTTTGGAAATTGGTCTTGAAAATAAATGAAATGGTGGATCATTCCTGGCAATTATTGTGATTATCGTTATAAACTCAGTATTCGTGGATGAATGCGAAATAACCTGCGGTAATACCAATTCCATCCCATAGTAAGTCCTTAAATGAGAAGTGCCTTTTCTTTTTTTTATCATATAATTCCTTGCCCAGACCAATGAGTGCCGTGAATGATATTGAATAAACCATACCCTGATTTTCGTCCCTTTTCAACCGGCAGACCAAAGTGTGATAACTCAAACCCACTATGGAAGCAGAAACGGAAAAGTGCAGTAATTTATCCTGTGCAAACCAGGCATCACGGTATACCACTTCTCTTTTGCATCTTAGGGTGTCCGAAAGGGAGTCAATATTTTGGGCCAAGACAAGGATAATGGAAGATAGAATAAAAAACACAATTCTTTTCATAAGATATTCAGGGGGATACCTGCTGAAAACCCCATATAATAAATGCCTAAATGCCAAAAATTTAGGTAGTTTAGGAATTTTGGACTTTTAGGTATTTTCTTATTCATACCACCCTTTCCTGAATATCTTGCTGGATAGGAATTTCAAAAAATTCCTATACAGCAGATAAGGAAAATTTCATTATAGAAAAGGACAAGATACATCAGGGACATTCGTAATGCCAAAGATAGTGCACAACCTATGGCAACCCTCACCCTAACCCTCTCCCTTTCCAAGGGAGAGGGTTAGGGTGAGGGGAATTTTATCTGTTTTTAATCTGCCTTTATCCATTTGAATCCAAAGTATTGAAATTATTGAAATTCCAATACTTGAACATAATCAGGGGCTTTGCCCCTGAAACCTCTACGGACAGGGGCAAGCCCTGTCCCTACAATTTGAATTGACCGCACTTGTGCGGTCATGACACCACAAGTGGTGTCATTCCAATGTTTTCGTAGGGACAACCTTTATGGTTGTCCGTTTCTTTTCTGCCCCTCACCTTAATCCTCTTCCCATTAAAACGGGGAGAGGGCAAACAGGGAGTCGGGGGCAGGCATTTTACTTTTTTACTTTTACTTCTTATGCCTTATTACTTTGATAACCGCTGCCGGTGATACACCAAATGCCCGCGCAATTACACTCGTCGGAAAATGACATTTCTCAACCAACATAGAAATGCCCTATGTCGCAATCATCGCTCTTCCCAGCCAGAATAAAAAAGTAAAATCCCTGCCCCCAGGCCTTACCCGAAGTCGCCTTACTTTCTATCTAAGCGATCCTTTTAAGAGCCGAATGTCATCAATCCATGCTGTCCCTTTGCCATTGATAACCAGATTAAGTTTTACATTGTCTGGGTTCTCGCCCTTTTTCAGAAAAAATGGGGTCTCTTCTGTCGTCCAATTTGTAGTTCCAGTTAGCGGAGTTTTAAGCCCCCGAGAAAAGAAGTCACCTTTGCCAGGGAAATGACACCACATCTCCAAGAACACTTGACCTTCAATACCTTCTGTGCGAACTCGAGCCTGATAAATCAAACGTGCATTTTCAATGTCTATGTCGCCTATCTCAAATAACCGCACAACAGTAGACTCTGTAGCAGTAATCCGTAGTGAACCGTTGCCATCGCTTGAAATTTCCTTGTCAATCTGAACACCTGACTGCGTGATGAGCCCCTCAAGATTGTCCACGGGAAACCTTCTCAGCTCACCTACTTGTTTTGATGGTTTAGAACAACCGACTACAGCAAAAACCATCACCACACATACATATAAAGCCAAATTTCTCATATCCATACTTCTTGCCTCCTTGTAATTATTTAGTTTTTCCCAAAACTTCGTAGCAGCGAAATTCAATTACAAAGTATATTCGCTATTTGAAGTTTGTCAAGACCCAAATATGTTATGAAAAATTGGCACTTCAGCATTTCTACTTCTCCTGTCATGCTGAACCTTATCTCGTTGCTAACTTGTTTTTCAGCACCAAAAACAAATTTAGAATTAAAAATATTACAGACTCGGATAGACAATACCGAATTTTTTCTTATAATAAATCCGCAAAAATATTAAGATTAAGATTGATAAGATAAGAAAATAAGGAAAGACAATCCCGACAACAAGAATAAATAGAGGCCCGCCGATTCTTATTGAGAGTTTAATATAATTTTCATTCCCATCAACACCGGCAAGTAAAAAAAGTGGTGATGATACAAGGGCGGGGATTAGACAGATGTAATCTTTAATAACAATTGCAATAATGATGCAGGCGATGATTAAAAGGGAGGCAAATCTTGGTGAATTTTTTCTACCGAGAAAGACCCCGGTAGTCAAATAGCCACATTCTCTATCACCATCAATATCAAGGACCGTGGTATTGATAAAAATTGCAATAACAGCAAAGAAATAAGGGAGTGATAAAAGAATGGTTCGGGGTGAAAATTGAGCGTTTGTAAGGTAGCCCAGGGAAAAATTCAGAAATCCATAACCGATTCCATTGATTAAAAAATCAGCAAATGGAACCGCCTTGAGTTTTAAGGGTGGAAGAGAATACAAAATCCCCAGGAGAAATGATAAAATTATGAAAATAATTATATGGGCGGGCAATCTAATACTCAATGGGAAGGCAATAATTGCCAGAAAAATTATTTCAAGACAGGCAATGCGGGGTGGAATAATCTTTTCTGCAATCAGAAGGTGTTTCCGGTTTATGGCATCCGATTTTTGGTCAAAAATTTGATTGATGATATAAAGTATCGCAGTAAATAATGTGACCACAATTAGGGTTAAAATTGTCTGATTGGGAAGGCAAAACCTGTTGCCACCGGATTTTAAATATCCTAATAAAAAAAATGCCCAGACCGGAATGAGCAATATCGGTCGGGCAAGGAAGATATAATCCCAGACTGAAATTTTTTCCCTCATACCATAGGGTCAATTCAGATTCAGAAGATTAAAGACCATATTTAATTGGATTAAATTTTTTGTTGTGCCAATATGATGGTGGTGATTTTGAATGTTTAAGTAGCCCATACTGAATTCCAGGCCGAGGAATTTATGATAGAAGAAACGAACGCCCAATTTTATATTTAGAATATTTTCAACAGTTCCTGATAAAAAATTATCCTCCGGGAAAGAAGTTCCGGGAATACGGGGATTCTCAGGAATTGGCCAGATAGAATTTACACTGTTTTCCCCTTTTCTTAAATAGGTGCCACCAAGATAGAGGTCAAATTTTTCATTCAGATGGTAAACATATTTTGTGTATAACTCATCACAATCAGGGCCATAAGGAAAACCAATGGGCTGGCGATAATACATATATCTTTGATAGGGTGCATAGATGCAGTATATCCAGCGGGATAGAAGATGATATTCAATAATGAAAAAGTTTCTGGGAATGAATAAATCAACAAATTCAACTCCCCAGTTAAATCCAAAATGGTTTGGTTCATTATTCGGGTCGGGTTCAAGTTGATAGTCGTCAACAAGAAGGGCGGCATAGACTGAGAATTTCTTTAAAAATAGACGAAAGTCAAGGTGGAAAAAAAGATTGGCATCTTTTTCCCAGTTGTGCTGCAATGTGTGGATAAAGACAATGGGATTAAAATGGTAGGGCATTAGGGTATAGTCTTCACCTCCAAATGTGGCGGCTTCAGAGAAACTGCAATTAAACCATCTTATTGGTGTCCAGTCCAGGCGCTTGATAATTAAATACCTCCGAGCATTGATAAGTGTAGAAATGGTATCACCGGTATATTCAAACGGTTTGCAGACCATATCATCAAGTTGGCTCAGATAATAACTCAACTGGATATATTTTGCACTGAAGGAATAATGAAACCAGTCCAAAGGTGGTCCGTATCCTGATAATATCATATTATATCTTGGTGAGGGACCGATTGAAAAACGCTCGCGGCCGATAAAAAGGCGAACCGCCTTATTCTGATACTGGACATAGACCCTTTCGTAGTCAGCGGCAAAAAGATTCTTAAAGACCTTGTAAGGTGGCAGACTATCGGTTCCCAATTTTACATCGGGCTGAAGATATAAACTAATTCCAGAGAAATCATAATTGACCATCGGCTTCAGGCGGGCAACTTTAATTGTGTCAAATTTCAAATTGAGCGAAAGATTCGGCAACCAGAGATACCGATATAACTCTTTAGCACCATAGATTGTGCAACTACATTTTGTAGCCGAATCACAGGGACAGGGTAGGTCCTTGTTCAGGCTGAGAAGATATGGCCTTATACTCGGAAATTTTGTAAAATAATAACCCCGCACCTGAATTTCTTCAAGCACTTCATTCTGCCAGGAATCAATAGGGAAGTATATTGCGAAGACCAAGAAAACAAAAATCATTTTTTACATTATACTGAGAATAATGACAAATTCCAATCCTGAATTAAGTTCAGGACAAATGCCAAATCAATCTCAAAGTCCAAATGATAAAATTTTAAATTAGAAATTGTCGCCTTCTTTTTATATAAAACCCCTTTAGTCAGGTTATTTCAAAATAATGGATTTTCAATCCATTACTTGATAATGAAATTTTTCATTATAGAAAATAAACAGCGACAAGATACATCAGGGGGATGCGTCGAGTAGAAGCCATTTCGACCTTTCGGTTATAGACCTCCCTCACAGAACCGTGCGTGTAGATTTCCCCCACACGGCTCTTCAGGAATACATCCCTTAAGGATAGTAAAGGAGTGATATA
>Ga0078972_1003819_pt1 | contig 43762 bp, 32 predicted proteins | sample YelNatPaOPGAMG01_FD_67568 | JGI IMG/M metagenome (GOLD analysis project Ga0078972, IMG submission 67568) | Hot spring thermophilic microbial communities from Obsidian Pool, Yellowstone National Park, USA - OP-RAMG-01 (SPADES assembly) (version 2) | ecosystem: Environmental > Aquatic > Thermal...
GGGGAAGATGCTGGGGGATGCCGCCGCTGCCGGGGCGCTGTTGGACCGTTTCCTTCACCATGCGGTGGTGATCACCATCACCGGTCCCAGCTACCGGCTGCACGAAAGAAAGAGAAAAGGTCTGGAGATACCGGAGCTAAAGGAGTAAATTGTTTGTATCTCAAGTTGGCCGGTTTTCAAGTGCTGATTCGTGGCCGGTTTTAAGTGCCGAGTGACAGGTAGCAAACCATGCTTCCGTGATGGCTGTCTCACATTGGATGTCGTCCATGTGGATTAGAATTCTACAAAGAATGTGTGCATGAAATCCATTCCCGAACCAAGAACGGGAGCGCAAGATGGCCAGGAAGGCGAGTCTTTATCTCTTCCGCTGGGCCAGGAGGCGAGGGACACGGAGGTTATCGCTCCCGGCAACTCTAAGAAGATGGCCCGGCGGGCGAGGAACAAGCTCCTGGGCAGGAGGTTCTCCAGGCCGTTCAGATGGTGAAGATCCGCGGCCTACATCCGCATGGGGGTCCATGACTCGGAAAAGAGACCCACTAAAGGGTTATAAACCCCGCCGCAAAGCGGGCGGGAGAATCCGGACCCCGAGGGAGGACACCAAGGCTTTGTCGACCTGCCTCCCGGAGGAGGCGCCGGCCGGGCCGAAGCGGCCGCACAAGCACTCTCGCCACATTCATACCCATACGCGACCCTGGCCTCTGGGATCTCCATCAAGGCACCGAGGCGCGCACTTGGCCCCTCCAAGGCCTCCCCGGCCCTGAACACCTATTCCCACTTAGGGGAAGGGGACTTGAGCCGGCGATGCAGCGCCTGGACATGGCCTTCCGGGGTCCAAAGGCGACCATCCTGGACCTTGGGAGGGGCAAGGCGAGGAAAGAAAGCGTGATAGATAGAAGGGATGGGTCGTAGCGTAAACGTGTGGCGCATTTGGGGCGCAAGGCGCACCACCTTTCTCCGAAAAGGAAGGCAGGCCAGCGGACATATCCTCTCCTCTGGCCTGCTCTTTTATTCCTGGTGGGGGAGGGTGGATTCGAACCACCGAAGGCTGCGCCAACGGATTTACAGTCCGTCCCCTTTGGCCACTCGGGTACTCCCCCGCGCCAACCAATTATCTTTCTTCACCGCCTGGTTTTGCGTTTCCCCAGGCGGCTCTCGGACCGCATCACCCGGACCCGCGATTACCTTCCTCTCCGGCGGCACGCATGCCTAGTCGTCGAGGCACCGGTGCAAATTATCGTAAATGGAAAACACTTTGTCCAGACCGGTAACATGGAAAACCTTGAGTATGCTCCGCTTGCTGCACACCAGGCGGACGCGCCCGCCCTCCATGCTGGTCCTCTTGAGCACCGCCACCAGGACCCCCAGCCCGGTGGAATCCATGAAGTCCAGCCCGTCCAGGTCCACGACGATGTCCCTCTTTCCGGAGTCGATCAACCGGTAGACGGTCTCCTTGAACTGCGGGGAAGTGGAGAGGTCCACCTCGCCTTCCAGTTCCACCACGGGTATCCCCCGCTCCTCCCTTACCCGGGTCTGGAAAAAAACCGTCCCTTTTTCCTCCACCCCGACTCCTTTCCGGGCCAGCCGCATGGGTTGATATCAATCTCCATTTAACATGAAATCCTCGTGGCATATCAAGCCGACCTCCCATGGGATATCCGCCGGGCGGCCACCTTTCTCCCCCGGAGATCGCGCCGCCGCCTCTCCGCTTAGAATGAACGCCGTCCACGTCCGCCTTCGCCGCGGCGGCCGCTCCAACTCCTTCCGGGGAGCCTGCAGGAAATGGCGTAAAGGGCACCGGGAGTTTGAGACACGCGGTTTGGGGAAAATTATAAGACTATGAACGAGCCCGAACCCGGTAACGGGGAGAAGACGCAGAACTTTCCCGCCGGGCGGCAAGAGGAGGTTCGGCCGGTGAGGGACAGCGGGGACCTGGTCAGGCTGCGCCTTCCCGCGGAGCCCTTCTCCAAGCAGCTCATCAGGCTGGCCGTCTTCCTCGTGGCCAGCCGCATGAACTTCGACCTCGCCACGCTCGAGGACCTCCGCCTCGCCGTTGACGAGGCCAGCAGCTACGCCATCGCCCATTCTCCGGCCCAATCCTTGCTGGAAGTTGAAATAGAACCCGGAAAAGGGTACCTTGAGATCGAGTTCAAATCCCGGTTCGCCGAGGACGGGGAGAAGCGGACCACCGTACCGGAATCTTTCAGCCGCATGATAATGGAATCCGTCGTGGACCAGATGGACCTTCGGAGGGAGGAGGATACCTGCCGCATCCTGTTGAGAAAGAGATGCGCCGGCTAGGCGAAGTGCACCGGTACGGTGAACCTCACGAGGAGAAATCCGTGCGCGAAGAGGAGGAGAGGCGGCGGGAAAGGCGGGAAAGGGTCCGGGAGCTTTTCGAGGAGCTTCGCCGGACCGGGGACCCGCGGGTACGCGACCAGCTTATAGCCCTCAACATCCACCTAGTGGAATACCTGGCCCGGAAATTCGCCAATCGCGGCGAACCCCTCGAGGACCTGCTGCAGGTCGGATTCATCGGCCTCATCAAGGCCATAGACCGGTATGACCTGGAACGGGGCGTGGAGTTCAGCACCTACGCCACCCCCACCATAGTCGGGGAACTGAAACGCTACTTCCGGGATAAGGGGTGGGCCATCCGCATACCCCGGCGCCTCCAGATGCGCGACCTGGAGCTGAACCAGGCCGTGGACCAATTGACCCAGGAGCTGCAACGCGCACCCACCCTCCAGGAGGTGGCCAATCACCTGGAGATGAGCCTGGAGGAAGTGGTGGAGATCATGGAGAGCACGTACGCCACAAATTATTTGAGCCTGGACAACATCTACACCAACGAGGGGGAGGACCGGGGATTCAGCCTCCTGGATTACCTGGGGGGTGAGGACGACGATTTCTCCCTGGCCGAAGACCGGGACACCCTGGCCAAGCTCATCTCCCGCCTTTCCGACCGGGAACAGAAGGTCATCTACATGCGCTTTTTCCGGGGAATGACCCAGATGGAGATCGCCCGGGAGCTGAACATCTCCCAGATGCACGTCTCTCGCCTCCTGCGCAAGATACTGGACAAGCTGCGGGGAGACCTGGACGCGGAGGCGGGATGTTGATCCACCGGGTTCCGTCGCCTCGGTCCGCATGCCGCGGGATGGGCTTTCTCCAGCCATGCGAGGAGATGGATCGCGCAGTCGACCGGGGAACGCCCTGGGCGGGAATGGACGCCTTCCCCTACCGGCTTCATCCCCTCCCCACAACGGAAAAGGCCGGGTGACGGCCAAGAACGAGAATCCCCATTCCAAAGCCCCAGTGGGCTTAGTGGGCGGTGCCAGGTTTTCCGATGCCTGGAATGGGAGGAACGGGGATCATACTTCCCAGGACATCGGTTGGCCACCGCCCGCCCCCAGGGGGACCACCCTTTCCGGTGGCAGCAGGGAGGCCAACATAACCGCGTTGTGGGGCGCTTTTCCCCGGTAGTGGTTGTTGAAGATGGCGTAGGTCCGCTCCGCTTCCCGGTCCAGCTCCAGTATCCCGGGAACCCACTCCCTCAGCTCATCCTCGTTGTACAGGTAATCGTACCGTTCCCAGGACTCCCGGTTGCGGTCCCACCATGCCTCGTAATTCCGCCCGTGAAAGCGTACGTAACCGATGTTCGAGGTAAGGAAAACGTGCGGCTTGACCAGCCCCCTCAGCCTCGGCTCGTCGACGCAACAGAAGCCCATTCCCAGCCCGCGCAGGAGGTCCATGGTCTCCCCGGTTATCCACCCCTCGTTCCTGAATTCCACCACCAGTTCCCGGTCGGGGAGGAGCTCCCGGAAGCGGCGGAGGTAATCCCGGCTTTCCGGCGTGTTCTTGAAACCCCAGGGGAACTGGGCCAGCACGCAGGCCAGCTTGCCGTAATCCTCGAGGGGACGGATGACCTCCAGGAAACGACGGAAGTCCTCCTCGTTGTCCTCGTACTTGTGGGTTAGCCCCTGGTAGGCCTTGACGATGAACTGGAAGTCCCGCGGTGTCCTGCGGGCCATGGAATGGATGGTACGCGGCGAGGGGAGGGCGTGCCAGGTGCTGTTGACCTCCACCACCGGGAACCGGGAGGAATAGTACTCGAGCATGTAGCGTTTATCCTGGTCCCGGGGATAAAAGTACCCCTTCCAGTCCTGGTAACTGAAACCCGCCGTGCCTATGTAGATCATTTCCATCCCCTCCGCCGCTGGGCGGCATCTCCCTCATGGACCCGGCGGAGGCCGGGCTACATGCGCAACACGCCGATGTCCTCCGATACCGTTTCCCATGCCGCAAACGCCTACACCTTTATAAAATCATCCCCATCCTCACTCCGCCAACTCCCGGGTTTCCGGGAGACAGGTAAGGTCGATGATGGGAAGGGTCTTGTCGCCGCATATCCACCGGGGATAAAAGGCCGTCTTCCGGTAAGGGACAACCCTCGAGCGGCCCCATGCACTACCACCCAGAGATGCAGGGAACATCCCATTTCCATTCCAGGAGGGCCATTCCCATGAAGAAAGATTCAGGCACTCCTTTCCAGCGAAGCGTGGAACATCCCGCCGAGGGAGACGGTCTTTGGCTGGCGTCGTGCTCCATGGAGACGGAACCTTTGCGCAAGCCCGCTTTCCCGCCTGGAAGGATGTTCCCCGTGAGGGGGAAAACGAATCCCGCCGGGAAGATCCGGCGGGACGTTAGTCTTGTGAGCCTCAGATCCCGGTACTCGGGGGCGAGAAAGAGTTAGTTCAGTATCTTCACGTCGTCGATGGCCACGTCCACGTAGCTGTAAGCCACCCGCTCGTCCACGTTGCGCCGGTTCTTGAAGCGGAAGAGAAAGACCGTGGGGTAAACACCCTCGATGACCCCTTCCCTTTCCTCCCAGTGGGTCTTGGGCTTGGACTCCTTGACGGAGATGCGCACCACCTTTCCCACCAGCTTGCGCATGTTCTCCATGATGTCCGAAAGGTTCTGGTTCTCGATTCCCGTCGGCTTCATCCTCTACCACCTCTCGTGCTCCTGAGATCGGAAAAAAATATTATACCAGACAAATTTCCGATCTCCAACCACATTCTAACACAATTGACGGAAGATTTGGCGATATTGTTCCGCCAAATATGCCCTCGCCTCCAGTGTTATCTTCGCCGCTCAAGGCTTTTATCCTTCCGCGTCGTTCCCTTCCCCCACCAACCGGCTGCAAAGGGTATCCGGGAGGGTATTCCATCGAGCCGCCTCCTCCTCGCTCCCCGTAATTGGCTCCCCGCTCCCCGTAATCGTCTTTCCCCTTTCCGCGAAAGCGAGGAAAGCGGGCTTTAGCGGGAACTCCCACCTTTCCGGGCCATGACTTAAGTGGTCAACACCTAAAGCTGGACTCGAACAACGTAACAACCTGTTGAGCCATTGGTTACATCGCTGGGATGTCTCTCCTCTCCCGGGCGGTGTGGAGGGGTCAATCGACACTCGCCGCATTCCCTATTTCGTGGGAAAACCGGGTTTAAATCTTGATCTCCCGGGCGGTGTGGAGGGGTCAATCGACACTCGCCGCATTCCCTATTTCGTGGGAAAACCGGGTTTAAAGCTGGGCCGCGGGAGCGACGGTGGGGTTCCTGACCTTAAAGTCCGTTGATGCCCGTTGGCAGCACGCCGGAAGGCCAAAAGCGGCGCGGGAAGGCAACCCGCGGATGGGCCACCCCATGGTTGAAGCCGATTAGCGGGACACCTGGAGGCCGGCATGACATGAAGGGTTTCGCCGCTAAACGGTCCTTCCCTATTCCTCCTGGGAGGACAGGAACGCCAGTGCTTCCTCCAGCGAACCCACGGGCACCAGGCGCATGCGGGTGTCCACGCCCGCCAGGTCATCCTGGTTATCCCGCGGGTAGAGGAACACCTCCGCCCCTTGCCTCTCGGCGGCCCGGATCTTCATGGGCAGCCCCCCTATGGCCCCGACCCGCCCGTCCAGGAACACCTCCCCGGTGCCCGCCACCTTCATTCCGCGGGTGAGGTCCTCCGGAAGCAGGAGGTTAAGGAGGGACAGGGTCATCATCAACCCGGCGGAAGGCCCCCTCACCGATTCCATCCTCCAGGTTATGCGAACCGGGGAGCGATGGGTGAAATAGTCCCGGGTGTAGACCCCGACCGCTTTCCTCCCCAGTTCAGGGTCCCAGGCGGGATAAAGGGCTATTTCCCGGGTACCACCGGCCAGTAGCTCCTCGGGGTCGGGATTTTCTCCCCTTTGAAGGGATGATTCCAGCGCTTCCCAGTCCACCTCCCCGATCCCCAGGATGACCTCCTCCCCGGATGAGGCAATGCGCTCTCCCAGTTCGGCCCCTCCCTTCACCGGAACACCGTCCACGGAAACGATGACCTGGCCGGGACCGAGTTTCCCCTGGGCGGGTGAACCCTCGGCCACGCCCAGCACGAGGGCGCCGAGCTCTTTCACCTCCACCTCCAGGCCGGCCCGACGCAGGGCCAGCACCGCGGCCGTTTCCTGGCTGAGCACGGTGAGAATCCCGTCCACCCGGTCCTGGGCCTGCAAATCCAGCTCCTCACCCAGAAACCGCCTCACTTCGATGAGGAGGTTATCCCTCCTAACCGACGAGAGGAGCTGGTAGACGAGGTTGGATTCCCGAAGGCTCACCGAGGTCAGGAGGAATTCCCCCCGCGGGACGTGGGTCTCCGTGCCCTCCACGGTCAGCTCCGCCTGGAGGTCGAAGGAGGGCCCAGGCCCCTCGAGCACGAACCCCGTGGGAACCGAGGTGAGGAGGAAAAACAGAGGGATGGCGAAGGCCAGTACCAGTTCCGCCCAGAGGCGCCGGATCCCGTTTTTCCCTTTTCCCGTCACGAGTCGCCGTTCTCCGGAATCGGGTAGTGGAGGGCGCAGTTCCCTTCCCCCTGTACTATCGCCTTTCCTCACCGGACCGGCATCCTCCACCGCCTCACATGACGACGTCCGCCCGTCGTCCGCACCGGGAGCACTTTCCCTCCCTGATACCGGCCACCGAGACCAGGTAGCCCCGGCGGGATATGAGGAGGTTCCCGCACTGCGGGCAGTAGGTATGGGACCCGTCGCTCACCGCCACGTTCCCCAGGTAGACGTAATGGAGCTTCTCCCGGGCTATCTCCCTGGCCCTCAGGAGAGAGGCAAGCGGAGTGGGCTCGATGCTCATCCGGTAACTCGGGAAATAGGCCGAAAAATGGAGGGGCACTTCCGGGCCCAGGGAGTGGACGAAATCCACCAGCCGGGTGAAGAGCTCATCGGTGTCGTTGAGGGTGGGGATGACCAGGTTGGTTATCTCCACGTGGATCCCCGCTTCCCGGGCCGCCCGGCAGGTGGCCAGAACCGGATCCAGCTTGGACTTGCATATCTTGCGGTAGAACTCCGGGTCCATGGACTTGACGTCGATGTTCATGGCGTCCACGTAGGGCGCCAGGCGGGCGAAGGGCTCCGGGTTGATGGACCCGTTGGTCACCAGGACGTTGACCAGCCCCTTATCCTTGGCCAAACTGGCGCACTCCAGGACGAACTCGTACCAGATGGTGGGCTCGTTGTAGGTGTAGGCGATGCCCACCGAGCGGTTGGCGATGGCTTCCTCCACGGCATGGCGGGAATCGAACTCCCTGGTGGGTGCGTCGTCCTGCAGCATGTGCCAGTTCTGGCAGAAGTCGCAATGCTGGTTGCATCCCCGCGTCCCCAGGGAATAGATGGGCTCGCCCGGGTGAAAATGGTAGAGGGGTTTCTTCTCCATGGGGTCCAAGGCCCGGGCCATCACCCGGTTGTAGTTCTCCGTGTACAGGACGCCGTCCACGTTGACCCGCACGCGGCAGAACCCCTTCTTGCCCGGGGCGATCACGCAATCCTGGGGGCAGAGCAGGCAGTGTACCTTTCCATCCCCGGCATCCTCGTAGAACAGGGCTTCCTTCATCCCACGGCCCCCTTTCGGACAACTCCTATTTTACCCCTTTCCCGGAAAGGTTTTCCCTTAAAGAACGGCGGGAAACGGCCGCGCGGAGCGTGGGGTGCCGGTTACTCGGCTCCGCGTTCCCGACCCATCCCGGGAGAGTGCCTCAGCGGCAGGCGGTATCCGCCTTTCCCGGCCAGGCAAACCGAACAAGTCTTGCCCCCTTGGGATCAACACCCTCCGCCTCTCTCCTGCGCCCCACCCTCAAAGAAGCGCGACCACCAGGTGGGAGAGGCCGCCCAGGAGCAGGGCCAGGACAACGGTGGAGGCGGCCACCAGGAGGGAATCCCTGGGCCCCAGCTCCCTCCAAAGAACGGCCAGGGTGGCCACGCAGGGAATGTAGATGGAACACACCAGGACGAAGGTGAAGATCTGTCCCCGGGTCATGAAATCCAACAGGGTGGAGCTCTCCGTGACCCCGGGAATGACCCTGGCGGCCAGGACCACCAGGAGGGCCAGGGCCAGTTCCTTGCGCAGAAAACCCAACACCAGGGCCAGGCCGGCCACGGCGGGGATCCCAAGCCACCACTCCGTGAGCGGCCGCAACGGCCCCACGAGGTGTTCGATCCACCCGCTCTCGTAGAGGAGGCCCAGAGCCACGCTTCCGGCCACGATGAGGGGAGCGGCGATGTACAGGAAATCCCTGATGCGCAGCCAGGTCTTCCTGGCTATGTTAGCGAGGGAGGGAGCCCGAAAGGGGAACATCTCCATGACCAAGCCAGCGGATTCCCCGGGAAGGACGTGGTTGAGGAGAAGCCCCGCCCCAACCACCAGCAGGAGGAGCACGGCGAAGAGAAGCAGGGCATATGGCCAGCCCACGAAGCGGGCCACCCCGCCCATGATCACCGCCACCCGGGCGCTGCAGGGAACCAGGACAATCAGGGCGCAGGCGATTACCCTCTCCCTGCGGGTGGACAGCACCCGGGTGCCCATAACCGCCGGCACGTTGCATCCCACGGCGGTGATCATGGGGATGATGGCCCGGCCGTGAAGCCCCAGGCGGTGCATGAGGCGGTCGGTGAGAAAGGCAACCGCGTTCAAGTACCCGCTATCCTCCATCACCGCCAGGATGACGTAGAAGACCAGTAGGTAGGGGAGGGCGATCTCCAGGACGGCCCCCAAACCGTCCACCCCCCAAAGGATGGTCCGGGAGAGGAGGTTGGCGCCCAGCGCGGAGTCCAGGAGCCTTCCCAGGGGGTTGCTTACCAGGTTTTCCCAGAAGCGGGAGAAGAGGGAAGCCAGCTCCCCGCCTCCCCAGAAAAGGGCGCCGAAAACGGCTCCCAGGGCCAGTACGAGGATGGGTAGCCCGGTCCGGAAGGAGGTGGTGTATTCCCAAAGCCTCTCCCCCAAAAGGGGCTTCCGGTACTCCTGGCGCACCTGGACTCCCTCGGCTATGCTCCCGGCGATGCCGTGGCGCTCACGTGCCAGGATGACCGGTGCCTTCTCGCCGTGTTCCCCCTCGATCTCGGAGGCCAGCCGGCGAGCGTACTCCAGGATTTTTCGGCCCTCTTCCCGTCCCTGCATCCACTCCACGAATTCCCGGTCCTCCTCGAGAAGGAGTATGGCCAGGGCGCGGGGCGAGATACCGTAGGGGAGGTCCTTCATCTCCCCCTGGATACGGCGCGCCAGGCGGCGCAGGCGGGTCTCGATGTCCATGGCATAGGAAAAGGGAATGACCGGGTATTCCTCCTTCAGCTCCGCCACTTCCACCGCCTGGGCCATGAGCTGGTTGAGCCCATCCCCCCTTACCCCCACGGTGGGAACCACCGGCACCCCCAGATACTCGGAGAGCAGTCCGACGTCGGTATGGATGCCCGACTTCTCCGCCTGATCCACCAGGTTCAAGGCGGCCACCACCGGGAAACCCAGGTCCAGGAACTGCAGGAGCAGATAGAGGTTACGGGCCAGGTTGTTGGCGTCCAGGATGACGATGACCACGTCCGGCTTTCCCTGCAGGACTCCCCTTCGGGCCACCAGTTGGTCCTCGGATACCGCCCCCAGGGCATAGGTTCCCGGGAGGTCCACGATCCCCAGGCGCCGTCCCTCGAACTCGGTCAGGGCCAGGTTGAGCTCCACGGTCATCCCAGGGTAGTTGGCGGTCATCACCCCCAGGCCGGTGATACGCCCGAAGATGGTAGATTTTCCCACATTTGGGTTACCGGCCAGGGCGAAGACGTAATCCGCCCGGGCGTGTAGCTTCTCCAGCTCCTCCAGGACCTGCATCCCTACCTTCCGGCGTGGCCTCTACGCGGGCCGGGACCCTTCCCCCTGCCTCTACCGCGACCCGGACCTTTGCGGGTCCATATCTTGGCCGCCACTTCCCTCCCCAGCGCATACTGGGCGTCTCCTATCCTCACCAGCAGGGGACCGCCGAAGGGGGCCACCTCGGTGACCTCCACGTCCACGTCCGGCATCACCCCCAGGGAGGCCAGGTACTGCAGGAGTTGCGGCTCCTCCTCCTCCACCCTGGCTATGCAACCTTTCTCGTCGGGGCAGAAATCGCACAGGGGCTTTATCTCCTCCTCGGCCATGTTCCCGTTCTCATCCGGTATGGGATACCCGTGCGGGCAGGTCTCGGGATTGCCCAGAACCTTGGAGAGCTTTTCCTCCACCTCCGGGGATATGACGTGCTCCAGGCGGCAGGCCTCGCGGTGCGCCGATTCCCAGTCCAGTCCCAGCATGTCGGTGAGGAACCTCTCCGAGAGGCGATGCCTGCGGATAAGGGTGCGGGCTACCCTCTCCCCCTTGGGGGTAAGGACGATGATCCGCTTGGCCTTGCCGGAACCCACCCCTCTCCCCTTCCCGGTTCCCGGGCCCTGATAGCGGATATAGCCTTCCTTCTCCAGCCGGCGCAGCATGTCCAGGGCGGTAGGCGGGGTGACCTTCATGTACTCGGCCAGCCGCGTCGGCGTGAGCGCGCTCTCCTCTCTACCCAACTTGAACAAGGCCTCCAGGTATTCCTCCATCTTCTCCGTGAGCATACCGGCGCTCCTGTCCTCCATGTCCCTCACCTCTCCTTCCCGCGCCAGGCCCGGCAAGGGCTTCCCTCCCCGGTTCGGCCACACCGCTTGACCCATACCGGCCTCCGCCATGACGTGTGGCTTACTTCATAAAAATAATTAGACTAATCTTATTCTATTCCCGCTACTATTCGAAAGAAAGGGCTAATAAAGATCTTTGGTCAAATGAAAGCGGGGGGGACCCCAACGGGCCAACCTTCTCCAACCCCCAGGCGCCCTCCGGCAAAAGAAATCGCCCGCCTGCCTCCTGGTAAACGGACTGCAGGCCCTCGTCGCTCCCCGCCGAGCCGCGGGGGTAACGGGCGGACCACGGGAGCCTGGGATGCGAGGCCCGTTCCCGGGAGGTGAAGTATCCACGTATATCCTCAAGGAAACGGACTGCAGGCCCTCGTCGCTCCCCGCCGAGCCGCGGGGGTACCGGGCGGACCACGGGAGCCTGGGATGCGAGGCCCGTTCCCGGGAGGTGAAGCCACGATCCCGACCGGGTTCCCCGGCCCGGAGGCGTAAAGGTTTTCAGAAGCCGGGGTGGGCTCCATATCTCTATCTCTCCGCCATAAAACCAGGCCTTCTTGGGTGTGGAAATGTTTTGAAAGCCGAGGGTGGTTCCCTATACTGTTGCCGTCGGCGGTGGAGGGACGGATGTGCCCAGGAATATCCGGGGATGCGCTGTTCCCACGTAGGGCGGGAACATGAGCCGGGTTTTCCTTGGTAAAAGGAGGTGACATGTTCGAGCTTCACGGAAAAGTGGCGGCGGTGAGCGGCGCCGGGCGAGGCATCGGCAAGGCCATAGCCCTGGCCCTGGCCCGGGCCGGGGCCGATCTGGTGGTCTTCAGCCGCACCGAGGAACAGTTCCGCCGCACGGCGGAGGAAATAGGGCGACTGGGACGGAGAGCTCTGGGCCTCCGCGTGGACGTCAGCCGCTCCCAGGACGTGGAATCCATGATCCAGGCCACCATGGAGACCTTCGGTCGCCTGGACATCCTGGTCAACAACGCCGGCCTGAGCCCCGTCTACACCCGGATGGAAAGGGTGAGCGAGGAGGATTACGAACTGATCATGTCCGTCAACGTTAAGGGTGCCTTTCTATGCTCCCAGCGGGCCATCCCGGTGATGAAGGAGCAGGGAGGGGGATGCATCATCAACGTGGCCTCGGTGGCCGGACTGAAGGGGCTTTACAAGTGCAGCGCCTACACCGCCAGCAAGGGGGCCCTGGTCCAGCTCACCCGCACCATGGCCCTGGAACTGGCCCCCTTCAACATCAGGGTTAACGCCCTCTGCCCCGGGTTCGTGAGAACCGAGCTCACGGAGGGCCTGCTCTCCTCGGAAAAGGGCCGGCAAAGGGTCTTATCCCTTATTCCCATGGGGAGGACCGGAGAGCCGGAGGAGATCGCCCCCGCCGCCGTCTTCCTGGCCTCCGACGAGGCCTCCTACATCACCGGAGCCGTGCTTTGCGTGGACGGGGGCTGGTCCGCTTGGTGAGAAACCGGGTGCGAGGAACTCAATCCACAAGCCCCCGCCGCCGGCAGGAGGCCAGGGCCTTGCGGGCCTCGTTGCGCAAAATGGGATCGGGGTCGTCAAGGTACTGTCGGATGAGTCCCACAACCTCGGGACCCCCTATCTGTCCCAGCGCATAGCAGGCCGCCGCCTTAACCCGCGGATGCACCGACCGCCTCCTGATGGAGAAGGCCTTTCGGCGCAAGAGGTCCTGCAAGGGGCCGAGGGCTTTCTCCGGACCCAGCCGGGCCAGGGCCAGGCAAGCGGCCTCCTCCACCCCGGGGTGCTCCTCCCCCAAGGGGGCCTTCCCCTGCAGCACGCCGAGGAGGGTCTCCACCGCCTCCGGGTCGTCGATGGTTCCCAGGCCACGCACCGCTTCCCGGCGCACTTCCGGTTCCTCGTCCCGCATCGCCTGCAGGAAAAGGGGCAGCAGGGAGGGATCCCCGGGAGACATCCGGGTCAGTGAGCGCAGGGCCTGCTTCCTCACCTCGGGGATGGGGTTCCTCGCCGCCGTCCTCACCAGGGACAGTGCGGCGCCGCCGCCCATGCCCTCCAGCAACCTGAGGACCCGGATGTAGACCTCTTCCCGGGCGTTGGACTCCAGGATGCCGGAGAGGGCGGAAAGCAGTGGGTTGCCCAGGTTGCGGCAGAACTCCGCCAGCCCGGGCGTCACCTCCAATTCCTCCTCCCCCTTCAGGCGCTCCGCCACGTATTCCACCGCCATGCCCTGGTCCAGGTGCCGAAGCATCGCTGGCGCCAGGAAAGCCATTTCCTCATCCCCCCCGAACAGGCTTTCCAGGAGCGGCCCCGCCACCCCCAGGGCATCGAGCGAACTCAATGCCTCCCCTGCCGCCTCCCCGAGTGCGCCGCCTTCCTCCGCGTAGTGCAGCAACGTCCGGCAGGCAGTGGTGAATTCCGTCCCCCGGCCTTCCGCGAAGGCGGACCCGGCGACGTCTCCCAGGAGGCGCAGCATGCCCTCCTTCACCTCCGGATCGCTTTCCCTTTGCAGCAGCCCGAGCATCCATGGCAGGTCGGAGATCACCGCCGGGCTGAAGCCCGACTGGCGGAAACGCCGGTACACGCGGTCCAGGAAGCGCGCGGCACGCAGTCTGAAATCAGGCCGCTCGCTCTCCAGGTTCCTCGCCGTGACCGCGGTTATCCTGTCCACCCACTCCCGCTCCCCCAACTCCAAGAGCTTCGCCGCCACCTCGATCACCAGGTCGTCCTCCAGCCCCTCCAGGGGTCGCAGGGAACCTTGGTCCTTGATCCGGGCGATGACGGAATAAACCTCCATATCCTTACCGGCCTGGGGATGTAGCACGGCGAGGCGGGACAACAACCCCGACTTCTGCAGTCGCTCGGTTATGCCGGCATGGTACCGGGGGTCGGACTCCGCGTAAAGGTCGGCCACGATCTCGTTCAGGACGGCGGAGATGTCCTGGAAATCCTCGGGATCCATGCTCTCCTTTTCGTCCAGGAGGCGGTGATACTTCTCGATCACCTGCTCCGCGAGGAGGAGGACGTTCTCTCCCTCCACGGAAGAGATGATCTCCCGCCGGGTTTCCGCGTCGTTCAAGGCCCGGGGAGCTTCCTCGGAGAGTACCTCCACCAGCGTCTCCGGCTCCAGCGCGGCCAGGATGTTGACCATCTCCTCGCTGAGGGTCTCCCGGAGGCCTTCATCGGCCAGGGACTCCACAAGGCCGAACATGCGGTCCACGGTATCCCTGATAAGGCGGGCCTTTTCCGCCCCCACCCCTCCTCCCGAGCTCTCATAGCCCAGCATGACCGCCTGGAAGGCTGCCTTTACCCTCTGAGGGTCGGCGAGGATCTCCGCCACCTCCCCGGGCGGGGCATCGATGGCGGGCAGGTTCCCTACCAGGAAGCGCACGAAGACCTCGTCCCGAAGCATCTCCATGGCCCCCGCCTCCCCGGCGCCTCCGGGGGAGGGGAGCTCCTGGTCCTTGCTCACGGATACGTAGATCTTTTCATCCACTTTGACGTGTTCCACGCCACTCCTCGCGAGGAGGGAGGATAGGCTTTCCTCGAGGCCCTGCTCCCGCCTCCGGCTGAAGGCCTCCAGGAAACCCCGCAGGTCCTCGTCCCTCAGGCCGCTTTCGAAGGTGATGCTCCGGGCTTCCCACCTGGCCAGCTCGCGCAGGAAGGAAACGGTATTGGGGCGGGACTGGTCCCTCTCGTCCAGGCAGAAATCGTTGATGAGCAGTTTGCCTTCCAGCTCGCAGAAGGTAACGCTTCCCCAATCCGCAAGGGCCCGGTCCAGATCCTGCTTGGCGCGCTGGACGGATTCCCGGACGATATCCGAGGTCTCCGGGTAAAGATGGTAATTGACCATCGCCGCGTGCAGGGAACTCAATATGGCCAGTGACTTCTCGGTCAAATCGGGTTGCCTGGCTCCTTCCATCCCTCTCTCCGGTCCTTCCGCTCCAATCCTCGCGGTCCCATCGCCCTCAACCTCGCATCATGCTCTCGACCTTGATTTCTATGGTCCTTATCGGTCTCCCTTTGACGTTCTTTTAACCCTGGCCCCGGCGTGAAAAGCCCGAGATTCCCTCGGTAAAACATCCGGATGACATTGGATGATACGGAGGACATGGAGGAAACCCAGCGTGAAAAAACCGAGCATTTCCCTCAAAAGACGCCTTCCCGTCAAAAGGGCTTGTTAACGGCATGGGGAGCCGCTTTCCCTTGAAAGCGGAGCGGAGTTCCTCGCTCTCCCGGTGGAGGGGCTACGCATCTTCTTCCCTGCATTCATATTTTCGCTTCATTCCATGCTTTTCGCCTTGCCGCCCTCTCCAGGAACGGCACTCCGACGCGGCACGGCGGCCAGGATCAAAGAGGCCGCCAGGGCCAGGCCGGCTCCGGTAAGGAAGGCCACTCTCGCCCCCACCGTGCTCCATAGCAACCCCATGAACAGGGAGGCGGGGAGGACGGTGATGCTGACGGTGAAATTATAGATACCGTAGGCGCTTCCTCGCAGCTCGGACGGGACCATGTCGGCCACGAAGGCCTTCAGCACTCCCTCCGCAAGGTAATAGAGCCCGTAGAAGGCGAAGAGCAGCCAGGTCCACGCGTTACCCTTCAGGAGGGCGAAACCGGTGTAGGCAAGGAAGTATATCCCCCAGCCCAAAAAGATCACCCTCCTGCGACCCAGGCGGTCGGAGAGGGCGCCGCCGGGAATGGAGACGCCGGCCTTTACCACGTGCAGCACCCCCCAGAGGGCGGGGAGCAGGACCAAGGGGAAGCCCCCCACTTGCCGGGCCCACAGGAGGAGGAAAGCGTCGCTCGAGTTGCCCAAGGTAAAGACGAACACCGCCGCCAGCAGCCACTTGAAGCGCCTGTCGAACGGCCGCAGATCCAGGCGTGGAAGGCCCGCCCCCTCGGGGAGTGGGCATGCAGCATCCTCCTCCCTGACCTGCCACAGGAGCAGGAGGATCCCCAGGGCTATGGGGATCAGGGCCAGGGCGAAGACGGTACGGTAGCCGAGAGAAAGCGTCGCCAGGAGGAGGGAGGAGACCGCCGCCCCCAGGAGCGCTCCGCTGTGGTCCATGGACCTCTGGTACCCGAAGGCGCGCCCCTTTTGGAGCGGATGGCAGGAATCGGCGATGAGGGCATCGCGGGGAGCGGTGCGCACTCCTTTTCCCACCCGGTTGAAGAACCACCCCAAGAGGGCCTGCCAGGGCGCCGTCACCAGGGCCAGCGAGCCGCGGGAAAGAGCCGATAGCGCGTACCCGCCGGATACCAGTCCTTTCCTGCGCCTGAACCGGTCGGAGAGCCATCCGGACAGCAGGTTGAGCAGGCTGGCCACGGAGTCGGCCAGGCCTTCCACCAGGCCCAGGAACCAGGCCCCGGCTCCCAGGAACTCGGTAAGGAAGGCGGGGAAAAGCGGGTAAACCATCTCGCTGGACAGGTCGTTGAAAAAACTCACCAGCCCCAGGAAGAAGACGTTCCGCGATAGCCCGGCGACGTTCTTCTCTTCGCCCTTTTTTCCACCCTTTTCCGACATCTTTTTTTCATTCCTCCTCTAGGATCTCGTTCAGCAGCTCGAGGGCCTTCGTCTTCGCCGCTTCCAAGGCTTTCCTGCCCTTGGCGGTGGCCACGTGATAGATCCTGCGGCGTCCCCTTCCGCGCGCCCCTCCCACCTCAGGTATCCCTGCCGCTCCATCTTGCCCAGGGTGGGATAGAGGGTCCCCGGACTGACGGCGTACCCGCGGCCGGCCAATTCTTCGGCCATTCCCACCCCGTTGACCTCCCCCTTCGCGACATGGCACAGGATGTGCACCTTTACTCCCGGGCGGGAGCTTCCTCCCCCGGCGCGAAGGGGTTCAGGAAATCGGTGAACACGGACTCGCAGGGGTGACCGTAGGTGACCAACATCCTGCGGCTGCGGGGCAGCATTATGATGGAACAGGTGGTGGTGTAATATGGGCCGTGCCGGCAGACGGTGTTGTCGTCTCCCCGCCCGCTCTCGCCGTGATCTGAGAACACCCGCAGGAGTTCCTTCAGGGAAAACACCTCCACCTCGGAGAAAAGCTGCTCCACCCTAGCGTAGCGTATGTCGCTGGACTCGTGCACCCGAACGCCCCTCAGGGCACGGGCGTTGCGGCTGGTATAGAAGGCATTGTGCGGAATGTCGTAGGATATCATCTCCCGGCACCGGTAATGATTGGTATTGATAAGAACGCCACCCTCCGGTTCCCGCACCCCGCTGAAGTTGGGGGAGAGCTCCACGGTGGCCATCTCTCCCGCGGCGTCGGCCACCAGGAGTATGGCTCCCACGGACCTCTTGCCCGCGCAGAGGAAGGAAACCGCCTCCTGCGTGGTGGCACAGTTTTCCAAGGCCTCCTGGACCAGTATGCTCACCGGCACGTTGCAGGTCGGTAAATCCGTTCCGTGTCCGTAATTGCAGGAGATGCACAAGCCGTGTTCGTTGATGCCGTCGTGACAGCCGGCCAGGGGGGCTATGGTGACGTCCAGGGTGGAAGCGGTCTCCGCGGAGCGATTAAGCCGGGATACGTAGTAAGGTTGGAAGAATTCCGGGTGATCGAAATTCTTGATCACTATCGGCTCCCCGAGAGCGCTCCGCTCCGGGGTGATTCCCGCCGCCGTGCAGGACCCCAAGCGGTAGTCTGCGGCAGCCATGTAGGTCTCCGCGGACAGGGCCAGGAAGAGGAGGTGCTCGCCGATCCCCGCCCCCTTGGCAATACCTTCCAGGCGCTCCTTTTGCCGTGGATAATATTCGCTGAGGTCCCTTGCCGTTTCCCGGAAAGCCCTCCGGGAGGCCATGGCCACGTAGGTGCGAAAGGGGATCAAGAAAGGTCTCCTGATCCGAAGGCCCTCCCACCCGTGGAGATGGGCGAAAAAGTGGTGGATGGCCTCCCTCATCTGGAGGCCCTGCTGGTACCCCATCTCGTAATGGCTGCCCTGCAGGTCGAAAAGACGCACCTGCCGGCGCCCCGGTGCCTCTCCCCCTCCCAGGGTGGTCCCCAGGTCCCAGGCCTCCACCTCGTCTACTCCTGTTCTTCCCTTGATCGACCCCGACTCCTCGCCTGCCCGGACGGTTCAACGTCCAACATATTAAACCATCCCCGCCGGCCGCACTAACGGGGTGGGTTGCATTCGAAGCTTCGGAGTGGTAACGCGCCCCACCGGCCGGCGATCAAGGCAAGGTCCTTCGCTCCTCCAAAACTCATATTCCCCGGATACATCCCATTATCCTTGTCCCCGCAGGAAGCATTTTAACCGTGCTAGGAAGGCGACGAAAGGTTTGGGGCACCCCAGGGCAGGAGCCGATGCCCCCACCCTGCCCGCGAGCCCTTCCGCTGGCTTGGAAGCGCCTTCTGTTATCCTAATCCTCAAGGGATGGGAATCGCGCACGCCCGCGAGGTACGAGGCCTGGAGGCAAAAGGCCCAGCGGCATCCATCCCCCGAGGTAATCGAGCCACGCGGAAAAAGGGGGTCGCCGAGATGCACGAGTTGAACCCCTCCCGGTTCTCGGGATGCCTCCTCGGATTGGCGGTGGGCGATGCCCTGGGCATGCCCCTGGAGGGCATGAGGGCCTCGTCCATAAGAAAGCGCGTTGGCCGGGTGCGCGACTTCATGGACGCCCCCTGGAGGATGCTCAAGGCGGGGCAGTGGACCGACGACACCAAGATGATGCTCTGCCATGCCCGCAGCATCCTGGAACGGAGGGGGGTGGACGTGGAGGACACGGCCCGCAAGTTCGTGGCTTGGTTCGAATCCGGCGACTGGCGGGGAATCGGGGGCTCCACCTATGAATCCATCCGGAGGTTGCGGGCCGGGGTCCACCCGGAGGAGAGCGGGGCGCGGGGCGAGATGGCGGCGGGAAACGGGGCGGCCATGCGCATCGCCCCCGTGGGCCTGGCGGACTGCCTGGACCTGGAGAAATTGCGCCGGGACGTGCGGGAGGTTTCCATGATCACCCACGCCAACCCGGAGGCGGTGGCCGGTGCCCAGGCGGTGGCCTTCGCCGTGGCCAAGGCGGCGCGCGGGGACCTCCAACCTCCTTCCCTCATCGCGGAGACCGTGGATTTCATCGGCCCCTGCGCGGTGTCCGAACGGCTCCTGCTGGCGGAGAAATTCCTCTCCGGGGGCATGGAACCGGAGGAAGCCCTGGCCCGCCTGGGAACCAGCGGTTACGTGGTGGAGACGGTGGCCAGCGCCTTCTTCTGTTTTCTGCGCACCCCGAAGGACTTCGAGGAAACGGTTTCCCGCGCCGTCGAGGGAGGGTTGGATTCCGACACCACCGGCGCGGTGGCCGGAGCCATAAGCGGTGCCTTCAACGGACTGGAGGGGATCCCCGAGAGGTGGCGGCGGGGCGTGGAGGCCGCGGAGGAGATAATCGGCCTGGGAGAGGGAATATTCCGCCTGGTCTCGGAAGGTTTGGCCGCATAGCCGAGGGCGCGGGCCGCCGGGCGTTTCCCTCATGCTGGAGGCTGGGAATTTTTTAGTGTTTTTGTGGGTTTTTATGGGTGGGCGCGGGCCGCCGGGCGTTTCCCTCATGCTGGAGGGGGAAATAATTATTTTGGGGAACTCGATGCGGCACGGATTTCCACTCGGGGTCGAAGCGCGGGCTGCGTTACCCGCGAGTCTGCGGCGAGGAGAAACGATAGCTTGATTCCCCAAGGGCGTTCGTTCGCCATCCCATGAGGAGGCGCTGAAGGGAAGGTCTACCGGGCATCGGCGGCCCTCGATAAAAGGCGCGGATTCCAAGGCAAGGGGTAAAGGGCCGGGGCGCCAGGGCGTTCAGGGGTGGATGGCGGAGGGAACATCGAGGGATACCGGAGTCTACAGGAAAGGGGGCGACGGAGATGGAAACTCCGGAGGTTGAATTCCTTCTCTACCTGCTCACCCGCTACATCCGCAACAACAACATCGACCCCACCAAGGTGAGCGTGGCCGAGCTCATGGAGAACATCAACGTCAACCTCACTCCCATCGGGGGAGGATGATAATCGCGCCAAACGAAAGGGCCTCCGCGGCTACGGGAGGCCACCCTTCGAAGCTGGGATAGAACGGTTAAGGTCCCGCCGAGGAGGGGGCTTCTTCCAGGAAATAGCGGCGGGGGTCGAAGATGCGCACGTCGTAGAGCTCTTCGCGGGTGGGAGGTTCGACGCGCCTCAGGGAGGGTGCGGCCTTAAGCTCCCATCCGCAACGGGAGGCGATGGCCTGGAGGGCATCCCTTCCGTCCGCGGCCACCTGGGGGAAGTAGGCGGTGAGCACCAGCTCCTCCTCCCCGGGCGGCTTCTCGAAGACCCCCATGGTAGTGACCACGGTCCTCACCTTCTCCCCGGGCGCGGTGACGTAGGATACCTTTTGCGGCGTGCGCAGCCGGTCCTGGGCCACGGTCACCAGGACTTCCCCGGCCCCCAGAGCCACGTCGCAGGCTCCCCCCGAACCCACCAGGAAGAGCTTGAGCTCGGGGATCTTGGTGGAGTTGATGTTCCCGTAGCGGTCCACCTGGCCGGCCCCCAGGGCACCTATGGCCCGGCCGCTCTCCGCCCCCACCATGGAGCCCAGGACGGTGGGGATGTCGGTGAGCATGGTGCAGGTGGGGATGTTCCGGAAATTGAAGATAAAGGGGTCGGCGGGCCGGGGCGTGTAGCCGTAGAAACCGACTTCGGCCATGAGCTCCACCGGCACGTCCTCCCTCCGGAGGTCGTACCAGGCCTTCCAGGCGGCCAGGTTGGAGGCGCCTATGCCGGCCAGTATGGTGCGATACCCGGCCTCGCGCACGCGGCGGCGCAGCAGCCGCGCCGCCTCCACCACCATCATCTCCACCGGCGTGTAATCCTCCGTATGCGGGATGAAGGGCACGCGGTCGGCCAGCTCGGAGACCCAGGAATCCCCCGCCGCCCGGCCCTTCAGGTACCATATCCGTTCGTGTCCCAGCTTGGCCAGGTAATCCTCGTGGGATCCCACCCCCAGAAGCCACTCCCGCACCCATTCCTCCAGGGTTTCCTCGCCTCGACAGGCCTCGCGCAACTGGAGCATGAACTCCTCGTCCTCCGCGTAGGCGTCGAATTCCTTTATCCCCTGGTTGGAGGCCCCCGAGGGGTGGACGCCCATGGGCGCTGGGCACACCGCCCGCACCAGGTAACCGGGTACCCTCACGAAGTGGGAATGGCGGCGCAGGAAAGAAGTGGGAACCACCTGCTCCACGGTCACCAGGACGCCCTCCCGGGCGGCGAAGGCGGCGAAGACGTTTTCCGCGTAGGGCGGCGTGAGCAGCACGTTGCCCGCCCGGTCGGCGGCCCAGGCATGGATGAGGGTGAGGTCGGGGCGGAGCGCGCGCACCATGCCCACCCGGCTCCCGTCGGGCATCTCCACCACCCGGAAATCCTCCGCGTTCTCCTCGGCCATGGAACTCCCCAGTAGGGAATGGGTGGGCATCCACTCCACGCCCATGGCCCCGGCCATCAGGCGCTGCGGAAGGGTAAGGACCGTCCAGTTCTCTATCTCCAGGCGGCCCTCCCGGTAAGCCTCCTGGTACACCCGGTTGGGCCCCGGAAAGGGATAGGAATCGCCGCAGAAGGTGGTTATCAACTTGCGGGCCAGCCCTCCGTGAACCAGGAGGACCATGTTGGCTATGAAGCCCAGGGAGGAGACGGTGAACCCCGGGTCCTTCCCCCAGAAACGACGGCATATCTCGTAGAGGGCGGCGTTGGGCCGCATGTAGGCGTGCCCCAGGTGGAGGTGCATCCCCGGCCTGACCAATTCCTCCACGGCCCGGCGGAGGTCGGTCACCTTGTCTGCGGAGGTCTCGCCCTCGGCGAGCTCCAGGATATCCCTCACCCGCCCGGAGAAGACGCCGAACATGCCCTCGAAGCGCATCTCTCCTTGGTACCCGCTCCCTTCCAGGCCGGGATCTTATCCGCGGAGGTGGCGTTTACCCTCGGCCTGAACCCCTCGCTCCTTATCCGCCCTCCCCGCAAATTCTGCTATACTATAGCACAAATTTTCCGGCCATATCCCTCGGGATGCAGGAACGGGCCCAGCCGCGACGGTGCGGCGGCAAGGGACGGAAGGGACGCCACCCGGCGCGGGGTCTCGATTTCCGACCGCAGAGAAGGAGTGAAGAACATGCTCAAGAAACTGTTGACCCCCCTTCGCATCAGGGACCTGGAACTCAGGAACCGCATGGTGATGACCGCCATGCACCTCAACTTCACGCCCGATGGCCGGGTCAACGACCGCATCGTGGCCTTCTACGAGGAAAGGGCCCGCGGTGGAACCGGCCTGATCATCGTGGGAGGAGCCATCATCGACGACTACGCGGGAGCCTACTGGATGCTGGATTTGCGTGACGATTCCTGCATTGAGGGACACCGCATCCTCGCCCAGGCCATCAAGAAGCACGGGGCGGCGGCCGCCTGCCAGCTCTACCACGCCGGGCGTTACTCCCATTCCATCTCCATGGAGGGCAGGCAGGCCCTGGCCCCCAGCCCGGTGGCCTCGAGGTTCACCCGGGAGGTACCCAGGGAGATGACCCGGGAAGACATCGGTAGGACCATCCAGGCCTACGCGGAAGCGGCGCGCCGGGTAAAAGAAGCGGGTTACGACATGGTGGAGGTGCTGGCCTGCACCGGTTACCTCATCTGCCAGTTCCTCTCCCCGGTGACCAACCTGCGCACCGACGAATACGGGGGCTCCTGGGAGAACCGCATGCGCTTCGGGCTGGAGGTGGCCGACGCCGTGCGCGAGGCGGTGGGACCCGACTTCATCGTCGGTTTCCGCATCGCCGGACACGATTACATGGAAGGCGGGAACACCAATCGCGAGTGGGCCCTCTTCGCCGCCGAGCTGGAGAAACACGGGGTGGATCTCATAAACGTCACCGGGGGTTGGCACGAGACCCGGGTGCCCCAGCTTCCCATGTCCGTCCCCCGGGGAGGGCTGGCCTACCTGGCGGCCCACGTCAAGGAGAAGGTGAGCGTCCCGGTCATCGCCTGCAACCGCATCAACGACGTCTTCGTGGCCGACGAGATACTGCGCATGGGCATGGCCGACCTCACGGGCATGGCCCGCGCCCTCATCGCCGACCCCTACCTCCCCCGGAAGGCCGCCGAGGGACGGTACGAGGAGATAACCCATTGCATCGGCTGCAACCAGGGATGTTTCGACCACGTCTTCTACCTCCAGCCGGTGACCTGCATGCTCAACCCGCGCGCCGGGCGGGAGCTGGAATACAAGGTGGAGCCGGCGGCAAGGCCCCGGAAGGTGGCCGTGGTGGGAGGAGGGCCGGCGGGGATGAAGGCCGCCCTGACCGCCGCCGAGCGGGGCCACCAGGTGACCCTCTTCGAGAGGACCGACTACCTGGGGGGACAGCTCAACCTGGCCGCCGTGCCCCCGGGAAGGGAAGAGTTCTGGACGGCTATCGAGGACCTGGAGACCCAGCTGGACAACGCCGGCGTGGAGCTGCGCCTGGAGACGGAGGCCACGGCGGATCTCCTGCGCGAGGAGGGTTTCCAGGCCGTGGTGGTGGCCACGGGAGCCCGCCAGGCGGTCCCCGACATCCCGGGCATCGACCTCCCCCACGTGGCCATGGCCTGGGAAATACTGGAAGGAAACCGGGACCCCGAGGGCCGTGACGTGGTGATCATCGGCGGCGGGGCCGTGGGGTCGGAGACGGCCATGTACGTGGCCAGCATGGGGACCATCTCCCCGGACACCCTCTTCTTCCTCTTCCTGAATAACGGGGAGGACGTGGAGACCCTGCGCGAGCTATGCACCCGGGGGATCAAGAGGGTCACCGTGGTGGAGATGCTGGACAAGGTGTGCCGGGACGTGGGCATATCCACTCGCTGGACCATTCTCCAAGACATGCGCAACCTGGGCATCGAGGTCCGTCGAAACGCGGTGGCCAAGCGCATCGAACCGGGCCGGGTGGTCGTGGAGGTGGAGGGTAAGGAGGAATCCATCCCCGCGGACACGGTGATCATCGCCGTGGGTTCCTGCCCGGAGAACCGGCTCTACGAGGAACTCCGGGATTCGGGGCTGGAGGTCCACTTGGTGGGAGACGCCAGGGAGGCGCGCAAGGCCATAGAGGCCATCCAGGAGGGTTACGAGGCCGGGCTCAAGGTCTGATTCCTCGGCTATGGGCGTCGAGCCCTTAACGCGGCCCGGGCTTTGCCCGGCGGCGCTTCCCCGGCACCATGGAGCGTGGCAAACTCAAGAATGGGGATGGGGATGAGGTGAAAAGCGTTCCCGCTCCCTCCATGCGGGCGCCTTCCCCGCTTCTCTACCGCGGGATACCCAAGGCGTGGTGAGGCGGCGCACATGATGGCCAGCGTGACGCCGGCCTCCCTCAGCGCTTGCCGGGTGGGTACCCGAAACGCCCCAGCGTCTCTTTGGCCATCTTCACCAATTCCGCTATCTGGGCGTCCATCTGGAACCCCTGCTGCACAACTAGGTCCAGCATCTCCCTCTGGCGATCGTTGATTTCCCCCACCTTTCCCCGGCTGACCGTGCTGGCGTAGGAGATCATCACCGTGAGCGGGGTTCGCAGGTCGTGGGACATGATGGAGCGCACCTTCTCCAGGGTCTCCAAAACCTCCAAGGTCTCGGAATTCAGTTGCGAGGGAATCCCCTCCGACGCGGGTTCAAGGTCCCCGGTCTCCTGCCGCTCCACCGGCGTTTTCCCACCCATGAACTCCCGCACCATGCGGGGCAGCAGATCCACGTCTACCGGTTTCTGTATGAAGCCGTCGAAACGCCTGAGGACTTCCGGCCTCTCCTCGTCCTTGAGGGAAGCGCTGATGGCCACGATGGGGACCTCCTCCATCCCCCGCATCTTCCGCAGCCGCTCCGCAAGCTGCCAACCCCCCGTCCCCTCCAAGTGGAGATCCAGGAGTATCACATCCGGACGGACCCTGGCCGCCGCATCCAGGCCTTCCTCCGGCTTCTCGGCGGTGAACACCCGGAAGCCGTCGCCCTCCAGGATCCGCTGCACTATCCTTCGCTCCACGCCGCTGTCGTCGATGTATAGAACCACCGGCATCAAGGCATGACCTCCTTCCTCCTCCAGTAATCTTTCGGTAATCCGCGGGGAAAAGGTAAGGGTCGCACCATCGTCCCGATGGGCGATCCTCGATCCCCCGGATTCCACGCCCACCGGGGCATATCGAGAGACGACCTTTTCCACCCTTCCCGGTCCTTGTCCCTTTAGGAAATCCTCGACATCGCCGGGCCGGCCCGCCCGATTCGAAAAGAAAAAACGGACAAGGTGCCGCACTGTTCCGTCGATTACCTTTTATCGCCATGTGCAGGAACTGGAAGTCGCCATCCAAACGAAAAACCGGGTCCCATCAAGGGGGGATTCCGATTCTCGGCCGACCCGCCTCAAACGGAAAACGTCGACTCCCCCCGCGGCGTCATTTTCCGTCCCTCCGGGGTGTCTTATAATGCAATCAGGTTCGCCAGGGCGAAGGAGAGCGCCCTGTCCGTGCGTGAGGCCGGACCCCTCGGAGCCCGGACCCGAGGGATCCGGACTGTCCGCCATGCGGGGCAGACCCGGTAGCGCGGCACAGACGGAGAGAACAAGAGGAGGATTGGCGTGCAAGTAATCACCTTCACCGATTATTCCTTCGGTAGCAATACCTACCTTGCGGTCAACGAGGAGGAGGGCAAGGCGGTGCTCATCGACGCCGGGGTGTCCCCCTCGCAAGTTCTTAAATACCTCCAGGACCACGGCTTGAAACTGGAGGCCGTGCTCCTGACCCATGGACATCCCGACCACCTCCTGGGCCTCAAGGAGATCGTGGAGGCCACCGGGGCGCCCGCCTACATGCATCCTGCGGACGCGGAGATGGTGAGGGCCATTCCTCCCATGCTTTTGAGAATGCTGGGGCTGGAGGACCTGGAACTTCCGGATGAATTTCTTCCCCTGGAGGACGGCCAGGAACTGGAGCTGGGGGGGATGAAGTTCAAGGTACTGCATACCCCGGGGCACTCGGAGGGAAGCGTGTGCTTCCTCACCGATGGAGTCCTCTTCGACGGCGACCTGGTCTTCCGGGGCTCCATAGGGCGCACCGATTTTCCCGGCGGCTCCATGCAAACCCTGCTGCGCTCGGTCAAGGAGAAGGTCTTCACCCTGCCCAGCGATACCCGCATCCTTCCCGGCCACCTGGATTCCACGGTGGTGGGCTGGGAGAAACGCACCAACCCCTTCCTCATCGGGATATGAACAATCCCCGGGAAAGACCCCGGACGCCTGCCGGAAGCGGGCGGGCCCCCCGGCACCGGGATGCCGATCAGCCCGGCCTGGAGACCCTCCAGCGAGGACTGCCCGACCCCTGCAAACCGGCCCCTTCATTTCCTTCCCCCTCCCCGAAAGCCTCTAACCCCACGTCCAGTCGAAACAAGGAAGTAAGCACCGCCCCTACCGCTTCCTTCCCACCCCCGGCGATCTTACCCTGCCGGCAACGGCCCCGAGCACACCGTTCCCTCTAAGGCCGGAAGGAAAATGTCCGCCGGTCGTTTAAGTAAAGTCCCGGAGGACAGGTAAAAGCCGGAGGGTAGGCCATGCACCGGCGGTTGATCGTCTCCGTGGGGTTGCTCGTTCTCCTCCTGGCCCTGGCCCCCGTGGGGTACATGGCCATCGAGCACATGACCTACACGGAGGCTTTCTACATGACGGTCATCACCGTGACCACCGTGGGTTTCCGGGAGGTCCGGCCCCTTTCCACGGCGGGGATGTATTTCACCGTCCTGGTGATATTCATAGGTGTCTTCAGCCTGTTTTTCATTATCTCCAGCCTCATCAGCTACACCTTCGGCGAGGCCGTGCGAGAGATCTTCGGGAGGAGGAGGATGGACCTCAGGATAAGAAAGCTGCGGGATCACCACGTGGTCTGCGGGTTCGGGCGCGTGGGAGAGGTGGTCTGCGAGACACTGGCCGAGGCGGGGGCCGACTTCGTGGTCATCGAGAAGGACCCCGCGCGCCTGGTCGCGGCCCAGGAGAAGGGTTACCTGTGCCTGGAGGGCGACGCCACCGCCACGGAGGTCCTGGTGGATGCCGGCATCCAGAGAGCGCGCGGACTGGTGTGTGCCCTGGAGAACGACGCCGACAACCTCTTCACCACCCTCTCGGCGCGGAGCCTGAACCGGGAGGTGACCATAGTGACGCGCTGCGTGAGCCCGGACTCGGTGGACAAACTCCTCTACGCCGGCGCAGACCGGGTCATCTCCCCCTACGCCCTGAGCGGAAGGCGCATGGCCACCTTCCTCCTCAAGCCGAGCGTCTTCGATTACCTGGACCTGGTGGCCCACGGGGTCTCCCTGGACTACCGCCTGGAGGAACTGGTGGTGGAAGATGGGTCCCAGCTGGCGGGCAAGACCATCGGGGAGATGGACATCCGGGTGCGCACCGGGGCCCTGATCGTGGCCGTGCGCAAGGAAGCGGACGGGGAGTTCAACACCAGCCCGGACAAGGACACCCGCCTGGACGCCGGCGACCTGCTCATCGCCTTGGGCACTCCCCACGACCTCTCCAACCTGGAGAGGATGAGCTCAGCGCGTAGCTGAGAAAAGCCCCGGAAAGCACTCGGGTTTCCCCCGGTGGTTCTCCCATCCGGTGATTTGCCATGATCGCAGAAAAGTATCCATGGTGTCCATGGCTCGATCGTCCGTACCATCAAGCCTCGGGGGATCTACTTCCACCTCGGAAAACCACACCCTGGGTGACGGCGGGGCCTTCCGCGGCGAACAGGCCCCCGTGGATCTCCCACGAAGCATGCCGCACACGCCTTTTGCATGCGCATCCCTGAGGATCTACCTGTATCCCGGAGGATGCCTGAATCCCGGCCAACCTCGCCATGCATGGGCTTATCCGCCAAACATCGCGCGCTCGTGCGCGCCTCCAAGGGTATCCGGGATCCGGAACGGGAGGTCGGCCGGTGTGTCCGGGCATACCTGCACCGGAAGCCCTATCCCCCCGCAGGGACGAAGATGGCTTCTAGGTCGTCCACCAGGAGGGTCCCGCTGCCCTCCACGTTCACCCGGACCATGAGGCTGTCCGTCTCCCCGTCCAGGGGTACCCGGGCCTCGAATCCCTCCCATCCGGAGCTCCCGGTGAGCTCGCGGGAGGCCATGTAACCCATGGAACCCGAAACCCCGAAACCAACCGCGTCAACCCAAACCCTGCCGGACACCGACCGGGCGCGCAATCTTCCCCGCAGGAGCAGCGACCCGGTACGCCCGGAGAGCCCGGGTACGGTCTGGAAAAAACCGGTATGCGCCGTGGCGCCCAGGTCCGGCGGGTTTTCCACCCGCAGGGAGTTGCCCGGTCCCGACCATCCGGACTCCAACCCGTAAACGGGCGGCCTTTGCGTCCCGGAGAGGAAAAGGTGCCAGAAGCGCGTTCCTTCCTCGAAGGAGGGGTTGCGCAAAAGGTTGGTCCCCTCGGGTGGATACTCCTCCCTCTCCTCCACCTCCAGGGAGACCTCGTCGAACCAGGCCCTCCCTTTCCCGTACATCCCGCACTCCAGCCACACCTCACGCGCCTGCAGGGGAACGTAGGCGCGCATTTCCAGGGGCGTCCATCCCGTGGTCCCCTCCCCCCCATCGGAGTAAGCGACCAACAGGGTACGCGGCTCCTGGCCCTCTTCTCCCCCACGCACGATGACGCCCAGGTAGGCCTGTCCCACCAGGCCCTCGGTGCGTACCTGGCCGCGGAAGACGACGTCGTGGCCCACTGGTGCCTGGGGAAGTCGCGTGTACCAACCCGCATCCACGAAGTCGCTTTCCTGCGAGCTCACCGCGGCGCTGGCGAAACCCCGGTATGACCGGCTCTGGTCGCGGTAGGCCAGGGCACCGCTCTCCTCGCCCTTTTTCCCCCACCCCCAGATGGACTCCCTCGTCCCCACCTCGAAACCGTAATTGGCGATCAGGTTGGCATGGAGCGGTATCTCCGAGGCGGGATGCCCTTCCTCCCCGTGCGACTCCTCGCCGGCGTGGGCGTGTCCTTCTTCCTCCCCTTGTTCTTGGGCCTCACCGTGCTCGTGGGCGTGGGAATGGGCGTGCTCCGATGCCAATCCCGTGACCACCTCCCGGCGCACCAGGTACTGGATGGGAACGGAGATGGCCAGGGCCGCCAGGACCACGCCCACCACCCACCATCGGCTCCATGACCACTCCAGCTTGTTTTTCATTTCGTCACGTCGCTTTCGGGCAAAGGCCAACCGGGTCGGCTTCGATCCTCGATCACATCTCCCGCCCTTTATTCCTCGCCTTCCGGCCTCTATGGCTTTAGGCTATCGCCTCCGGTTTCCATCCCCCCTGATTCACCCTTCATCACCGTAATCGATCACATCTCCCGCCCTTTATTCCTCGCCTTCCGGCCTCTATGGCTTTAGGCTATCGCCTCCGGTTTCCATCCCCCCTGATTCACCCTTCATCACCGTAATATAACTCTTATCTCCTTGGTCAGCCCCTCATCACCGGCTCCACGGCAAGTCCCCTGCCATGGACTGATCTGTCGCGGGAAGGGGGATAGTGGGAGAAGGCGGCTTGCGGCTTCCGGAAAGAGCATCCGCGTCCACCTCCTGACGGCATCCGGGGATGTTTCCGGTCACGCGGCGGAAGATGGAAATCGACCGGGAACCCATCCGTCGGCGCCTTACCCACTTCCATGATGAGCGCTCTTATCCCTTCTCCCGGTACCCCACTCCGGGCACGGATATCCTCACGCCCGCCTGCTGGATCCATGGTCGCGGCCCTGCGCGCCCCGAGGCCGGCGCCATGCGGGTCTCCCCGACTCGGACCGCATATCCTCCCTTTCGCTTTAGGGATCCATGGTCGCGGCCCTGCGCGCCCCGAGGCCGATGCCATGCGGGTCTCCCCGACTCGGACCGCATATCCTCCCTTTCGCTTTAGGGATCCATGGTCGCGGCCCTGCGCGCCCCGAGGCCGACGCCATAAGTGTATCCCCCGACTTACCCCGTATATCCTCCTACTTCGCCCGTATATAATGGTGACGGGGAGAAGGAGGTCGGGAAATGTACGGTATGGAATTTATATCCAGTTTGAAGGCCGCGTCCGGTTCCAGGATGGTCCTCCTGGTCCTGGACGGCCTGGGGGGCCTTCCCCACCCGGAGACCGGGCTCACCGAGCTGGAGACAGCTCGCACGCCCAACCTGGACGCCCTGGCCAGGGATTCCGCCTGCGGGCTCATCCACGCCGTGGGCCCGGGCATCACCCCGGGAAGCGGGCCCGCCCACATGGCCCTCTTCGGTTACGACCCCATACGCTACGAGGTGGGGAGGGGCGTGCTCTCCGCCCTGGGGGTGGGCATGGAGCTGGGCCCCGACGACCTGGCGGCGCGGGTGAACTTCTGCACCGTGGAGGACGGGGTGATAACCGACCGCAGGGCGGGACGCATATCCACCGAGGAGAACGCCCGGTTGTGCCAGAAGCTCTCGTCCATAAGGCTGGATGGCGCGGAGGTCACCATCCGCCCGGAGAAGGAGCACCGCGCCGCCCTGGTGCTGCGCGGCAGGGGCCTGTCCGATCGCCTCTCGGACACCGATCCCCAGAAAACCGGGGTTCCACCCCTGCCCTGCCGACCCCTCGCGGAGGGGGACGAGGCAGCGGAGAGGACGGCGGCCCTGGTGAACGGTTATCTGGAAGAAGCTGCCAAACTGCTGGCCGACGAGCACCCCGCCAACATGATCCTCACCCGCGGCTTCGCCAAGAAGCCCGACCTCCCTCTCATGACCGACCTCTACGGCATCCGGGCGGCCGCAGTGGCCACCTACCCCATGTACCGCGCCGTGGCCCGCCTGGTGGGTATGGAACTGGTGGAGACCGGCCCCACCTTCGCCGAGCAGGTGGAGGCCCTGGCCGGGGCCTGGGAGAGGTACGATTACTTCTTCGTCCATTACAAGTACACCGACAGCCGGGGGGAGGACGGTGACTTCGCGGCCAAGGTGGCCTGCATAGAGGAGGTGGATGCCTCCCTGCCCCGCATCGTGGAGCTCAATCCCGACGTCCTGGTGGTCACCGGGGACCACTCCACTCCCGCCCTCCTCAAGAGCCACAGCTGGCACCCCTCGCCGCTGCTCTTCCATTCGCGCTGGGAGAGGAAGGACGACGTGGACTCCTTCGGGGAGAGGGCCTGCGCCCGCGGCATCCTGGGCACCTTCCCGGCCGTGGAGCTCCTGCCCATGATGCTGGCCTGCGCCCAGCGGCTCACCAAGTTCGGCGCTTAAAGGAGCCGGGTCTTGGATTTTGATGCCCACACGGGTTCAAAATTCAAGACCTGACCACCTGGATCTTGACGGCGCAGGCCTTGAGCTCGGGTATTTTAGCCACCGGGTCCAGGGCGGCTATGGTGAGGACGTTGGCCGCCGCCTCGGCGAAGTGGAAGGGCATGAAGACCACGCCCTTGCCCACCCGGTCGGTCACCCGGGCTTCCACCTCCACGCTCCCCCGCCGCGAGGAGACGACCACGCGTTCCCCGTCGACCAGGCCAAGCTCCGTGGCGTCCTCCGGGTTGACCTCCACGAAGGGGCGATCGGCCTCCCTCACCAGGGAGGGAGAGCGCCGGGTCATGGTCCCCGTGTGGTACTGGAAGAGGATGCGACCGGTGGTGAGGATGAGGGGGTACTCCTCGTCCGGCTCCTCCGCCGGCGGGCGGTAGGCGAGCGGGGTGAACCTCCCCTTCCCGATGGGAAATCCTTCCACGTGGAGGATGGGCGTGCCCGGATGTTCCTCCGTGGGACACGGCCACTGCAGGCCGCGGGTACCCAGCCTGGGGTAGGTCATCCCGGCGTAACTGGGGGTCACCCTCCTGATCTCCTCGAAGACCTCCTCCGGGGAGGAGAAATCGAAGCCCCTCGCCCCCATGCGCCTCCCCAGCTCGCAGAGGATCTCCCAGTCCGGTCGCGCTTCCCCGGGAGGCTCCACCGCCCGGCGGAACCTCTGCACCCGGCGCTCGGTGCTGGTTATGGTCCCCTCCTTCTCGGCGAAGGAGGCCGCGGGGAGCACCACGTGGGCGTAGCGAAGGGTCTCGTTGTCCATGATGTCCGCCACGGCCAGGAAGTCCAGCCTCCCCAAGGCCTCGCGCACGTGGTTGATGTCCGGGTCGGAGACCATGGGGTTCTCCCCCATGACGTACATGGCCCGCAGGCGGCCCTGGGCGGCGGCGTCGGTCATCTCCACCACGGTGAGGCCCGGTTTTCTGGGAAGATCTTCCACTTCCCAGGCGACCTCGAACCTGCGCGCCGCCTCCTCGTCGTCCACCCTCTGGTAGCCGGTGAAGACATTGGGCAGGCCGCCCATGTCGCAGGCCCCCTGCACGTTGTTCTGGCCCCGCAGGGGGTTAACCCCCGTGCCCGGCTTGCCCAGGTTCCCGGTGAGCAGGGCCAGGTTGGCCACGGCCAGGACGTTGTCCGTCCCGGCCACGTGCTGGGTGATCCCCATGCAGTAGACGATGGCCGCCCTCTCCGCACTGCCGTAGAGGCGGGCCGCGGCCCTGAGGTCCTCGGCGGGGATGCCGGATATCTCCTCCACCCTCTCCGGGGTATAGGAGGCCACCGCCTCGCGGAACTCCTGGAAGCCCTCGGTGCGCGAGGCTATGAACGCCTCGTCCTGAAGCCCCTCCGAGATGATGACGTGGGCCAGGCCGTTGAGGTAGGCGACCTCCGTGCCCGGCCGGGGGCGCAGGTGCACCTCGGCGAAGCGGCTCAGGTGGATGGCCCTGGGGTCGATGACGATCAGCCTGGTCCCCTTCCTGGCTGCCTGCAGGATCCGCTCCCCGATGATGGGGTGCTGCTCGGTGGTGTTGGAGCCCACCACCAGGATGACCTCCGCCTCCTCCAAATCCTGGATGGAGTTGGTCATGGCCCCGCTGCCCAGCGCCGTCGCCAGACCGGCGACCGTGGGGCTGTGTCATAAGCGGGCGCAGTGGTCGACGTTGTTGGTGCCGACCACGGCGCGGGCCAGCTTCATGAGGAGGTAGTTCTCCTCGTTGGTGCAGCGGGCGGAGGCCAGGAAACCCACGGCGTCGGGCCCGTGCTCGTCCCTTGTCCGGAGCAGGCCCTCCACCACCGCCCGAAGAGCCGTGTCCCAGTCCGTCTCCACCAGCTCCCCGTCCCTGCGGATGAGGGGGCGGGTCAGCCGGCGCGGGCTGTGCACGAACTCGTGGGCCGCCCATCCCTTGATGCACAGGGTCCCGCGGGAGACGGGGTGGTCCTTCTGGGGAAGGGTTCCCGTGAGGCGGCCGTTGCTCGCCTGGAGCAGCACCCCGCACCCCGTCCCGCAGTACACGCAGGTGGAGGGCACCAGCCGGAATTCGAGTTCCTTGTCCGCCATCCCGTTACCTCGTTCCTTTCCGTCCCTGGGCCTGTTTCCTTGCCGTCCCCTGGCTTGTTTCCTGATCCGAGAAACGCCGGAGGATCACCGCTATTCCCGCCATGCGCTACCCGCTTTCCGCCTGATCTCAAACCCCTTCGAATACCCTAAGGGGTATTAAAATTCAAGACCCGATCCCAAGATTTGCTTTATCTCCTCCTCGGAGCCCAGCTCGCTCAGGGGGTTCCTGCGCTCAGGGTCCTCCCCCGGCCGGTAGCCGAACCGCTCCTCCATGACCTCCTGCATGCGCCGGTAAAGGGAGCGGAGGGGGATGCCCGCAGGGCAGGCCTCCTCGCACAGGCCGCAGTCCACGCACCGCCCGGCCATGTCCAGGGCCCTTATCAGGTGGAAGGAGGGGAACTCCGGGGGGACCACCCCGGGCTCCACCAGCTGGGGGTTCTCCAGGGCGCAGTCCTCGCAGAAGCACATGGGGCATATGTTCCGGCACCCGTAGCACTTGATGCACCGGGAGAAGTGCTCCTCCCAGAAGCGCAGGCGCCCGGAAGGGGGCAGGGATTCCACTTCCTCTGTGACCTCGCGGGAAGGACTGGGCTCCGCCCTCTCCCCCAGGTCCACCCGGCGGGGATAGGGTTGACGGCACCCGCAGGACCTCGCTTCCTCCTGGGAGCAGGCCAGCCCCACCAGCTCCACCCGCTCCAGGTCCACCTGCTCCAGCTTGGCCAGCTCCACCAGGGCGCGCTCGTCGCACCCGCGGACCAGCACGGCGAAGCGGGCATCCGGGTATTCCCGCAGGAGCTCGATGAGCAGCTTGCCCAAAGGGTAGCGTGCCTCACCCACCGTCACCCGTTCCAGGTCCGGGGAAGCGGGGTCGGTGACCAACGCGGGGACCGGGCTTCCCTCCTCCTCCACCAGGCAGAGGAAGGCGTCGGCCCCTTCTTCCAGTTTCTTCCTTATAAGAGAGCGTAACTCCTCCATGACACCTCACCGCCGTGCATCCGGGTCCTCCATCTCCCTCGGCTCACGCGGACGCCTTCCGTATCCATCGCCTCCCCATCGCCACTTTGCCTCCCTCTTCCCCAACCGAGCCGCCGAGTCCCGCGGATACCCGCCTTAAACCTCCCCTACCCTGTACCCTTGCCGATCCTGCCTCCAAGCGGTTTTCCCCACCGCGCGGCCACGGAGCGGTGCCCTTGCACTCTTCTCTCGTCGGATCTCCTTTTCGACCCCCTTTCCTAGCCCGCTACCCCGGCACCCGGATCCATGCCTCCGGCGCCGCCACCCTCCGACTTCAGCCTGGCGTCCTTGCCCGGCATGCCGACGCCGGAGCGCTCCCTGCGCAGGGGGGACGGCCCCAGGGCCTTGACCTGCTCGGTGAAGGAGCGGACCACTTCGGCGTACTTCTCCCCCTCCGCGGCGGAGACCCACTCCAGGCGCAGGCGCCCCTCCTCCAGCCCCAGGAACCTCAGGGCCTCGCGCAGCACCTGGAAGCGCTTGGCGGTCATGTAGTTTCCCTTCAAGTAATGGCAGTCCCCGATGTGGCAGCCGGCGATGAGCACCCCGTCCATTCCCTCCTGGAAGGCCTTGACCACGAAGTAGGGGCTGATGGTCCCCGTGCACATCACCCGCACGTCCAGCACGTTGGGCGGGTACTGGAGGCGGGATACGCCGGCCAGGTCGGCCCCGGCGTAGGAACACCAGTTGCACAGGAAGGCCAGGATGCGGACGTCCTCGTCGGCGTCCACGCGCCCTTTCTTGCCTACCTCCTCCGGCCGCTCCAACTCCCTTCCCCTCTCTCCTCTTTTTCCCGCTTCCTCTCCAGTCCCGCTTCCCGCGCCGGGCCCTCCACGCTTCTATACCCGGGCTAGGACTGCGTCCTTTCCTCATCCTTCCCAGGCGGTGGCCGCCGCCTCTATCTGCTCGCATATCTGGTCCGCCCGGAAGCCCTGCAGCCGGCTGGCCCCCGCCGTGCAGGCCGCCGTGCACGTGCCGCACCCCTTGCACAGGGAGGGGTTGACCGCCGCCTTCCTCCTCGCCCGGTCCAGGGTGATGGCCTCGAAGGGGCACAGGCCCACGCATATCCCGCACCCGGAGCACTTCTCCTCCTCCACCACGGCCACCACGCCCTCGGTGATTATCTTCTCCCGGCACAACACGGACTCCGCCCGCGCCGCCGCGGCCACCGCCTGAGCCACCGACTCCTCGATGGACTTGGGGGCATGGGCCAGGCCGCAGACGAAGACGCCGTCGGTGGCGAAGTCCACCGGGCGCAGCTTCATGTGGGCCTCCAGGAAGAAGCCCTCCGCGTTGCGGGGCACCTTGAGCATGGGGGCCAGCTCGGCGTTGTCCGGGTTGGCCACGATCCCCGTGGAAAGTATTACCAGGTCGGCGTTGAGCACCACTTCCTCTCCCAGGCCGGCCTCCGGCACCCTGACCTGCAGGGCACCCCATACCGCGCGGACCTCCGGCCGTACCCGGTCGTCGAAACGCAGGAAGACCACCCCCGCCTCCCGCGCTTTCCGGTAGAGGTCCTCCCGGAACCCGTAGGTGCGCACGTCGCGGTAGAGGATGTAGATGTCCGTCTCCGGGCTCATCTCCTTGAGGGCCAGGGCGTTCTTCGCCGCTTCCGTGCAGCACACCTTGGAGCAGTAAGGCCGCTCGTCATCCCGCGAGCCCACGCACTGTACCATGACCACTCGTCCGAGCCCCCGCAGCCCGGGGTCGCGGGAGGCTATCCGCGCCTCCAAGTCCCATTGGGTCAGCACGCGGTGGTCCTGTCCGTACAGGTACTCGGTGGGGCGGTACTGCACGCCTCCGGTGGCCACCACCACCGCTCCGTGCTCCAGGAGGGTCTCCCTCCCCTCGCCGTCCCGCACCAGGGTGCGGAACTGGCCCACGAAACCGGAGACGTCCACCACCCGGTGCCCGGTGAAGAGGGTTATGAGCTCCTCCCGCCGCACCCTCTCCTCCAGTTCCCGGAGGTAGGCCTGCACGTCCTCGCCCCGGTAGTCGAAGTGCACGTTGCGCGCCAGCCCGCCCAGCTCGGCCTCCCTCTCCACCAGGTAGACGGGGAAGCCCGAGCCGGCCAGGTGCAACGCGGCGTTCATCCCCGCCACCCCGCCGCCGATGACCAGGGCGCGGGGGATGACCTCGCTCTCCCCCTCGGCCAGGGGCTCCAGGCGCCTGGCCTTCTCCACGGCCATCTTCACCAGGTACTTGGCCTTGCGGGTGGCCTTCTCCGGCTCCTGCATGTGCACCCAGGAACAGTGCTCGCGGATGTTGGCCATCTCGAAGAGGTACTTGTTTATCCCCGCCGAGCGGAGGGTCTCCCGGAAGAGGGGCTGGTGGGTGCGGGGGGTACAGGAGGCCACCACCAGGCGGTTCAGGCGGTGCTCCTCCACCACCTGGCGTATCCACTCCTGGGCGTCCTGGGAGCAGGCGTAGAGCCTCTCCTCGGCGAAGACCACTCCCGGCAGGCCGCGGGCGTATTCCACCACTGCGGGCACGTCCACGAAGCCGCCGATGTTGGAGCCGCAGCGGCAGATGATGGCTCCCACCCGGGGTTCCTCGCCCCTCACCTCCCTCTCCGGGGGATGTTCCCGCCGGGTGAGCAGGGTCCCCCGGGCCTGGTGCAGCTCCCGGGAGGCCACGCCCGCCGCCGCCGTGGCCTGGGTGACGGTGTCCGGGATATCCTTGGGCTCCTGGGCCGCCCCGCAGACCAGCACCCCCGGCCGCGAGGAGAGAACGGGAAGGAAGGGGTCCGAGCGGGCGAACCCGTACTCGTTCACCTCCAGTCCCAACCCCTCGGATAGCCCGCGGGGGGCTTCCAGGCCTATGGAAAGGACTACCAGGTCGAACTCCTCCTCCCGCATGCAACCCTCCTCATCCAGGTAACGCAGGAGGAGGTTCTTGGTGCGCTGTCTCTCGCGGATGCCGGAGACCAGGCCTCGGATGTAACGCACGCCGTGGCGCGATTCCGCCCCCGTGTAGTACTTCTCGAAGTCCTTCCCGTAGGCCCGCAGGTCGATGAAGAAGATGGTGGGCTCGACGGAGGGGAGGTGTTCTTTGGCGATGAGGGCCTGCTTGGTGGCGTACATGCAGCACACGCTGGAGCAGTACCCGTTGCCCAAGGTGACGTCCCTCGACCCCACGCACTGGATGAAGGCCAGCTTCCGCACCTCCCGCCCGTCTGAGGGGCGGACGAGTCGTCCCTGCGTGGGCCCGTTGGCCCCCAGGATGCGCTCGAACTCCAGGGAGGTGACCACGTTGGGATAGATCCCGTACCCGTACTCCGTCTTGCGGGAGGCGTCGAAGGGGCGGTAGCCGGGCGCGGCGATGACCATGCCCACCCGGAGGACCTCCTCCCTCTCCCGGTCGTCGAAGTCCACGGCCCCCGCCTGGCAGACCTTGGCGCAGTTGCCGCATTTTCCCCTGGTAAGATAGCGGCACACCGCGCCCTCGATGACCGCCGCCCCGGGGACGGCCTGGGGGAAGGGCACCCTTATGCATTTGGTCACACTCAGGCCCGCGTTGTAGGGGTCCGGTATCTTCACCGGGCACTTGGCGGTGCAATCCCCACACCCGGTGCATTTCTCCACGTCCACGTAACGGGGGCGCAGGCGCAGGCGCACCCGCACGTCCCCCGGCTCCCCCTCCACGGAGAGCACGTCGGCCAGGGTGAGGACCTCGATGTTCAGGTCGGAGGCCACCTCCACCATCTTGGGGGAGAGGATGCACATGGAGCATTCGTTGGTGGGGAAGGTCTTGTCCAGCATGCCCATGACCCCGCCGATGGAGGGGGATGACTCCACCAGGTACACGCGGTAGCCCAGGCCGGAGAGCTCCAGGGAGGCCTGGATGCCCCCCACGCCACCCCCCACCACCATCACCGACCCCAGGGGGGGATCCCCGTAGAAGCTTGGTTTACTCACCTTCCCTTCCCTGACCGTTTCCCCGTCCGGATTGAACCTTTCACCCATCTCCGCGCCTCGTCATCATGACCTGCATCCGCTCCGCAAGCCTGTTTCCCCTGTTGATCCGCCACCCGAGCCACTTGCCTGTGCCACCCTTGCTTCCCGCTGGCTGGCTACCGTCCTCCTTGTGTCAGTCCCCTTTCACGGCTTTACGTCCGTCCCCGCGCTCATCTCCCCGGCATCCTCGACGGTTTGCCAATTCCTGGCATGCAATTCCATCTTTCTCCCCTCACGCTAGGGCTGCCTTCCGCGCAGGCGAAACCTCAAAAATCACCACATCCGCCAGTAACTTGCTCACACCTCATCATCGTGGCCTTTCGGTGGCGACGCTCGATTCGTCCACCTTCCCTCTCTCGCTCATCATTCCAGGCCACTTTCAACCCGTCCTCACCCCTGTCCTCCACAGCAAAGGGCGCGGATCCAGGAGGTGCTTGGAGAACCAGCGCTCGGCCTCCTCCATCCCCAGGGCCAAACCGATGAGCTCGGTGAAGAAGAACACCGGGAGGTCGTGCTGGTGGGCGAAGCGCAGTTTCCCTTCCCGCTGCCGCATCTCCAGGTTGGCCAGGCACATGGGGCAGGCGGTGACCAGACAGTCGGCGCCCGCCTCCTCCGCGGCCTCGAAAAGGCGGTTGACCAGGCCCACCACCACGTCGGTGCGGGTCAGGGAGAGGCTCCCCCCGCAGCAGTCCGTTTTGTAGGACCAGGGCCTCACCTCCGCCCCCAGGGTGGACAGCAGCTCGTCCATGCGCCCGGGGTTGTCCGGGTTATCGCCCTCCATCATCTCCGGGGGGCGGGCCATGAGGCACCCGTAATAAGAAACCGGCTTGAGCCCCCGCAGCGGGTTTACCACCCTCTCCCGCAAGGCCTCCAGGCCAACCTCCTCGTAGACCACGTCCAGGAGGTGCACTATGCGCCCCCGGAAGCGGGGGTCGTGGCCTATGATCCTCTCCACCCTGGCGGCCAGCTCCCCGTCCTCCAGGATCTCCTTCTGGGCGGCCCTCAGGTTGTGATAACAGGCGGCGCACACCACCACCAGGTCCCTCCCCGCTCGGCGTGCCCGGGCAAGGTTGCGCGCGGGAAGGGCTACCGAGAGGAGATGGTTGGTCATGTGGGCCGAGGATGCGCCGCAGCAACTCCAGTCGGGGAGGGTCTCCAGCCGGATGCCCAGGGCCCCGGCCGCCTTCACCGCCGAGTCCCCGTATTCCTCCGCGGAGGAGATCTGGCTGCATCCGGGGTAATAGCTGTAGGTCCTCATTTCCCAGCACTCCGGATCATGTGCGGGCTTCCAGCCGGATGCCCAGGGCCCCGGCCGCCTTCACCGCCGAGTCCCCGTATTCCTCCGCGGAGGAGATCTGGCTGCATCCGGGGTAATAGCTGTAGGTCCTCATTTCCCAGCACTCCGGATCATGTGCGGGCTTCCAGCCGGCGTCCACCCGCCTCGAAGGGCCAGTGGGCAGCGAGCCTGGAAAGGCCTTCCTTCTCCCAGGGGAACCGGGTGGCGAGGAGGTCTACCCCCATGGTTTACCACCTCCAGGCCCCCCTTGCCGCTTGCTCTCCTTGAATATCCTCCTGACCTCGCGCCGCGCCCTGACCAGGCTGGGAAGGAGCCTTATCTTCCCCTTGCGCAGCATCTGCGCGGCCAGGCCGATGTCGCTGAAGAGGTCCCCGGATAGGGCCTTGTAGGCCCCCATGAGCACAGGCTCGCTTATCCTCCCCGTGGCCTGGATGTTGCCCAGGAAGCAGGCGTGGAAAAGGGGGATGTTCCTCTCGGCGGGCTTCATGCCCCTCTCCAGGGCCATCTCCCGGAGGGCATCGATTACCCGGGCCACGTCGATGTCGTTGGGGCAGCGGGCCGTGCAGGTGACGCAGGAGGCGCATATCCATATGGTGCGGCTTTCCAGGAGCTTCTCCTCCTGTCCCAGCTGGATGAGCTTCATGACCTGGTGGGGAAGGATGTCCATGGCCGGGCTGAACAGGCACCCCGTGCTGCACTTCCCACACTGGTAGCAGAGGCGCACCTTCTCCCCGCAGCGCGCTTCTATCTCCCTATCCAAGTCCGCATTCCTAGGCTCAATCAATTGCATGTCCCTCCACTTAAATCGAGGCCTTACTGCTCAGGGAGGGTTCAGCATCCATAATCCATGCCTGAATTACGACGTCCTTCTAATCCTGAGCGCTTCCCCGCCTTCCCATAAGCGGTCGTCACCTTCCTGGCTGACAGCCTTCTCATACGGCGTTATCTAGACCCAAGATTCATCACGCCTGCCTGGCCACTGCTACTTTAATATATGGACGGTGGTTAAAAAATAATCTAAATCATACACTTGCTATCCTTCCCCGCCCGTCTTGAAACCTGCCCCCCCAACACCAGTTTTAATGTCGTCACCGGAATCCTTAAAAAGGAGTGGGGCATTATCGGAACCCTCAGGTTCTTTTTGATCCCTCACTATAAGAAGCACGCCAAGATTGTCCTCCCTTCACCCCATGAAAAATCAAATTTTAAATTAATAATACTATAATTGACTTATTGGTCAATATAGGTTTTGTTTTTATAGGGCATTCAAACTCAAGGCGCATGAGAGGTGTCCTGAGCCATGGGTAAAAGTCGAATCCCAAAACGACCATGCAGTTAAACTAGGAACCAAGCCTTTATCTATAGAAAAAGACTCGAAAAAGGGGCGGCTTTTACATAAACTGCGCATTGGTTGTTTTGCATATAATCTGATACCATCAGCGAGCAGGTTGACGGTCGAAAGGAGTACTACCTTAGGGATGGCTGATTACTCTGTTCGATCGAAAAAAGTCGAGTACGCCCTGGTGTTCCTTTTTTTCGTCGTCCTAACTTTTTTATATACTTGGCCGCTAGTACTCCACCTCGGCAACGGGATTGTCGGCAATTACGGCGACCCCTTGCTTAACTGCTGGATCATGAACCACGTGTCCCAGAATTTCCTACTTCATCCCTCTTCGCTGTTTCGGGGCAACATCCTCTATCCCTGCCGCGACGTACTGGCATACTCCGAGCATCTCTTTACCCTGGGGATGCTTTCCGCTCCCGTGTATTACATTACCCGTAATGCTGTGTTGGCTTACAACCTAATCCTACTTATGGGGCTTGCCATATCCGGAGTTGGCTTTTATGTCTTGGGGAAGGAACTGACGCGAAGCCGCCTCGGAGGCTTGATAACCGGCATCTTTTCCTCCTTCTGCCCATATCGAGTGGCCAAACTCGACCATATACAGATCGCCTTCTCAGCCTTTTTACCCTTCGCCATCCTGGAGCTGATTCGATACCTTCGTGGAAGCAGCAAGAAAAGAGCTTTTCTCTTTGGGCTCTTCCTTCTGCTTCAGTCGCTTGTGAGCTGGCATTATATGGTCTTCGCATACCTTATATCCGTTTCGCTTATCTTATGGATATCCATATTTGGAAGAAAGGACGTTGCAACCTCACGTATCGCGTGGGCATCTATCATCCTCCTGTTGACAGCGTTTTTCGTGCTTCCGTTCGCGCTTCCCTACCTGAAGGCCAATGCCAGGCTTCCCGATTTCGTGAGGACCCTGGACGAAGCCTCCTATTACTCGGCCTCGTGGACGGATTACTTCCGTATCTCCGCCGATGGATTGTTGTATGGGCGCTTGATCCATCTTTTTCCAACTGCCGGAGTGGGCTCAGAAAAGGTGCTAAATCCCGGCCTGGTGGTCATTTTTCTAGCCCTGGCAGCCATTTTTACCCGGCGCAGGAAAGGTGATCCCTTCCCTTCCCCGCATGGGCCTGACATCCTTACCACAAGAGACCCTCTGCCGCATGGAGTTATCTTCTTCGCCCTGCTGGCTGCAACGGGCTTTCTTCTGTCATTTGGGCCCCGTATCGGCGGGGTTCCCAACCCATTGTATCTAACTCTTTATTACCTGGGCCCCCTTAAGTTCATAAGGACGCCTACTCGCTTCTTCGTAATTACCATCTTCTCTCTCGCCATAATGGCGGGCTACGGGATCGAAAGGCTGCTAGCCAGGTTCTTGGAAGGCAGCTGGAAGCGGGGCATGATCTTCAGTGGATTAGCTGTCGGTATCCTGGTGCTGGAAACTCTTACCTTCAATCTAACAGTTTATCCATTGCCGGTCTCGGGTGATATTCCAGAGGTATATCGTTGGTTGTCAAATCACGAGGACGCTGTGATCGTGGAGCTGCCCACCGCCCCCCTCGGGCCCGGCGCCTTCCGATACGATTATGAAATGGGCTACACACCTGCCGATCCAAAGCAATATCTATCCCGGGAAGCCCTCAGGATTTACTTCTCCATATATCACCGGCAGAGGTCTTGCAACGGTTACAGCGGTTACTTACCGTATTCATACAAGCGCATCATGACTGAACTTCAGAACTTCCCTTCCCCGAGGAGCATGGACCTCCTAAAGGGTCTCGGCGTAGATTTCGTGGTCTGGCACTGGGAATGGGTTGACCCGGAGGTAAGAGCTGAATACGAAGAGAAGCTGTTGGAAACGCCTAGTCTTTCACTCGAAAAGGATTTCGGCGATCAACTTGTTTTGAGGGTGGAATCTGGCTCCGGATCAGGGATTGAGCATCTCGAGAGCTCTCTGGTAGCCCCTGAGTCCATCCCCGAAAAATCCCCCTTCAGCATGAGCATCAGGGTTACCAACGCCGGCATTCTTCCATTCGTCTGTGGCACCAACGATTTGCAAACCTTCCGGGTCTGGTTCACCGACTGGGAGGGGACGGACAGCCTCTCTCAGGAGGGTAAATGCCCTACCCCGTTTTTCTTGGAACCGGGCGAAAGTACCCTGCTTCCCCTCACTATTGAGAAATCGCCTTCCCGGGGGAGATACACGGTGAAGGTGACTATGGAGGAAGGGGTCATGGCGGGTATCTATCTGGAATGTCCCCTAGAGACCATGCCCCTTGAAAATTTAGCCGGCTCGAGCTACCTGGATGGGGAACTTATCTGGAACGTGGACGCGGAGCCCCTATCCGTGCAGGGACCAGATGGCCTCTATCCCTTGACGCTCACGGTCACCAATAAGGGAGATACACTCTTACGAGCCTCATGGAAAGAACTGCCTGCGCAGGAAAAAGAAAAGCTGGGCATGGTATATATAGGTTTTATATGGGGTCGAGGCGAGGAAATGGTATGGGAGGAAGCTGGCGCCATGCTCCCATGCGACCTTCCTCCAGGGCAGACGATAACCTTCCCACTACTTATCCGGCCGCCCCGCGAAAGGGGGCATTACACCCTCTTCGCCGGGTTGAGGGATGCTTCCCTGGGCTGGTTCGGCGCCTACGACCTCCTGGAGGTGGAAATTAAATAACCCCTGGTTTGAAAGGGGGAATCAATCCACCATCCACAGGAGGTTTTCGGCCTCCTCCTCCCTCCCGGCCGCCTTCATGAGGTAGGCGGCCAGCTGGGTAGCCAGTACCTTGAGGTCATCGGTGTTCAGGTAATGCGGGCAA
>Ga0078972_1003820_pt1 | contig 43745 bp, 56 predicted proteins | sample YelNatPaOPGAMG01_FD_67568 | JGI IMG/M metagenome (GOLD analysis project Ga0078972, IMG submission 67568) | Hot spring thermophilic microbial communities from Obsidian Pool, Yellowstone National Park, USA - OP-RAMG-01 (SPADES assembly) (version 2) | ecosystem: Environmental > Aquatic > Thermal...
AGATAAAAGAGGAAAAAGCATACAAGCTCTTTTTCGGCTCTGAATTATTTGGTTTTTACAAATCAGAAAGCCCTTATAGAATGAAAAGCCAATATAAGACAAAAAGTGAATATAAATAAATGAAACTCAAGCAAATACCTGAAGATTTTGTTGTTAAAGAAATATTACCAAAATCCTTTGATCAATACTTATCTGAAAATCCTGATAGTAAATATGTTTGGTTTACATTAAAAAAGAAAAATTGGGATCTTTTCAACGCATTAAAAGCGATAGCAAAGCAGCTAAATGTTTCTGTAAAAAGATTTGGTTATGCAGGAACAAAGGACAAAAATGCTGTTACATATCAAACAATTTCTGTATTTGGCGTACCGATTGAGAAATTGAGATCGGTTAAAATAAAAGATATAGAGCTTTCTGATTTTAGATATGCTAACAGGGATATAGGTATTGGAGATCTGGAAGCAAACAGATTTGAAATAACAATCAGGGATTTAACAAAAGATGATGAAAAAAGGGTAAAATCTGCAGCAGAAAAAATAAAGAAAAATGGTATTGTTAATTTTTTCGGCTATCAGAGATTTGGTGTGAACAGGGCTATAACGCATATTGTTGGAAAATATATAATAAAAAATGATTTGAAAAATGCTGTTTGGACATATCTTACACATGTTTCAAAAAAGGAGGATAAAAGAAAAACTGATGCAAGAAAAAGGCTTAAAGAAAGCTTTGATATAGATCAAGCATTAAAAGATTTTTCTGGAATAAAGCCCGAAATTGTTTTGCTAAACCATTTGAAAAAATATCCAAATGATTATGCAGGTGCGCTAAGAAAACTTCCTATTGGTATGAGAAAAATGTTCATTCATGCCTATCAATCCTTTTTATGGAATGATATTGCGAAAAAAATAAAATTGAGAGGGAATGTAAAAATTCCGATGATAGGGTATGAAACAGACATAGAAAAATATCCAAAAATAAAAAATATCATTAAAGATGTTCTTGTTTCTGAAAATATTCAATTAGAAGATTTTAAAATAAAGTCCATGCCGGAATTGAGCTGTAAAGGTGATGAGAGGGATTTTATTGTTTTTCCAAAAGGATTAAAATATAAATTTGAAAAAGATGATATGAATAAAAACAGACTAAAGGTAAAAATTGAATTTGAATTGCCAAAAGGCTCTTATGCAACAGAGGTTATAAGGCAGATGTTTCAATGAGGATATTAAAATTTGCTCTGGTTGGGATAAGTGGGATTTTTTTAAATGAAATCCTACTCTGGTTTTTTACAGAAATTTTTGGCATTTACTACATTTTTTCAGGCTTTTTGGCAACAGAGATAGCAATAATTTCAAATTTCATTTTGAACGAATTCTGGACATTCAAGGATAGATCAAAAAACCACAAAGGCATTTTTAAAAGGATGGTAAAATGCAACATTTTATATGCTGGAGGAATGGTAATAAACATAGCAAGTCTTTATTTTTTCACAAAATTGGGGATTTATTATTTGATATCAAATCTCATAGGAATAGGAATAGCTTTTATATGGAACTACTCAGCAAGTTTGAAATGGGCATGGAAAATGGAAAAAATTGAAAAAATAGAACCGCTGAAAAATCCAAAGGTTTCTGTAATAATTCCAACCTACAACGAGAGGGAGAATATCAAAATTATTGTTCCAAAAATTTTTGATGTTTTTGAAAAAAATGGGGTCAAAGGCGAGGTAATTATAGTTGATGACAATTCACCAGACAAAACAGGAGATGCTGCTGAGGAACTTGCAAAAAAATTTGATGTAAAAGTTTTGCATAGAAAAGCCAAGCTTGGCCTTAGTTCAGCTGTTGTTGATGGTTTTAAAAAAGCAAGTGGTGATATCCTTGGTGTGATGGATGCTGATCTCTCCCACTCACCTGAGGTAATACCAAATATGTTAAAATATTTGATCAAAGATGCAGATTTTGTTGTTGCAAGCAGGTATGTTAAAGGTGGTGGGTCTCAAAATTGGGGGATAAGAAGAAAAATTATTTCAAAAGGCGCTTGTCTGCTTGCAAAGGGACTGACAAATGTTAAAGATCCTATGTCAGGCTTTTTCTTTTTCAGAAAGGATGTGATAAAAAATGCAAATTTGAATCCAAAAGGTTTTAAGATATGTTTGGAAATTCTTGTTAAGGGAAATTATAAAAAGGTTTTAGAGGTTCCTTACACTTTCGTGAACAGAAAATTTGGAGAGAGCAAATTGAATTGGAAAGAGGAGATAAAATATTTGGAGCATCTTTTAGGTCTTTATTTTTATAAAATCAAAAATGATTAGCGAATTTTGTATATAAAAACTGCATGACCATTTGTTTTTTCCTCAAATCTTGCTAAAAGCTCTGATTTTTCTGCCAAATGTTTCACATATTCTGGTGACACCTTATCCCATGTATCAACAACAAGGTACTCTATATTATATTCTTGCGCATATTTATTGAATTTCTCTTCATCTGATGGAGGTATGTAAACCTTTTTGCCAGATATGTAGTTTATCACAGCATAGTTTTCAGCAAAGATATAGTCTGATGGTATTTTTTTTATGTATTCTGCTGCTTGAACAGTTGCAATTCCAGAACTTGATTCATCCAATGTTTTCTGTATGCCTGTATAAAATCCTGAAAAAATTATGAGAGATAATATAATAGGTATTATAAATTTGTCTTTCGTACGATTCATAAGATCAAGAGCACCTTTTGCAGATGCTGTGGAAAAGACGGATATGTATGGTAAAAGATATCTTATCTCTTTTCTTCCCATAATAGAAAATGTGAGTAGGATAAGAACGATGGATATTATAATAAGAATGTCAGATTTTTTTCTTTTATTAAGAATGAAAAATGGTATTATGAAAATTATTGAAAATCCGAATATATCAATAGAATATAAAATATAGTAATATATCGGACCTGGAGAATACTCTGCTGGTGCATGGGCAAGATTATCCTTCAAAGCTCCTAATGGATCTCCATAGTTTATTGTATTTATGTAAAGCCATGGCGAAAGAACAATTATAAAAAGTATGATTGAAAAAAAGAATTCCTTTTTGCGAATTATATCAAATTTTTTCATGTACAGGAAATATATTATAAATATCGGGAACAACAAAAGATTTGTGTATCTTATCAATATTGAAAGTGCGAAAAAAATGCCTGTAAGCATCAAATATCTTTTTTCTTTGAATGACATGTGAAAAAAATAAAGGGTTGCTGTGAATAATGTAAGTGATAATGTTTCAGTCAATATTTTTTGCCCAAAAAATATATAAAGGCTTGTTGAAGATACTATGAATGCGGATATCAAAGCTGTTTTTTTGTCATAAATCTTTTTTGCTAAAAGATATGTTACGAACACACTTATTATACCAAATATTGGTGAGATAAGTCTTGCTGACCACTCACCATTTTTTATGAAAAGAGATATTATAAAAGGTAAAAGAGGCGGCCTAAATTTTTCATCACCAACATTTATTTTATACCCTTCACCTTCTGCAAGATTTTTTCCCAAACCAAGATAAACAGCTTCATCCCACCAATAGGATTTGTTCACATTCCAAAGAGAGAGTCTGATAGAAGCTGTTATTATAATAAGAAGTAAAAACCATATATGGGTTTTAAATTTCATGTGCATAATAATTAATTAGTAAAAATAAATAAATAGGAGATTTATGGACATATTAGATGTAATTTTCTGGCTATTTTATATAGTATTGATATACTTTTCAGTATGCCTCGTTCTCATATTTGTTGAGAATATTGATAAAAAGCAGAAGAAAGCCAAATTTTCAAAATGGCCTTCTGTTTCTGTAATCATACCTGCACATAATGAAGAAGAAAATATATCTCAAACGATAGAATCTGTTCTCAATCTTGACTATCCTAAAAATAAATTGGAAGTTATAGTTGTGAATGATGGTTCCACAGACAGGACAGGAGATGTGATTAAAAAATTCAAAAAGAAAGGTGTAATTATAATAAATCAGGAGAATAAAGGCAAAGGGGCTGCTCTGAACACGGGATTAAAAAGGTGCAAAGGTGAGTTTGTTGCTTGTTTGGATGCGGATTCTGTTGTTGAGCCAAGCACTCTAAAGGAGATGATCGTTCATTTCACTGATAAAAATATAGCAGCTGTCACTCCTTTGATGAAGGTGAAAAATCCTGAGTCTATGTTGCAAAAAATACAGTGGCTTGAATACATATTCTATTTTTTTGTCAAAAAGTTGCTTGGTGCCATAAATTCCATAAACATAACACCAGGACCTTTTAGTATTTACAGAAAAAAGGCTCTTTTAAAAGTGGGGGGCTTTGATGAAAAATCTATTGTTGAGGATCAAGAAATTGCATACAGATTGCAAAAATATCACTATAAAATTGTGCAGAGTGAGGATGGAAGCGTTTTCACAAATGCACCAAAAAGTTTTAAAGAGCTTTACAAACAAAGATCACGCTGGTTTAGGGGGACTATGATAACATTGTATAAATACAAATATATGATGTTTAACAAAAATTATGGGGATTTCGGCATATACCAATTACCAAGCATAACATTTGGTCTTATTTCCATACCATTTGTTCTTCTTTTTTTTGTTGTTTATACACTGCTGTCGATGATAGATTCTCTCAGGCAATGGTATCTTGTTAATTTCAGCATAAATTTCAATGCGCTGACAATAGAGAATTTAAAAGCAAACATAGTAAATTATTTTTTCAGCATAGATTATGGTAAAATTTTTGTTATGATAGCATTTTTTTCTATATCTTTTTTGTTTATGAAAAAGGCGCATGACATAACAAAAGATCGTATAAAACTTGGAAGTCTTATACCAATGTTTCTTTTCTTTTTTGTTTATTATATAATACTTAGTTTTATCTGGTTGGGTTCATTAATAGAATTGCTTATTGGAAGAAGGCGAAAATGGTAAATTTAATTAATTATTATTACATTCATAGAATATGGGCAAAAATATGAGAAATTTTAAAAAAGATAGATACATTTTTGCGGGCGTGATCACAATAATAATCTTTAGTTTAGGTTTCACATTAGGCATCATTACAAGTGGGTATAAACTTGAATATATAGAAAGGCTGTACAAAAATCAGGCAGTTGGTTATGAAAGCCTGCAACTCCAATATCTTTATCTTGAAAATATAAAAGGTCTTGAAAAAAATGAAACATGTGCTATAATAAAGGAGATTTTAAGAAACAACCTTATAACTCTTAGCTCTGCTCTTGAGATACTCCAGAGATACGAAAAAACAGGAGATATAAACAATGAGGATTATATCCTTCTCAAAAGGATGCTACTTCTGGCAAATATAAGATATTTCTTATTGGCAGAAAAGGACAAGGAAAACTGTGATTCTGATGCTGTAAGCATACTATATTTCTATTCAAAAAATTGTAACATATGCCCTGATCAAGGTTATATATTGAGCCAGTTAAAAGCAAAATTTGAGGAAAAACTTCTTGTTTTTCCAATAGACACGAATATGGATGAACCAATAGTCAATATACTTGTGAAACAATATGATGTTAAAAGATTTCCTACATTGATCATAGAGGGGAAAAAGATAGAAAAATTCCTATCAATGAATGAGGTTTTATCAGAAATATGCCCTCTTTACAAAGAAAAATATGCTGATTGTGCTAGTTTTGAAAAATAATTCCAAAAACTTCGCAAAAATTTTGGATTTAAAAATAAAAAAGAAAAAAGGGGGAGGGATCTAAACAGTCCCTATCCACTCACTTCCTGACAAAGCTGTGAATGTCTCAGGTTTCATTACTTTCTTGCAAAGTGCTCTTGTGTCTTCTTTATCAGTTCCTGCTATGATCAATGCCTTTTTGCCGGAACCAAATACGTTCTCTACAACCCTCAGAAGTCCTTTACCACTGCCGCCAACCTTTGTGTACCATTCGCCACAGGAGTCTGTCACACCCCAAGCAGTGTTCAACAACTCCCTGACTACTGCGTTGGCGCATGGTCCACCTACAAGGATCAGATCATTGTTCAGACCTGTCCTAGGAACCTCTGATGCCAACCAGCTTATTGAGTTGTAGATCGGTATTGCTTTGCTGTATGTTCCGCCAGCTGTGCCACCACCCTGTGTTACGTCACCGCCTTCTCCAAGAATTGCCACATCATAGTATGCTGGCTCATCTGGATATGATATGTAAACTTTGTCTTGATCTGATGTGTAGTCCTGTATCACAACTGTTCCATGCTGTGTTCCGCCCTTCTGCTTGTCAACGTTTTCATAAGCGATCATTGATACGCCTTCTACTGATGACACATCTAATTTGTCGCTGCTAGCATCCATCGTGACTGTGATTTGTCCGCCTGTAACATCTTGCTCTAGTCCAGTTTCTTCTATGAAGTAGAGTTTGTCATCTGTGTCGTTTAAGAATATCTTTGCTCCCTTCTCTGTAATAATGTATGTATCATTTGTTTCGGTTTCGTCTGTTATATCATCGAGCGTTATATTGTCAGCACTTTCCTTCACAGTCAAGCTGAATGGTTGGTCCAAGAATGTGAATTCTGTTGTAGATCCGGGTGTATAATCTTGATCTTTGAATGTCTGTCCTGAGAAAAGTTCCTTGAAGTCTATCTGGTGACTTGCCTCATCTACATTGTCAACCTGCAACAGGTATGAGTATCCGCTCTTCTCTACAACAAACATGGGTTTTATTGAAGAACTGTATTGCATATCTTTGCCTTCTACTACATATAATGGGTTGCTCGAATCTTTACCTAATTTTACATTGCTACTATCTTTGTAGAATGCATCGAATGTCAAAGAGTATCCATCTGTATTCTTTAGTGTTAATTTGTATTTTGTGCTTCCATCAGGTTCTAATTTTATTGTTTCTCTGCTTACTGCTGGGTTCTCTCCAACGTACTTGAATTTAAATGCACCGAATATAGGATCTGTGTATGATTCTCCACTCTGCACATACACATCTTCATCCGGAGGTGCATATGTTATTGTTATTTTCTTTAATCCGCCTGCTGCATCGATTGTTACTGAACTGCCTTCTATCTCCACTCCTTCTTTCTTAACAGCTTCCCCATTTGTCAATTTTATCTCATTTGCGCCTATGTAAATCTGACAAGATGCAGTACCACCTGCGTAACCTTCAGATACAAGATCTAATACACCAACTGTCACACCAGCCAATGTCTCAGTTTCTCCCTTGTTTATGACTGCTGACGAACCATCAACTGTCACACCACATTTTAAGTTTGTTCCGTCAACTAAATAAACTGACACATCATGTCCGTCTATCGTCTTTGTTTCTCCCTTGTTTACCCATACACTAGCTTTTCCTGACATCATTGTTATTGATGTCAAAGTACCACTACTAATCTCAGCATTTGTTATTAGATATTTAGAGCCAAGTATGTCAATGTATGTATCTTTTATGTCGTTTGCGTCTGCTACTGCAAATCTTGTTTTGAAATTAAGTTCGTATTGATATACATTTTTATCTTCATCGAACTTAAGAGCTAAATCAGGTTCAGTCTTTCCTAAGTTTTCTCCCTTTACCAATATAACCTTTCCTGAATTAGATGTTAATACTAGTCTTTGTGTATATTCTCTATCAGCCTTATTTGCTCCCTTGTTGTCTTTGTAAACACCTGCTTTCAATGTTGTTGGTAATTTTGTATTTGTTATGGTTGTTGTTATGTAATAAAGGTATTCATTTACGTTCAACTTATCAGCAGATTTGCTGAATAAGTAACCTTCACCAGAAACTGTTGTCACGCCTGCTGTTGATGGTATTGTTTCTGTTTTTGTTGCATACTGAGATGTGAATGCTGTTGCAACGTCTATTGATCCCAATATATCCATTGGATTCGCTGCGTCACCTACAACTACTCTTGGGGATTCCAAAGCATTTGTGTCTGTTTTTACAAATGGCTTCAATCCCTGATCCAAGGTAGTTGCGCCCATCACTCCAAAAGCCAGTGTTGCACCAGCTGCCAAAGCAGCTAAACTACCTGCAATAACCTTTCTTATATTCATATCAATCCTCCTTTTTTAATTAAAAAACCATGGAAACTCGCGTTTCCACAGTTTTTCATAAAATTTATATGAGAGAGAGAGGTATATATAAGTTTCATGAAACAGTTTCACAAGCTTTTAAACAACTAAAAAAACTTTTTAAGAAGTATAAATAAATATAATTAAATATTTTTAATTGTTTCAGGAGGTTTTTAAAGATTTATTTATTAAAAATAAGTTTTTAAATTATTTATTCAAATATTTATAAAAATATTTATCAGATCTCCATAAAAAATTGTTACAATCATTGTTATGAGAAAAACAGGTGCAAATCTTGTCCCCTCTTTTATCCACACTTTCCCCTTTTTTCTTTGCAATTTTTTGATCTCATCCTCTGTCAAACCTTTCCACCTATCCTCTGCAAGAACATCCCCGACCTTTAGCTCTTTAACATCAACCTGCTTCCTGAAAACATTTTCCTCTACGCACCTACCATAATAAGAAAAAAGCAGGGTAAATGTTAGAAAGAAAGGAAATAAAACAAGCTGTATAAAACCAGAATATAAATGCAAATAATAGAGATAAGCAGCCAAAACCCATGAAAATGAAAAGAAAATTATTATAAGAACTGCTATAATCTTTTGATTTTTCTTTAATCTCTCAAAGAATTTCTTCCACACAAAACGGTTCAGAAAACCAAGTATAATCGAATATGCTATCAAATACAAAAGTGATATGATAAAGAAATTGAAAAGCATGGTTAATGGAAATGGAAGTGTTGTTTTTATCAAATCAGAGTATGGAAATAGAAAGCCAAGAGCACTAAGAAGCCATGCATCACCATCTCCCCACTGCTTTGCAAAATAAAGCAAAAGGCCAAACCCTAAGAAAAAAATCCCGACTATCAAAGATGATAAAAATATCCATACATCGTTCAAAAATAAAGCAAATGCCCCCCTGAAAATCAAGGCCAATAATATCATTGAATAAGGAAGCCAGTCAGGAAATTCTGTGTATTTTAAATCCAAATATCCTCCAATACCAAAACCTATTATCCCTATTGCAAGCAAAATATAATCAAGCATTTTCTCACATGGGGTTGCAGGGATTTGAACCCTGGTTTCGGGCTGTTTCTGAATTGCAAACGTCTAGGATTTGATCTTCAACCAAATCCCAGCACATTCACCCGTTAGGCAATTCACCCTTTAGGCGACTTAAGCCCGGGTGCTAGACCAAGCTACACCACAACCCCGATATCTAAATATAACACGAGGTTTTTAATATTTACCAATCTGAAAGCATAATATCTCTTTCTTCCTTATGCCTAAAATAAAACATTATTATCAAAGATGTTATTATCCCACCTAAGTGGGAGAAATTTGCAATTCCCGGCTCAAGATTGAAAATTCCTAAAACAAATTCCAATATAATATAGAAAACTACAAGAAGGGCTGCTGGCATTGGTATGCCTGGAAAAACTATTACCCAATTTTTAGGAAATTTGAATGCATATGCGGTAAGGACACCGAAAACAGCACCTGATGCACCAAGCATCAATACCGTGCTTTTCAACCCCTCAAAAATTATATATAAAAATGCGGATCCAAGCCCTGAGACAATATAAATGAAAAGGTATTTTTTCCAACCGAGCTCTTTCTCAACAACAATCCCAAATATGAAAAGGCCGAACATATTGAAAAAAAGATGCTGGGGTGAGGCATGCAAAAACATGTATGTGAAAAACTGCCAATAATATCCGGAAAAAGCCATTAAAGGTGTGAGTGAAAAAGTCTCTGTGAACCAAAATATTTGTTGCTGTAAAATGAAAAAAATTATGTTTATCAAGATCAATGATATAGTTACTCGCATAAAAATATCTTTACATCAGTTTTTTAAATTTAAGAAATTGAAAATCCTTTTCTGTCCCAAAATTTTGCTCTTTTTTATATAATCATTTATATCGATCCTTAATCTTTTCCTTATAAAATTAAGCGCGTCCTCAATTTTTTCAAACTTTTCATACTTATTTTTAAAAGTATTTCTAACAGTTTCCCTCACAACCCAAACACCAAGAGGTATTACATAACCTTCATAAACCTCCCTAAAAACAACGACCTTTGCCTGCTTTTTCATACCTGCTAAAGCCTCTATCACACCAAGCCTTGCAGCATAGTATCCGCCACCTTCCTTCTCTGCATATTCCTTTCTTCCGGAATAATTTTCATACTCCTCTATTATCTCCGGCTTTTTCAGTTGTGATGTCCAGATTGTTCCAGGAGCCCATGCCTCAAAATTTTCATATTCCCAGTTTCCTGGTATGAGCAAGATCTCAAAATGATTTGAAAGGTATTCGCTTGAATACACCCTGTATTCATTTATATGGGGGTAATTTTTCACATCCTCAACAAGATTTTTGAAAATCATGTCATCTATTGCTGTTATTGACCATCTTGTTGGAACCATCCTTTTTTCAATTCCCAAAACACCTGAGGAGAATATTGTTGATATTTTATAAACATCTTTTCCATACTTGTAAAACATAGCAACTGCCTCACTCGCTTTTATCTCGTCACTTAAAATTTTATATGTTATATTCGATATTCTTGGGTTTTCTGCGATTTTCAATTTTTCCAAAAATGCTGAAGGTCCTATTGGCTGAACAATGTCAGAGAATCTAAATCTATAGCTTGGCTTTTTCTTAAAAACAATCTCAACATCGGTCGGTTTCTCAGCAATCGCGAGCTCCTGTATCTGTTCAACTGTCCTTGATTTTGAATAGATGTTCTCTTTTTGTTTTGATCTCAAAAGCATTGACCTAAGCCCAATTATTTTTTCATATTCCATCCCAAACCAGTATGATGGGTTATCAATTATATTTAAATTTTCACCTGTAATAGAACTCATAGGCCCAACAAAAACATTCGGATATTCCATTCTTCCAACAAAAACAGATGTTGATGGGCCAAAAAATTCCTTTCCAACAGATTTCTCTATCTTAGGTAAAACCTCTATCTTCCCTAAAAGCGGGCATCTTTTCAATCCACACAATGCCCTGCTACCTTTGCATATCAAGCACAATCTTGCAGCAGAAACCATAAAAAGAATTTGGAAAAAGGAATTAAAAATCAATCTTATCTATCATCCCCACTTCCATGTATTTCCCCCCTTTCTTTTCTCGAATATAGCTTTCTTATATTCTCCTCTGCTACCTCATCAAGTGAAAGTCCTATCTCAGATGCAAGGTTTGATAAATACCAGAGAACATCTCCCATTTCCTTTTTCAAGTCCTCTTTTATTTTAGGCGTTATTTTGCCATTATTGTCCCTTATTATCTTTTTTATCTTTTCCAAAACCTCGCCTGTCTCGCCGCCAAGCCCCAAAGCAGGATAAACAAAATTCTTACCAACATTCGGATAAATTGCTGTTTTCCTTGCTTTTTTCTGATAATCTTTAAAATCCATTTTTCACCTCAACACTAAATATTTAATATAAAACATAAAATTGTTATTTATGGAGATCGCAAAAAGGGTAGAGAATGTAAGATATGCTATAAGGGATGTTGTTGTAGAGGCTGAAAAACTAGAAAAGCAAGGTATTGAAGTTCTTCATTTGAATATAGGAGACCCCAATGTTTTTGATTTTGTCACACCTAGGCATATGATAGAAGCTGTTTACAAAGCGATGATAGAAAATAAAAATTTCTATGCAAATTCCCTTGGTGTTAAGGAGGCAAAAGAGGCTGTTCTGAAAGATGCTGAGAAAAAGGGCATAAAGGCTGAGGATTGTTTGATAACAACAGGGGTAACAGAGGGTATAGATTTAGCATTAACAGCTTTGGCAAACCCTGGTGAAAATGTTTTGACACCATCTCCTGGATATCCTGTTTATACAGCAATTGCGAACAAGCTTGATTTGAAAATAAACCAATACAGAACGATCGAAGAAAATGAATGGCAGCCTGATATGGATGATATTAGAAAAAGGATAGATAAGAAAACAAGGGCTATAGTAGTTATAAACCCAAACAACCCAACAGGTGCTCTTTATGATAGAAAAACTTTGGAGGAGATAATAGAAATTGCAAATGAAAATGATCTTGTTATATTTGCAGACGAGATATATGATAAGCTTGTTTTTGATGGAAAACATATACCAATCGCTTCCATAGCTGATGACGTACCTGTATTAACATTTAACGGACTTTCAAAAAACTATCTCTGCCCTGGCTGGAGGATAGGGTGGATAATTTTTAGCAATATAACAGAAAAATACAAACAGGCAATATTCCAGCTCGCGAGATCAAGATTATCCTCACCAACACCATTCCAATATGCAATAGAAGTTGCTCTTAAAAATGACGATCATTTAAAGGATGTTAACAAAAAGCTTAAGGAAAGAGCAGAATTCACATATAAAAGATTGAATGAGATAGAAGGTCTGAGTTGTGTGAAACCAAAAGCCGCTTTTTACGCTTTTCCAAAAATAGAAATTGGGATTGAGGATAAAAAATTCGTAATGGAATTTTTACAAAAAAAGCATGTACTAACTGTTTATGGAACAGGTTTTGATTATGAAAAGCCTGACCATTTCAGAATTGTTTTCCTTCCTGACATGAAAACATTGAGATTAGCATATAAAAGACTTGAAGAGTATATGAATGAGATGAAAAGATGAACAAAATCTGGAAACAGAGGTTATTTGCGATATTTGTCGGCGTAATGATGATATTATCAGTTGCTGGATTTGCAACAATGAGGTTTTTACCTGAGCAAAAAAATATTAAAATCTCAAATGTTGTGAACAAGGTTTTAGATCCTGAGGAAAAGATATCAATATTAAGAGAAGGCAGAACACTGATAGAATTTATTTATCCAGATAATTGCACATGGTGTCCTGAAAAAGCGAATATTTATAATGATTTTGTGAACTCAGATGAATTCAAGGATTATGCTGTGTTGGAAACAGCCGAAGTTGTTGGCATAAATGATACAATAGATAGGATGATAAGTATATATGAAATTGTTGATCTTTCAAATGTGACCACAAAGGATGATTTGCAAAAAATATTTTGCTCAAAGGCCACACAAAAACCTGAAGTCTGCCTCTTATATGAGATTTAAAAAGGTCTGTGATAAAATATTTAAATCTGAAAATGCTTTAGTGGAAATATGTATAAAATAATCGAAGTGAGTGATAGAATAAGGGTGCCTCCAGAAAAATTCGATCTGGATTTAGAGGAAGCTGTAAAAGCTAGCTTAGAGGCTAGATGGGACTGTATAACAGATAAAAACCTTGGTGTTGTCCTTTCAGTGAATTCTGTTAATAACATAGGTGAGGGCATAATACTGCCAGGAGATGGAGCAATTTATTATCCTGTTGATTTTACTGTTCTTTCCTACAAACCTGAGCAGCATGAAATAGTGAAAGGGGAGGTAATAGATGTTGTTGAATTCGGTGTTTTTGTGAGGATAGGACCTGTTGACGGAATGATACACGTTTCACAGCTTATGGATGATTTTGTAAGTTATGATGCAAAGAACTCTATGTTTATTGGTAAGAAAACAAAAAGAAAGATAAAGGAAGGGGATATAGTAATTGCAAGAATAATATCAATTTCTTTCATAGGTAATCAATACAAAATAGGGCTCACAATAAGACAGCCAGGATTAGGGGTGTTAGACTGGTTCAAGGAAGAGAAAAAGGAGAAGAAACCGAAAAAGGAGACAAAAGCTGGTAAAAGTAAATAGGGGTTTAAAAATTATGGAAGGGGAAAAGGTTTGCAAACAATGTAAAAGATTTGTAAGGGGTAAGATCTGCCCAGCATGTAATACTTCTAACTTTACAAAAACATGGAAGGGTGTTGTTATAATAAATGATCCAAAAAATTCTGAAATAGCAAAAGCCTTGAACATAACAGCTCCAGGCAAGTATGCTCTTTGGGTGAAAGAATGAAAATAATTTCTCAAAAATTCAATCCGCTTTTGAAAAGAGAAGAAATCATAGCAAGCATAGATGCTGAAAAAACCCCTTCAAGAAAGGATGTTATTTCTATTCTTGCTCAGGAATTGAAAACAAAAGAGGATCTTATAATTTTGAATAAAATCTCCGGATTTCCTGGAAAAAGGAGCTTTGAGATAGACGCATTTGTTTATAAAAACATAGAAGATATTCCTAAATACGAACTTGAAAAAATGAAAGCAAGGCTTAGTGAGAAAAAGGCAGAAGCTGCGCAAAAAGAAAAGAAGGGTGAATAATGGCTAAGGAAAAAAAGGCTGTAAAAAAGGGAAAAAAGATAAGAAAAGGTAGAAAGCACGAGTCTGTAAAGATATGGAAATATTTTGAGGGTGCAAAAATTAAGAAAAGATTCTGTCCAAGATGTGGTCCTGGTGTTTTACTTTCTGAACATAAGAACAGGTTTTACTGCGGAAAATGTGGTTATACAGAGTTCAAAAAATAGATCACCAAAAATATTATCCCTTTTTCTAAATCTTATATATCTCGCCCCCGTGGTCTAGCTTGGATAAAAACAGGAGCAAATAAGACAGGGGATTGCGGATCCTCTAACCCGAGTTCGAATCTCGGCGGGGGCATTTATTTCAAAATCTTACCTGTTTCCATGTACCAAAGATAGAGATCCAGCTCTGCTAAATTTATATTCAATTCTTTTGCGATCCTTTTCAGAATATTTTCAATCTCGAAATATTTTCTTTTTGTCAGGGTTTTTGGTCTTTTGATCAATTTATGTTTTACAAGAAGATCGATAATGTGAAAATCGATTATGGCAAAATTTTCAAATCCTATATTTCTAAGAAAATGGCTGGCCTCTTTGTATCCCAATCCTTTGATATTTTTTACAAACCAATCGCGTAGATCATTTTCATTTGATTCTAAAATATTTTTGAGGGAATCTTTAAACATCCTTGCCTCAACTATATATTTTGCCCTCGTTTTAGGATATCTATGGCCAAGTTCTCTTAACTTCTTCTCAAGCTCTTTTTCAGAAAAATTCAGAAAACCATCTCCAATCTTATTTTGAATCTCAATACTTTTTTCTGCATTAAAATTTGCTGTGAGGATGCAGAAGCAAAGCTCTTTAAATATGTCATCATTCGATTTTTTACTAATTTCTTTGAACTCTTTTATACGTTTTTCCACTTTTCTGCCCACAAGACTTTTTTTCAATTTTTCTATGTAATCTATCAGATCTTTCATAAATCCACACAAATTTATATTTTTTATTCTTAGAAAATGCTTATAAAATAATTTTTAATAGTTATTATATTGGGGTTGTAGTATAACCTGGCTATTACATTTTCAGGCATAAAGCCTGGATGTGGAGAATACGACGGGCTCCAGTCAAAATGCAGATTGAAAATCTGCCAAAAAAGACTGGAGAATTGAGGGTTTTTTGACCCAGCCTTTTATAAAAGGCTTTGGCGTGGGAAGCGTAAGCTCCTGTTTTCGCTTAAGCCTTTTGAATAAAAGGCTTAGATGATAGGAAGAAACCCGTTAATCTGGGTTCGAAGCTAGCCTTTTCTTAGAAAGAAATGGTAGAAAAATGAGAATCCCAGCAACCCCAATTTATTTCTTCTTTTTCTTTTGAGGTATCACATCAATATCAACTGCACCACTTAGCATGATCTTTGTACTTCCAATATTAAATTCGACGTCATCGAGATTTATCCTTGCTTTTGTCTCCTTGCCCTCCATCAAGCTTATCAACTTTACTATTATCTCTTCCTTGTTTTTCAGAATTTCTTCAATCAATCCCATATCGCACCCCCATTTTATTGATAGGTAAATTCAAAGGCTCGCTTATTTATTATATTAAATTTGTTTATAAATAATTATGGAAAATATCGTTGTCGGAAGGGATGAAAAAGATCTGAAAAAATATGGTGATGTAGGAACAGCTTTTATCGGGATGCATATTGTCGGAAAAGGTGAGGAAGCGCATTTAACAAATCCTATTTTGATGGATGTATCAAGACCACATGTCATTTTGATTGCTGGAAAGCGTGGAAGTGGGAAAAGCTATACAGGAGGTGTAATTGCAGAGGAGATATCAAGGCTTCAGCCAGATATAAAAAATAATCTAACTGTTGTAATGATAGATACAATGGGCATATATTGGAGCATGAAATTGCCAAATGAAAAAGAGGGTGATCTTTTAAAAGAATGGAAACTAAAACCATCTGGCATAGAGGCAAAACTATTTGTGCCAAAACGCTATGTAAAAGACTATAAAGATGCGAATATAGAGATAGATTCACAATTTACCATATCTGTTAGCGAGCTCACAGCAGAAGATTGGATATTGACATTCAATTTTTCTCCAATAGATGATTATGGAATTCTGATAGAAAGGGTGTTAAAATCTGTAAAAGAAAAATATGGAGATTCATATTCTATCCAAGATATAATAAATGAGGTAGAAAAGGATAAAAGGGCTGAGCAAAGGGTAAAAGATGTTGTAATAAACAGGTTTTTAGCAGCAGAGGAATGGGGGATTTTTGAAAAAGAAGGTACAAAAATAGATGATCTTCTTAAGCCAGGGATCATATCAGTAATTGATGTTTCACATTATATGCGTGTAAGCGGTGCATGGTCAATAAGAAGCATGGTTGTGGGGTTACTCTCTAGAAAAATATTTACTGAAAGGCTTAAAGCGAGAAAATCAGAAGAGTATGGTATTATAACAGGGGTTGGTGTTAAAAAAAATGTTCCTTTAGTCTGGCTAATAATGGACGAGGCGCACCAATTCATACCAAACAAGGGTGTAACTGCTGCATCAGAGGCCTTATTAACATTGGCAAAAGAAGGTAGAGAACCAGGTATATCTCTGGTTTTGATAACACAAAGGCCAAACAAACTTCATGAGGATGTTCTATCCCAGGCTGATATTATAATATCCCATAGGCTTACATCAAAGGCAGATTTTGAGGCTTTGCGTAGCATAATGCAAACATATATGCTGGAAGATATAGAAGAATACATAAACTCTTTACCAAGGCAGAAAGGTACTGCAATAATTCTTGATGACAATTCAGAAAGGATATTTACAGTTCATATAAGGCCAAGGGTTTCTTGGCATGCTGGAGGCTCACCTATAGCAATAAAAGAAAAAAGGATTTTTGAATAAAAATTAAAAGATTTTTAACCACCTATTCTGAAGACACTTGTTCCACATTTTGGGCATTTCCCCTTTACTGCTTTTTTCTTGTTTTTCAGTGTGACTGTTTGTGGGTTGCTTATTTCAACCATTTTCTTACATTTCACACAATATCCTTGTGCCATGTCAAACCTCCTCTTTTTAATACATTTATTATTTTTATTGTATTTAAATTCATTTGCCTATTTATAAAATTATGCTGTTAGGCAGAATTTTAGGAAAAACAACAACTTCAAGATTTAGCTTTAAAGAAGAAACGAGGGTGAAGAAACTCCAATATGTTGCTGTTAAAGATTTTGAAGGAAAATGGGTTCTTGGATATGTAGATTCCATAGAAAAATCAGCAGATCAAACAATAGCAAATGTTGAAGTGATAGGTTTCAGGGATTCAAGAGGTTTTTTAAAAGTCCCTTCGGTCCCATTTGAACCTAGCACACCTGTGTTCACAGCGGATGAGGATCTAATAAAAAATGTGTTAGGCTTGAAGGATAAAGGTCTTTATCTTGGTATTCTTGATAATTATAAAATAAAGGTGAACATACCTTTCAAACATATTTTCAAACACATAGCAATTCTATCAAAAACTGGTGGTGGAAAAAGCTACACAGCTGGTGTCCTTCTTGAAGAATTCGCTGAAAACAATCTCTCTGCTGTTGTTATAGACCCTCATGGTGAGTATGCTACCATCACAAAACCAAATTCGAAACGAGAGGAAATCAAACTCATGGAAATGTTCGGAATAGCACCAAAATCTTATGAAGATAGTGTCATAATTTTTGATAAGGAAAGGCCAATCAAATTTGATTCAAAATTGACAGCTGATGAGATATCTGATATATTCCAAGGAAGTTTGTCTCCAAATCAAATAGGCCTTCTATACTCTTTTATAAAAAAATTACAAGGTAAAAATTACACGATAAAAGATATAATAGATTCCCTTCTAACATCAGATTCTCAGAGCAAATGGAGTATCATTTCAACACTTGAATCTCTTGAAAAAACAAAGATATTTTCAACAAATCCTACAAAGCCGGAAGAGATTGTCAAGCCGGGAAAAATAAGTATAATTGATTTAAAGGAGATGCCACAAAACATTCAACAGATAATTGTTATGAAATTGGCTAAAGAACTTTTTGAGGCAAGAAAGCGTAATATCATCCCTGAATTTATTTTTGTTCTTGAAGAAGGGCATAATTTTTGTCCTGAAAGAAGTTTTGGTGAAACACCAAGCTCTAAGATAATAAGAACCATGGCATCCGAAGGCAGAAAATTTGGTCTAAGTATCTGTGTTATCTCGCAAAGACCTGCAAAAATAGATAAAAATGTTTTGTCGCAGTGCAATACGCAAATAATATTAAAAGTCACGAATCCGAATGATCTCAGGACAATCTTAGATTCTCTTGAAGGTGTGACAGAAAGTACAAAAGAAGAGATAAAAAATCTCCCGATAGGGGTTTGTCTTCTTGTGGGTGTGACAGAAAGCCCTTTGATTGTTGATGTGAGAGTAAGAAGAAGTGAACATGGTGGAGAAGTCATAAAAACAGAGAAGGTTGGAAAAAGGATATTGACATTCGCACCAAAAATTTCTGAGGATGATATAAAAAAATGTTATAAAAGTATAGCTGGTGTTGATCTTATAAACTATCCACTTTGGAAGGTTAAAGGGGTTTATGAAGACTCGGATATCACAATATTTTTCGATGGTCTAAGCGGAGAGTTGATTTATCAGTTTGGTAAGAGAATTGAGCAAACAAATTATTTGAGGGATCTTCTCAATCTAACACAAAAACAAAGAGAGATAATTATGTATCTTATGAAAGAAAATGTCTCTGACACAAAAAATATTTCAAAAGCGCTTGGTCTATCAATGGATGATATTAAAAATGAGATGAAAATTCTTATGTCAAAAAACTATGTTGTAGCAGAAGGTGATCTTTTTAAAATAAATATTATTCCGATTGACTTGAAAAAATTATTTATAGAATCAGATCTCGTACCAGTAGAAGAGGGCATAAAAATTGATGCAAAAATTACATCAGAAATTGTGAGAAGCATTGCAGAGATGCTTGGTTTGAAGGTTAAGGAAATAGAAACTGTTTATTTTCCATATTGGTCAGTATTAACATATAAAAATAGGAGATTTCTAATAAATGCATTGGATAAAAGGCTTGATCTTAATAAATCAAAAATAATATCTGATTTCGTATGAAAATATGCATACTTGGTCCGAAATTGAAAAGCGTTTCGTACACAACGAAAAGGCTTGTTGAAGAAGGTAGTAAAAATTTTAAAATTGATCTCATCCCTTTGACAAGCATAAAACTGAAAATAGGGGAGGAGATCGATGCTTTATATAAAAATGAAAGCCTTAGAGAATATGATTATATTTTGCCAAGAATTGATGCTGTAAGAGCACAGGTTGGATACCCTGTCATGAGATTTTTGGATGATATGGGTGTTAAAAAACCATATGTTGCTGAAACAATAATAATCGCGCATAACAAATTTATCACGCTTGAAGAACTAGCAAAAAAAGGTGTGCCTGTACCAGAAACATACATGACAGGTTCAAAGCATTCCGCAATAGAGATTATAGAAAAGATTGATCTCCCATTAATTCTTAAACTTTTGTCCGGATTTGGAGGTCAAGGTGTTATGATGGCTGATAATAAGGATGTTGCAGAAAGTATTATTGATACTATGAATATACTAAAACAGCAGATACTTATTGAAAAATATATACCAAACCCTCATGAAGATATAAGAGGTATTGTAGCAGGTGATGAGATAATAGCATCCTTCAAGCGCGTGGCTTCAGAAAACGATTTTAGGGCTAACATAAAAGCTGGTGGAAAAGGTGTTCCATTTAAATTGAGCGAGGAGATGAAAGAGCTTACATTTAAATCAGCAGAGGCCATAAAATCCAGATTGTGCGCAGTTGACATGATACAGGATAATGAAGGAAAAGTAAAGGTTATAGAGGTGAATATAAACCCTGGTTTCAGAGGGATAGAAAAAGCAACGAATATAAATGTTGCAAAGCGTGTGATAGAATTCATAAAAAAAGAGATAAAAAGTTAGTTTTGCACCTTTAAACATAAATGTTTGTTCGCCTGCCCCAGAAAATTTTTGTTGCATTTAAAAGGATCAGGATGATTTAGTCAAGTTTATATATGGGTTAAAAAATTTTAATGATATGATAATTCCAATAATAACTCTGGCTGTTGTTTTTATACTTATCGCAGTTAGGAAGATCGGTAACATTAAATTGCAGATTTGGCAAATAATGCTCTTAGTAGCGATTGCTGTGCTTGTCACCGGCCAAATTTCTCAATGCAACTATAGCTAGCTTATCCCTTTTCTCTGATATATGCAGAACAATAACATTACTATCGGAATCAATAAACAGCGAACAGTTAATAAAAACAGATTAATAAAACTTTTTCTTAGCCTTTGCCCACATACATCCACATACAGGTTATATACACATCTATCCTAATTGTTTGTTTACAGAATTAAGTTTGAGAACCACATAACCGAAATCTTTTTAAACCTTAAAATAATTCAAAAAGGTGAAGGTATGAGTCTTTGCATAATTGGCGGTAAGAAAACTGCAAGCAATCTAATGCTTTTGGAAGAAGGCAAAAAAATATTTAAATCTGTGCTTTTTGTTCCGATAAATGGTATAAGAATAGGATTGGAAAAAGAATTCTCAATTAAATATAGAACAACAGATCTTCTCAAATTCGGATGTATATTACCGAGAGTACCACACAAACTTTATTCATATGGGTATCAGTTGCTCTCACTTTTTCCAAAGAAAACATTTATTGCAATAAAACCCATATCATTCCTCATATCTGAAGAGAGATTTTTCCTTCTTAGTATGCTGAGAAAAAAACAGATACCAACCATAGGGATACATCTATCGAGGAGTTCAAAAGTAGCATCTAATATATTAAAAGAAACAAGTTTCCCTGTTATAATAAGAACGCCAAATAAAAAAACGGGCATGGTTGCGAGAAACTTTTCAGAAGCAAAATCGATCATGGATGCTATAGAAAGCTTGAAAGAACCAATAATCATAGAGGATGTTATAAGAGATTTCGTTTCAGTTTATGTGTCTTACCCAGATGTTGTCGCAGCTTTTAGAAAAATTGCTAAAGAAGGTGATCTCATGCTTTCAAAAGGTGTTATTGAAAAGTGTGATATAAGCACCGAGATTGAAAAGCTTATTCTCAATGCTTTAGATGTAATAGAGGCCAGTGTTGCAAGGGTTGATATAACCACAGATCCTGAACCAAGAATAGTGAATATAGAACTTAACCCATCTATAAAGAAGGCTACAGATGTATCAGGCATTAATATTGCGAAAAGGATCATGGAAAATGTTTACAAAAATTATCAAGAACATTCTATAAAACAAAAGCCAATTGTTATGGAGTTTATAGAGGATGCTAAATCTGTTGTAAAAGATCTTACCAAAAAGGCTTTATTTTAAAAATAAAAAAATGGGGAGGTTTATTTTGCCTTCACTACATCAATGCAAATTCCTGCTGCTATTGTTTTTCCCATGTCTCTGATTGCAAACTTTGCAAGTTCTGGGAAGTCTGATTGCTTTTCTATGACAAATGGTTGTAATGGCTGAACTTTTATAACTGCTGCGTCTCCTGTCTTCAGCATATCAGGGTGTTCCTCTAAAACAGCTCCTGTCTTAGGATCAAGCTTTTTCAAAATATCTACTATCTTACCTGCAACATGTGCTGTATGTGCGTGGAAAACTGGTGTATAACCTTTTGTAATAACAGTTGGGTGTTGTAGTACTATTATGTTAGCTGTGAATTCCTTTGCAACTGTTGGTGGGTTGTCAGGATGTCCTACAACATCACCCCTCTTTATCTGCTCTTTTGAAATGCCTCTCACATTGAAACCTATGTTATCACCAGGCTCTGCCTTAGGAAGCTGTTTGTGATGCATTTCTATTGATTTAACCTCTGCTACAATACCGGAAGGCTCGAAAATTACCTTATCACCAGGCTTCAAAACGCCTGTCTCGACCCTTCCTACAGGCACTGTACCCACACCTGTAATTGAGAATACATCCTGGACCGGTATTCTTAAAGGTTTTGTTATTGGTTTCTCTGGGACAACTATTGCCTGATCAAGTGCCTGCATTACTGTTGGTCCTGTATACCATGACATCTTGTCTGATTTCTTAACAACATTGTCTCCTACGTAAGCTGATGCTGGAACAAATGGTATTTTCTTAGGATCATATCCTATACCCTGCAAAAGTTTTGTAACCTCTTCTTTTACCTTATTGAATTTATTTTGATCATAATTTACAGCGTCCATCTTGTTTATCACACAGATTAGCTGATTTATACCCAAAACCTTTGAGAGGTATAGGTGCTCCTTTGTCTGTTCCTGAACACCATCCTTTGCTGAAACAACTAATATTGCTGCGTCTGCTTGTGACGCTCCTGTGATCATGTTTTTAACAAAATCTCTATGACCAGGGCAGTCGATTATTGTGAAATAATATTTCTCTGTTTCAAACTCTTTATGCATAAGGTCTATTGTGAGTCCTCTTTCTCTCTCTTCTTTCAACCTGTCCATCACAAATGCGAACTCGAATGTTTCTTTCTTCACCTCTTTTGCAATCTCTTTCAGCTTTCTGAGATCCTGCTCAGACAAAGCTCCTGAGTCATAAAGCATTCTTCCGATTAATGTTGATTTTCCATGATCTACATGTCCTTCAGTTATTATATTGATATGGGGTTTTGCCATTTTTATCTCCTCCTTAAACTTAAAGGCATATGTATAATAAAAAGGTTTAGGATTTATATATTTAAGCATTTTTTCTGTGAACCGCCTTGAAGTTAATTCTGTTTCTTGACAATCTGTTTAAATATTTTACTTTTAGATAATAAAATATGAACAGGGTGATTTACGCCTTTATGGGTATTGAGATAATAATTTTAGTAACAATTTTATGCCCTAGTTATGCTTTGGCATATCCTATGAAATATAAATTGGTAACAGACAATGAAAATAAAACGATAATGAATGTGAATGTTGTTTCTGATGATGGTAAATGTGTTTTGACAATAGAAAATGGTACCCTTGTTTCGGACAGAACCAAAAAGGTGGTCCAAGAAATAACAATAACAAAGATAGAGAATATCCTCGCTGAATCTGGTGATATGGAGATTTTAGCTGCTTATAAAATAGAGCCGTATCATGCAACATTCGAACCTTCTGCAAAGCTTCAGATCGCATATGATTTCGCATACCTTAATGTAGGTGTGAAGATTTATGATAATGGATGGTCTTCTGTACCAACAAACATCGATATCAAAAATAATAAAATATTTGCTGAACTAAATAAAACAGGTATTATCGCTCTTTTTGTCAAAAAATCAAAATGGATTGATATAACAGGTTATATAATAGCTAATCAAAATACTATTTTGGCAATAATTATGGTAATGGTGATAATAACAATTGTTTTGAAAATTGCGCTATCTAAAATGGGCTAAATCTTTATCTCAAATTTTTCTCCGTAATCTATAATTTTTATTTTATGCGTTTCCTTGATATCTTTTTCTATTGTTCTGAATTTCTCAGGTAAAATGACCTTATTTATCTCTGTTTTCAAAGAAAGACCCTTTTCCTTTTTAGCTTTCCATATTGCTGAGTTTAGATTAATTATATCCTCTTTTGAAAATGGGGTATTTCTAACAACTACTTCTTCAGGGAATTTTGACATGTGTATATCCTTATCTCTGAGATCCAAGTATATTTTGTATGTAATGAATGGTGTGACAGGTGCAAGAAGTTTAAGTATTGTATCCAAAACATAGTTTAGTGTATATTGGGCAGAAATTTGCTCTTGTTTTGAGAATGTGCCAGACTGATTGTATGCCCTATTTTTTACAAGCTCTATGTAATGGGAAGCAAAAATCTCCCAAACAAAATGTTTAATATTCACAACAGGCTGATGGAAGTTATAATCTTCATAGAATTTTCTTGTTTCTGAAATAAGATTGTTTAGTTCATTTATGACCCATAAATCAAGATCGCATAATTTTTTTGGTTTTTTTGCATAAGGAAAAATAGAAACAAACCTTGCAACATTCCAAAGCTTTGTAAGAAATTTTGAAGCGCCTTCTATCCTTTCGAAAGAGCATCTGAGATCTCCTTTTGTTATATCCCCCTCAAGAACGCACCAAAGTCTGAAAGGCTCTGCACCAAATCTTTCTATAACTTCGTGTGGATCAATAACATTTCCTAAGGACTTACTCATTTTATTGCCTTTCTCATCAAGAACATGGTAATGTATCCAAACATTTTCAAAAATAGGTTTTTTCGTTAATTGATAGCATCGTAACAATGTATAGTATAGCCATGTCCTGACAATTTCTTTGCCTTGTGGTCTTAAAGAGCAAGGAAAAGTTTTCTTAAAAAATTCCTCATTTCTTCCATAATTTAGAATATAGAGAGGCGATATTGAAGAATCAAACCATGTATCAAAAACACGCTCTTCACCAAAAAATTCTTTTGACCCACATTTAGGACATTTTTCAATCGGTGGTTTTTCCTTCCAAGGTCTATAATACTTGCCTTTTGGTGGGATTATAACCTCCCCACATTTACAGTGCCATACAGGGATTTCTGTTGCATAATATCTCCTTCTCGAAATCGCCCAATCCATTGAAATGCTGTTCAACCAATCAATAAGTAATCTCCTACTTTCTGGTGCAAAGAATTTTATTTTCTCAGAAATTTTTTCTATTTCATTTTTGAAATCAAGCTGCTTGAGATAGTATTCATTCATAGCTATAAATTCGATCGTGGTTTTGCATCTTTCGCAAACAGGTGTTCTATGAACAAACTCTTCCTGTTTTAAAATAAGGCCTGATTTTTTAAGCTCATCTATTATCTTTTTCCTTGCTTCAGCAATACTTAAACCATTTAAAAATCCTGATTTTTCATTCATGGTGCCGTCAGCATTAATTGCTATTATAGGATCTATTCCTTCCTCTCTGAAAAACCTTATATCTGTGTAATCCCCAAAAGAGCACATCATAACAAGACCTGTTCCTGATTCTATTTTTGCATACGTGTGTGGTTTTATTGGAACCTCTTTTCCATAAATAGGGACTAAAGCATGTTTTCCTTTAAGATATCTGTACCTTTCATCTTCAGGGTTATATATGACCATAACACAGCTACATAAAAGCTCTGGTCTTGTTGTTGCTATTATTATGTCTTCTCCTGTCTCTTTTACCTTGAATTTTATATAGTTGAATGTTGTTGGGAGATCTTCGTACTCTATCTCAGAATCTGCTATTGTTGTTTTGCATCTAGGACAATAATTGTTTATTCTGTTTGATTCGTATATCAGGCCAAGATGCCATAGATCAATAAATGTGGATTGTGTCAAAGCCCTGTAAGAATCAGAATCTGTTAAATATATTTCGCCTAATCCGGATCCAATTTTCCATGAAATGTACGAGTGGCCAAGTTTGTAAAATGTGTCCAGGGATTCCATGCTTGATTCCTCGAGAAGTTTTTTACAATATTCCAAAAATCTCTCCCTTTTTGTTGTTGAAATAGAAATTTTGAATCTTTTTTCAGCAGCGATTTCTATAGGTAAGCCGTTCCTATCCAGACCCAATGGGAAAAAAACCTCAAAGCCTGTCATTCTTTTGAATCTTGCTATCATATCCATTATTGTATAAACAGTTGCCTGACCGATATGTACAGGTGCATTAACATATGGCGGTGGGGTATCGATTGAGAAAATGGGTTTTTTTGTATTAGGATCAAATCTGTAAACATTTTTTTCTTTCCATTCCTTTCTTATTGGTTCCTCAAATTCTTTTTTCCATGTTTTTTCGCTAAGCATAGGTTCCATGGTATCACAAATTATTTATGATTGTTATAATTCTATATAAATCTATCTTTTAAGTAAAAAATATGAAACACACAATAAAAATAACGATCCTTCTCATTTTAATTTTTCTAGCAATACAGGTATTTGGGCTTTATGTTGTAAACGCTGATATACACATAACAAGTTATACACCATCTGGTCATGTTGTTACAGAACATTCTGAAAATGTTGCTGAAAGGCCTAAAACAGAGGGCATATCATCCATTGTTTATATTCTAAGCGGGATTCTGATAGGTACCATAATAATAATCATACTCATGAGATTGAAACAGATAAAGATATGGATTTTGTTCTATTCGATAGCAGTGTGGTTGACAGTTTCAATAATATTTGGTGTTTTTCTGCCTTCAACCATTGCTATGTTGTTCTCATTATCCATCGCTGTAATAAAAATAGTATCTAAGGACATAGTTATACATAATATAACAGAGCTTTTTATATATAGCGGAATTGCTGTTTTCTTTGCTCCAATATTAAATGTTATGTGGACCATAGTCCTTCTAATTCTCATCTCAATATATGATGTTTTTGCTGTTTGGAAATCAAAGCATATGGTAAAGATGGCAAAATTCCAGACTAAAAGTAAGGTTTTTGCGGGATTGATGATACCATATAAAAGGGTTGTAAGTCGCATATTATCTAAGTCAAAATTGAAAAGCAGAGAGGTTGATATCGCTATTTTAGGTGGAGGTGATATAGCATTTCCTCTTATTTTTTCAAGTGTTGTGATGGAGGATCTTGTAAAAAGTTATAACATAGTGAAGGATATAGCATTTCTAAAAACACTCGTAATACCTTTAATTGTTAGTATAGTGCTTCTCTTACTTTTCATAAAAGGTGGAAAAGGAAAATTCTATCCTGCAATGCCTTTTGTCACATGTGGTTGTTTGATAGGATATGTTTTATTGATGGTGTCTATTGCATGATTTTATAAACAACATCCCCTTCTCTCACTCTTTCAGGAACTTTCAACCCGATTGACTGACCTTTTTTAGCCTCTTCAACATTTTTATGCTCTATCTGCATTGAATCAACTTTCTGCCTGATATTTGTTACCTTTCCCTCTATGCTTATTTCATCCCCAACTCTAAGTGTGTCCGAAAGCTCCACAACAGCAACGCTAATCTTATTGAAAAAATGCGTGACTTTACCAACAATTTTTTTCTCTTCCATAATAAATAATAGTTCAAAAGGGGGTTTAAATTTTTATTTATATTCACTTTTTGTCTTATATTGGCTTTTCATTCTATAAGGGCTTTCTGATTTGTAAAAACCAAATAATTCAGAGCCGAAAAAGAGCTTGTATGCTTTTTCCTCTTTTATATCTTCTTTTGTTGTTGGGATTTTTAATTCTGTTTCAAAAAATTCATAAGCAGGTGGGACATAAGCAGAGGTTGTGATTGCAAATGTCAGCCCAGTTTCCGTATCAACCGCATATAAATTGCGATCCTGAACCAAAATAAACAACACCGTCATGTAAACGTGTAAATTTTTTGCTTTTTCGCAAAAAATCGAAATCAATAACCAGAGGTAATATTTAGTGTTTAAAATTTTTCCCTTTTTTCCTTTTCAAACCTTGGAACAAAAACTCTATATTTATCCTTGTTTTCTATCTCATCCATTATTCTTCTTATTATCATTCTTTTTGGATCAGGTAAAAGTGCGACCCTTTTTTTGAGATCCTCGAAGCTTTCAAAAGGCTTTTTGTTCCTCTCTTCAATCAATGCCCAAAGGTGTTTTTTACCAATTCCAGGCAAAAGCTCAAGTTGGTGAAGTCTTGTTGTTATTGGGCCTGCTTTGTTGAAAAATTCTAGGAACTTTTTTTCATTCTTCTCAACAATTGATTTGATCACAGGCTCAAGCTCTTCTTTTGACGCTCCTGTCAGATCCTTAAACTCAAGCTTTCTTTTTATGTATTTTATTTGATCCCTCTTACCATCTCCTATATAAACCCTATCACCCACTTTTAGAATCACACCATCCCTTACTATAACCTCTAAAAGTGAGAAATATTCTTCACCCAAAACCTGAGCAACAGGCTGGGATCTTTGCATACCATAATATCCATGTAAAAGGAAATCCAAAACAATAGCCCATTCATCCTTTTTTATTGTCATAATCCCTCACTCATAATAAATTAGAAAGAGGTTTAAAAAACTACTTAGCTTTATTTTTAACAATCTCTATTATCTTATTTTTTTCATCCTCTGATAAAACAACCCTTTCATCTGCAAAAAGAATTCTCAGCTCATCAAGATTTTTTGGAAGAAAATTAATGATATTGACTATCTGTTTTTCACTAAGCTTCCCAATTTTTTTAAGTTCCTCTCTTATTTCACTTTCCTCTTTTTCTGTTAGTTTACAGAATTTTCTTAGATATTCAAGTGAATTTTTCTGTTCATACCCAAGTTCCTTCTCCTTCTCTTTCTTTACAAGTATATTTTTTGCCTCCACCCAAGAAACGAATTTTTCATTTTTGACTTCCATAATATCACTTTGTTTTTACAGGTTTTAAATGTTCTGGTCTGCTTATGACGGTTTTTTCTTTATCACCATTTTTTATACTAATAACATAGCTTTGTCCTCTTTTTTCTTTAACAACGCCTATTTTTCCCTGAAATCTGTGAAATGGCATGCCTTTATGTGATATCGGGTTTATATCAACAATCACCTTATCATTTATTTTGAACTCACGAATAAAATCTGTTACCTTGAATTTTTCTCTAAGCTTTTTGCTAAATTTTTTTCTTGTTCCTCTTCTATATCCGTAACTTTTTCTTACCATTTTTCACCTTTTTAAACGATCTGGGATATGTATTTTTATAACATCTAGCTCTTTTACTTTTGCTGGATTGTTTAGCAACTCTGCGATAGAAGGTTTTGTTCTCCCATCATCGCCAGAGACGAGCTCTTTGATGTAAAGACCAGCCTCACCTGTTATTTCAAATTCATATTTTTTATCATTTATTCTTTTCCATCTAATATTTTTAACCCTTTTCCTTCTTATTTTATCAGCTCTTCTGTGTAAAACCCTTTTTGGTGTTCTCTGATCAATAACACCTATTATTTTTTTGACAATCTCTATGTTCTCAACAGGTTTTTCAAATTCGACAAGCACTCGATATGTTTTATTAGGTTTTTTTGTCTTAATCTCAACAACCTCTTTTTTATCAGAAAACCTTAAATCTTTTACAACAACCTTTTTCGAACGATTAATTTCATCGGCAATTTTTTTAAGATCGATCTTTCTCTTTTTTGGCTGGTTTATTTCAAGAACAAAAGGTCTCCAAGCAAAACATTTTGCATCTATGTCCTCTCTGCCAGTTGCATGTAATGCATGGGCTTTACCGCGTGTTGCTTTCATGAATGGTTTTGCAATTATATCCTCTACTGTCTCTTTATACATATCCCATTTTGTTTGCGGTATACCTCGAACAAGCTTGTTATATCGACCATAAATATACAAAGGCGCTGTTTCAAAAAAAATCTCATTTTTTCTTAGGTCAAATATTATTGTGATGTCTGGTTTTTCCTCATTAGATTTCTTATGTGTTTTTTTCTCAATGAGCTTACCAAGTTCTCGATTTATTTCTGATTTTATAGGTTCAGCATAATCTGTATCTGAATACTCCCACAAACTTTCCTCTTTCATAACAATATCATCCGATAGCTTTGTGCCAACAACAAATGTTTCAAATTCGAAATCTTTTAGCTTTTTAACAGCTTTTTCTGCTATTTTCCCCAAATTCTTAAAAATTCCACCGCAGGCGTCACATTTTGAAGGCTCTTTAAAAGAATTTTTATACAAAATTTTTGTTATAATAATGCCTCTTTCCCTGTTTGTCAAACCTGTGGATATCATACCAAATTGTCTTCCAAGACAGTTTAAACACAATTTTTTATTTTTAAGAATATTTTTAGCTATCTTAAGCATTTTTGGTTTACTGATTTTCTTTTCAAAATCTTTTGCTGCTTTTTTTTCTGCCATGAAAATCTATTTGCACATGAGAAATAAAAACACTTATCCAAATAATTTTTTTGCGTTTTCTGAAGTAATGCGATCCACCTCCTCTATTGAGATATTCTTTATCTCTGCTATTTTTTCACAAGCTATTCTTACATTAATAGGTTCGCCAAATTCCTGATTTTCCTGTTTAAACCAAGGCGAGTCTGTTTCAAGTAGTATATGATCTAAAGGCATGTCGCGTGCTATCTTCCGCATATTTTTTGATTTTACAACGCCTGGACCGATTGAAATGAACCATTTATTTTCAATAATTTTTGAAATAAGACTCCTATCTTGCATAAGGTGCATAAGAACCTTTTTATTCTGCATATCACATTTTTCAAGAATACAAACAGCCTCTTTGCCTGCATCTCGAGAATGTATGATAAGAGGGAGATTGATTTCCTTTGCTAAATCAATAAATCTTATGAAAACCTCTTTCTGTTTTTCCCTAAATTCTTCCTCCTTTATCCAATAATAATCAAGACCTACTTCACCTATGGCTGATATATCTTTTTTGTATTTTTTTATAAAATCGATGGTTTTTTCAACATCCTTTTCATCCAATTCTTTTATATATTCTGGATGAAAACCTATACAGATTTTGACAAATGGTTTGAATCTTTTATATATTTCCAATGTTTTTTCCATATCTTTTGGATGTGCACAACTTGAAACAATGAATTCTAGTTCTTTTTTCCATTTTTCAATAAGTATTTCAAGCTTTCCGTTGTAATCTTTCTGTTCAAGATGACAATGACTGTCGATCATTAAGATTAATAGAAAACACGCAATAAATATTTTTTAAGTGAAAACCCAATATCTTATAATGGCTGAAAAAAAGGAGATTAGTGAAAAATATATCATCTACCAGCTTTTACAAAAGAATCTAGAAGCTCTTCAGCAGCAGAAATCTATGGTTGAAAGCCAGCAATTTGAGATAGAAACAACACTTCAAGGTTTGAATGATTTGGAAAAGGTAAAAGATGATAATGAGATTTTGATACCATTTGGTTCAGGATGCTATGTTTACGGAAAAATAACAAATAAAAATGAGGTTATAGTTAATCTTGGTGCTAATGTGATGGCAAAAAAAGACTTAAACTATGCAAAACTCGTTGTTGAGGAAAAGAAAAAAGAACTCAAAAATGTTGAGAAAGAGCTTGAAAATGAGATTAATAAAGTGACAGAGGCGTTGAATGAACTTGCAATAGAAATACAAATAGCTGCTCAAGAATCAAAAGATAAATAAGCAATTCAATAATTAATTATGATAATATTATTGTTATCATCGCTAATCATAATATTAGCAGTTATAATCGTTAATGTAAAGGATCTACTTTATGCTGTAATACTACTTGGAGGGATTTCTGTTATAATAAGCCTTATTTTTTTATACCTTCAAGCACCTGATCTCGCAATAACAAAAGCTTCTGTCGCATGTATATCAACGCTAATTTTTTTGATAGCAATTAAAAAAACAGAGAGGTTGGAAAAATGAGATTGTTTTACATATTCCTTTTTGCATTTTTTGCACTTCTCTTATTTGTTTTTCTTTACCCAGCATTCGGTTCATGGTCGAACAAGAATGTTGCAAATTATTATATAAATAATGCTATGAATGAGACAGAATCACCTAATGCTGTAAGCGCTATTGTCTGGGATTTCAGAGGTTTTGATACCCTTGGTGAGGAAACGGTTTTATTAACCGCTGGTCTTGGGATCATAATAATCATATACAAGGAGGTAAAAAATGGACGTAATAGTAAAAACAATAAGTAAAATATTGCTGCCTTTCATAATAGTTCTTGGCATATTCATAATTTTTCATGGTCATTTGACGCCAGGAGGGTCATTTCCAGGAGGGGCTATAGTAGCATCTGGAATATTATTGATGGCTGTTTCATTCGGCATAGAAAAGGCTGAAATGATTGTGAAAGAGAGAAAAATACGCTTGATAGAATCATTAGCTGCTTTAGTCCTTGTTTTTATAATCATTTTTGAATTTTTCATAAGAAATCTTCTTTTCAAAATTGAAAGGCCATTTACGTTATACAGTGCAGGGACCACTATGATATTGAATGTTGTTGGAGGGGTGATGGTTATGACAATCCTTATATTGATAGTTTCTGTAATGATGAGGGAGAATTTATGATACTATACATAACATCAGCTTTGCTCGCATTTATTGGTTTATATTGCATTGCAATAAAATCGAATTTGATAAAAAAGGTTATAGGTCTTTCTATGTTTACTGACTCTATTCACATACTTTTTTTAAATACAGGTTTTAGAGAGGGCGGGATAGCACCAATACTCACTTTAGAAAATTTCATATCATTCAAAAGTTATGCTGTGGATCCTCTACCGCAAGCGATGATCCTAACATCAATAGTAATTGATATAAGTGTGACAGCTCTTGCTCTAACAATGATAATTTTTCTTTACAAACATTTTAAAACGCTTAATTCGGATAAAATAAGGGAGTTGAGAGGATGATAACTGAGATATTTAAACTTTTTGTATTTCCTGGCCTTATTTCAGCTATATTCATAGGATTTCTTTACTGGGGCTTGATAAGAAAATTCACTGCAAGAATGCAAAACAGGATAGGACCGCCTATATGGCAACCATTTTTTGATTGGGTGAAACTGATGTCAAAAGAAGATATAAAAACAAAATATTCAAATTTTATTTGTTTGGTATCTCCTATAATTTCATTCTCCTCAACACTTACCGTCACTATTTTTATACCAATATTAGGAAATAGTTTGATATCTTTTTTTGGTGATGTTCTATTGGTCATATACCTTCTTGTAATCTCAACACTTATGTTTGCCTTAGCAGGATTTGCATCAGGAAGCGGTTTTGGCTATGTTGGCGGTATAAGGGAAATAACACAAATGTTTTCTTATGAACTCCCATTTATAATTTCCTTGCTTACGATAGGCTTTGTAAACAATTTTTCAATAAAACCATTTTTTGCAATTTCTTTCCCATTTGCGCTTCTCAGTTTTATTTTTTATATAATAGCCGAGCTTAATCTGCCACCTTTTCATATACCGGACTCAGAGCAGGAAATAGTTTCGGGATCTTTGACAGAATATTCAGGAAGAAAGCTTGCAATGTTTTTCTTAGCAAAATCTGTGAAATTATGGGTGCTTTTATCAATCGGTGCTGTTTATTTTCTCGGAGCAAAAAATATTATTTGGTTCTTTATTAACTCATTCATTCTCCTGTTTATAATAATATTAATAAGGGTGATTTTTGCAAGACTGAGGTTAGACCATATGTTTAGATTTTTTTGGTTTGTGCTAACACCTTTAGCGCTTATTGATCTTTTAAGGGCTGTAACAGGATTTTGGTGGTCTGTATGAAACTTTTACCAGAGGTTTTAAAGAGAATTTTCACAAAACCAGCTACTTTTAAATACCCAGAAAAAAAGCCCGAGGTTCCTGAGAGATTAAGAGGAATGACTGAATGGACAAAAGAGAAATGTATATTCTGTATGCTGTGCCAAATGAATTGCCCACCGCAAGCAATATCTATAAACAAGGATAAAAAAGAGTGGTCTGTTGATGTTGGTAAATGTATATTTTGCGGAAGATGTGAGGATATATGCCCAAAAAATGCTATAAAACTTACAAAAAATTACGAACTTGCTGATAAAAGCAGATATAAACTGAAATTTCAATTCAGATAATTTTTTTTACAAAATTTGTTATTTTTTCTAGTGAGTTTTTTACATCTTTACTCATTCTGCTACCGAATTTTATGTTTTTATATTGAACTGCTATGAAAACTATTTTTTTACAATTTACTTCTTTCAAAAAAATTGTTAATGGCAGATTATGTGTTGATGAAAAATTCTCTTTTATACTATTTTTATCTATTATCCTAAATTCCCCTGGTTTTCCACCAAAGTCAGCAGAATCTATTATTATGAGCTTATTAGGCTTAAAATCTTTTATTTTTTTAAAAAAATTTTCAGGTACCTGAGTTTTTATAAACATAACATTTTGATTTCTCACTTCCTTCTTTAGTTTTTTGACAACCTCTAAACCAATTCTATCATCACCCCTAAATTCGCTTCCAACCCCAATAACAACAGATTTCATGATATTTTTTTAGCAAAAGAATTAAAATAACGTTCAATAATTAATATTATATGATCGAATCGCTCCTTAATTTTAAAGAGGTTGATAGAAGTCCTTATCTTATATTTCTTTGGGGACTCATTGTATCAACAATAGGCATATTAATCAGCACACAGCTCTATTACAAAATTCAGATATCAAATACTGTCATAAATCTTTCAGGCATATTTTCTGTTCTTTTCACAATAATACCTTCCACTTACTTTCTCACACTTTTCATAAAAAAAGAGGAGAAGATAGAGGAAGAGGAAATAAAAACACATCAAGAAAAAAAATTTTGGTCTAGACACGAAAAGGAAATACTTATTTTTCTTTTCTATTTTTTGGGTGTCACGTTCTCTTTTGCATTATGGTCTTTCATATTACCAACTGAGTATTTTCAAATCCAGATGGCAAAGATACAGGAAATAAGAACTAATATAGCAACCGGCTTAGTAGTATCAAAAGGTAATTTTAACACCTTCACGAACATACTTATAAATAATTTACAGGTGACAGGTTTTGCTTTTATATTCTCTTTACTTTTTGGTTGCGGAGCAATATTTATAATAGTCTGGAACGCATCTGTTTTAGGTGTTTATATAGGAGAGCTTTCAAAATCCTTTTATGAAATACCAATTGTCTCATTATCCTTCTTACCACATGGCATACCTGAAATATGCGGATTCTTATGTGCAGGTCTTGCTGGAGGGCTGCTTTCTTCTGCTATAATAAGAAATCGTGGTGGTAAAGTTATAGAAATTATATTCTTTGATTGTTTAAAAATACTACTTCTCAGCATATTTTTCATATTCATTGCTGCTTTGATAGAAGTTTATTTATAATACGTTAATTGTCGAATGAAATTATATATTGGTATAGAATAAATAATAAATAAAGGTGTAAAAATGGATTTGGTTTGGTTGGCTTTGGTTGCCCTTATAACACCAGCATTCACAGAATACGCAAAAATGAGAGCAAAGATTGCAAAACCTGTGAATTTCATAGCAATATCAGGTGTCTTCTTCTTATTAGCAGCCGGTTTTGAAATAAGCCTTTGGACAAACATGGGTGTGATGGCAGCATTATACGGTTCGTGGCTTTTCCAGTTCTTGGGTTGGCTATTCCTGTTAATCGGTGTTCTTTGGGCAGCCTTTGGACTTTTGAAAGAATAAACTTTACTTTCCCTTTATTTTTTTACTTCTATATAGCATGGAGTAGGCAGTTTCGAAGATGCTATTTTCAATGCTTTTTTTGCAACCTTTCCATTTTCAGGTGAAACCCTTATTTCTATAAGTTTTTGATTTTCTTTTACCCTAGCAGCAACACCTATAGGTCTTCCAAATGATTGACGCATACCTGTTTGAAACCTATCTGCACCTGCACCTGTTGCTAGGGGATTTTCCCTAAGAACATGATGTGGAAATATGAGTATTTTTGCAAAATAGTTATCTTCGCCAAGACTTTTCATAAGGTTTTGTGTTATGGCTATTCTTGCTGCTTCCAGAGCGTTATGCCTTATTTGAACAGCCCTTTTGGATACTAAAAAAAGTTTCATAGTGAACTCAGGTTTATCCTTTCCGGATTCAAATCTATGTATTTTTGATGCAGGAACACCTTTAACATAGCTTTTTCTAGGCTTTGTTATCGATATCCTTGTATAAGGTCTTTCCAACTTTCTATAACATCTTCCAGGTCTTAGTCCCATAAAATTTCCTATGTAGAAAATATTTATAAATTTATCAATTTCTTCTGAAAAAACTTATGTATCCTGTGTGTATAATTCCTGTGTTTTCTGGTCTTGTGCCTTTTTTTCTCACTATAATCTCCCTAATAAACGATTCTATTGTATGCACATGCTTAATTCTCTGCTTTTCACATTCTTCAACCATTTTCTTTACCTGCTCTATGTTAGGTACATATGATACAATCCAGCCACCTTTCTTTAAAGATTTTTTTGCATTTTTAACAACTTTCCAGGGCTCTGGAAGGTCAAGCGTGATAACATCCACATTCTTCTCTTCAATACCTTTTGAAACATCTTTGTTCTTTATTCTAACTACCTTTTCAAGCCCTGCTTTTTTCACATTTTGCTTTGCAATTTCAGCAAAATCCTTTCTTATCTCATAGCTTATAACTTTCCCATCTGGCTTAACCAAATTCCCTAAATATATTGCAAGAAATCCTGAACCCGAACCAGCATCTACTATTTTTTGGCCAGAGCTTATTCCTGTATATGCAGATATCAAAGCCATATCCTTAAGCGTAATTATCTGTGGTCCTCTTTTCAAATTTTTAAAAATATCAGGAAAGTCCACTGTGTAATTTTTTTTCATAATACCTATTAGCCTCCTCATATGTTTCTATGCTCCCTATGTCAAACCATTTTTCACTAAATGTAAAACCATGCACAGTTTCCCTTTTATAAAGCCACATCAAAAAATATCCTGGCTCATCCGGATTATTCCCTTCTGAAAGATACTTTAATATAAGCTTAAGTTTTTCTTTTGGATAAATGTATATACCAGTCGAAGCCAATGTTGATTTAGGATTTTCTGGTTTTTCCTCAAATCCTATTATTCTATTGTTCTTGTCTATCTGAGCTATACCAAGTTTTCTAGCTTCTTCAATTCTACCAACATCATATAAACCTATAACAACAGTTCCCTTTTCTTTGTAAAAATCAATGAATTTTTTCAGGTTAAACTCAAATAAGTTATCACCTGAAACGCTCAATAAATCATCATTTATATTCTCCTTTCTTATCAGAAATTCCCATGCGCCTATTGCGCCTATCTTTTCTCTCTCCTCCATCGCTGGCTCTATAACAAGTTTTATCTCCTTTTTTGTTTTAATTTTTTTCAATTCCTCGCTGAAATACATCTCGAATTTCTTATTTGTTTGTATATAAATCATGTCAATATCTTTTATAGCCTCTATTTTTCTTAAAATATATTCTATCACAGGTTTTCCTGCTATAGGAAGGAGCGGCTTTGGTGTATTTTCAGCCAAGGCGCCCAACCTTTTTGCAAAACCGCCAGCTAAGATAACTGCTTTCATGTTTTTTATATTAAAATGTTGCTTAAAATATTTTAGAAACCTTTCCAATATTTAACAGCTTTATCTAATCTCTCTTTTGTATCAATCGGAAACCATTGACCTCTTGAAAAATATCCAAAAAGTTCCCCCTTTTTCGCTAAAATAGGAAAGATGTTTTTCTCTATGCTAACATTTCCATTTGGTATCATGTTTATGACTTCTGGCTCCATTATGTAAAGACCTGAATTTATAAAATGTGATGGTGGGTTATTTTTTGGTTTTTCAACAAACTCTACTATTTTTTTATCTTCCATCCTTACCACACCCCACTCGCTTGGATTGTCTATTTTTTTGAGTGATATCGTAGCCAATGGTTTATGCTTTTTATGAAATTCTACCATCCTTTTTATGTTGATGTTTTTAAGTTCATCCCCATTGCACATAACAAATGTTGATTTAAAAAATCTCCCTGCAAGTTTTAGGGCACCGGCAGTTCCAAGGGGCTCTTTTTCTTCACTGTAATGAATTTTAACACCAAATTTTTTACCATCGCCAAAATATTCCTTTATCTTTTCTCCCATATAGCCAATGCCAAGAACTATTTCTTTTATTCCGTATCTTTTAAGAAGTTCTATGTTATATTGGAGTACAGGCTTCCCTTTTATTGGTATCATGGTTTTAGGAATTTCATAAGTCAAAGGTCTTAGCCTTGTTCCCAATCCACCGGCAAGAATAAAACCCTTCATTATTTAAAATTAGCAGATTCTATAATTTTTATAGATGATGTTTGAAGATAAACTTATAAATTAAAATCTTAACTATTTTCTATGAAAATTTCAGTCATAGGTACTGGTTATGTTGGTTTATGCACAGGAGTAGGATTTGCGATCAAAGGGCACAATGTTATATGCGTTGACATAGATGAGAAAAAAATAAAAATGATAAATTCTGGTAAAAGTCCTATTTATGAGCCATTGCTTGATGGGTATTTGAAAAAGGTTTTGAAAGAAAAAAGGTTCGAAGCCACAAAAGATATAGATTATGCGATAAAAAAAACCGATATAAGCTTCATCTCTGTTGGTACCCCGAGTAGGCCTGATGGAAGTATTGATCTAAGATATATAGAACAGGCTTCAAAAGATATAGGAAATGCGCTAAAAAATAAAAATGATTATCATATCGTTGTTGTAAAATCAACAGTCCTTCCAGGAACAACAGAAAATGTTGTTAAAAAAAATATAGAGAAATTTTCTTTAAAGAAAGCTGGAAAGGATTTTGGTTTAGCAATGAACCCTGAATTTTTGAGAGAGGGTAAGGCTCTTGAAGATTTTTCGAATCCTGATAGGATTGTCATAGGTGGGTTTGACAAAAAATCAACTAATTTCATAGAAAAACTTTATGAGAAGTTTGATGCTCCTATTCTAAAAACTGATATTAAAACTGCTGAGATGATAAAGTACGCAAGCAACGCATTTCTTGCAGCAAAAATAAGCCTCATAAATGAGATAGGAAATATATGCAAAAAGCTTGGAATAGACACATATGAGGTTGCAAAGGGTATAGGATATGATAAAAGAATAGGTGACAAATTTTTGAATTCTGGAATAGGTTATGGAGGTTCATGTTTTCCTAAGGATGTTAAGGCTTTGATATCAAAAGCAAAAGAGATAGGATATGATCCAAAGATATTAAAAGATGTTATAAGTGTGAATGAGAAGCAGCCATTCATGATATTGGATATTCTGAAAAAATATTTACCTAATCTTAAAGGCAAAAAAATTGCACTACTCGGTCTTGCATTTAAGCCGGATACTGATGATATAAGAGAGGCACCGTCAATAAAAATTATTGAAAAGCTGCTTGAGGAAAAAGCTGTTATAACTGCTTATGATCCAAAGGCCATGAATAATATGAAATCTATTTTTCCAAAAATTATGTATGCAGAAAATCCTAAGCATGCATTAAAAGGTGCAGATGCTTGTCTCATTTTAACAGAGTGGGACGAATTCAAAAATCTTACAGAAAAGGATTTTAGCATCATGAAAAATAAAATTATTATTGAGGGTAGAAGGGTATTGGATAAGAAAAAGGTCAAAAATTTTGAAGGCGTTTGTTGGTAATAATTTATATTGAGCTGCTAAATTATTTATTATGGATATAGATATGATAGTAGCGGTTGCTGTATTTTTCTTTTTCCTTGTTTGGGCATTTTCATATTACTACTCTATCCTGCCAGATGTGGTTGATAATTTTTCCTTAGCAGCAAATGAGGTTTTTTATAAAATTATTAATAATATCTTCGTAGATGCTTATGAAATTCCTGTAAAATTTTATAGCGAAAATCCAACAAATGCTGTTCTTTATGCAAAACTTACTTACATACCAAATTCAACAATGGTATTTTCTGGTGAACAACAGCTCAGCTGCGAGATAGACGGAAACAGAATATACTGGTCTGCTGATCTAACAAATGGTGAAAATTATTTTAAAATAAAGTATGTGAATATAAACACACCTGTTAACTGCGACTCAAGCTTTTCAGCACTCAACAAATCCAATGCCAATATCACAATACCATGGTCTGCTGAAAAAACGTATGTGTTTTCTCAACAGAAAATAAATGAATTTTTCAACTGTAGTTCTGATTGTGATTATAAATATAGAATATTCAAGGAAAATCTTGGGATAAACGAGGATTTCAATTTGAGAATTTTAGGCGGGATAAATCTTACATTCGGGAAAAAACCTCCGGCAAATAGGGATGTTTACGTATTTATGAAGGAAGGGAGGCTTGATAATTGGGGGTACATAAATATAACGGTGTCTTTATGGAAATGAAAGGATTTATGCACACATTTGAAAGCATAATAGCTGTGATAATTTTAATTGGTTTTTTGATTTTTTTGAGATCAAATTATGTAAGCACACCATACGATATAACATATAGAGGCTATGAGATTTTGGAAGATCTTGATGAAAAAGGGGAATTAAGAGATTATGTTGTTTCAGGGGATTGGATCGGGCTAAACTCCAAAATAAACATTCCTGGATATAATCATAGCATCGAATTTTGCAATCAAACATGCATTGGTTATAAGCCGGATAAAGAAAATGTATGGTCATCTGTGTATATCATAGGAGGTAAAGATGTATATGAGCCTTACCAAATCAAACTATATATCTGGTAAAAAAGGGCAGTTTTTCCTTATAGGTGCTTTATTATTTTCAATGGTTTTTTATTTAGGGATTTCTGCAAGATTTTCAGAAAATATTGTTGTTAGGCATTCAGATTTGAAATATTTGTACAATAATATTGAGAAGGAATATACACATGTTTTTAATCTCGGTCTTAATGAATCGGACGAGCTTGAAAAATTAGTCAATTTCACAATTTTTATAAAAAATATAGCAAGAGAAAGGAACATAAATTTTGAATCACTTGTAATTTTTACAAAAAATGACACCGAGGATCTCGAAGTGACCTTAATAAACAATTTTGACAACCAAATAAATATCACGATAAATGTTTCCGACGATGTGAAAAATGTTTCATTGAATAGCGGTTCCTATACCATCTTATCATTTTCTCCTCCAGACGAATTCGTTATGGAGATCATGTTTAATAACACAAAAAGGGAATTATTATTAGAGAAGTATAAGGCTAATATTTATTTTATAATAAGTTTAAGAAGGGGGGATGATGTAATAAAGGGTGATTTTTTGGCATGAAGGGTATAAGTTTTATATCTGGTGTAATTTTTATGGCATTTCTTTTCACAGCAATAACCATAGTGTATGTAACTACAGCGCCTGTTATTGAAAAAATGCAATGTGCAGCAACTGTTGATAGGATGAAATCATTATTCATACAATTAGACAGACTTATCCAAGAAGTTGCTTCTGGTGGCCAAGGTTCAAAAAGAACAGCTAATATCAATATAGATTCTGGAAGAATATATTTTTCAAAACAAAGTAACACTACTTATTGGGAGGGTGAGTGTGAATCTCCGATAATCTCTCCTAGAACATTCCAAAAAATCGGCAATCTTGTATTTGGCTCATATCTTGAAACGAAAGCTTATGAAGGTAATTGCGATTTTATTGACCAGAGCAATGCTTATATTCTTGAAAATGAACATATTATTGCATGTTTTAAAAAGATCGGCTCTGAAAACAATCTTGTGCCTTGCAACACATCAGATGTTCTTCTTGGTGTTTATAATAAGGATCTTTCAGAAAAAATGCCTTTAGAAAAACTTGAAATATCATTAGCAGGAAATGAGAGCTCAAAAACAGGGGTGTGTTATACAAAAATAGCAAAAAAAGGTTATCATTTGCCATATGGAGATGTAATTCTATACATAGAATCTGGTTATATAAATTATTATGTCCATTTCATACTTGAGTCTGGAGCGGATTTTTTGATAATAAGGGGTGAATCATGAGAGCGGTTTCAACTTTCATATCATTTGTGATATTGATACTCATAGTTTTTTCTGTGGCAATGATGATAGGACCATGGATGATAAATCTTTCTACAGAGCTTTCAAAACAAACAGAACAAACCACAACATCAAAAATTATATGTCAGGGGGCTGCTTATGATTTTGACCCGAATTATGGCATAGATGGTGTTGAAATAGGAGGTGACATACTATCAGCAAAGATAAAGAATACTGGTACACAGAACTTGTATAATTTTTATTTTCAACTTACATTTAACAACACTATAAAATATTTTAATGTAACATCCGAAACACAAAAAACAGAATCTGACCCGTTAAAGCCAAATGAAGATTGTATATTGATGGTAAATATAACAGGCGAATCAGTCAGTAATCTAAAAAATGTTAAGATTTTAAATCAGGTGTGTCCTAGTGTTTCAGTGGATGTGAACATATAAGATTTTATTAATACAATCAAAATATTAATTATGTCCGAGATTGATGAAAAGCTTGCAAGCATAGAAGATAAGTTGGCTGTATTAGAGGATTTATTGTTTGTCTCACAGCTCGATATAATAAATCTTAAGAATGAGATAAAAACAGCTTCGTCATTGCCTAATGAGATAAAAGAAAGGTTATCACTTCTTGGGAAAAAGGCTGAGAAGATAGAGACAGAGCCGGAGTTTAGCAAAGAGCTTAGAAAGGCTATTGACGATCTAAACAAAAATCTAAACATGTTGAAAGAGAGGTTTGAAAGTGAGACGAAAAGAATAGATTCAAAGGTTGATGATTTTTTGAAAAAGGTTAGAGATGTTAGCGCGAAGAAAAAAATAAATGTGACCATAGGAAGCCCTTCTGATGCAAAGATCGCTGAGCTTGAGCAGAAAATAAATAATTTGATAGAAAATGTGAATAAAATAAAGGATCTTAAGCCAATAGAATTGCCAACAGATGTGGAGCTTGCTGATATAAGGGATGAAATAGAGAAACTAAAATCTAAAATTGATGCTATGTCAAAAACAGGCAAGGATGTAACACCTAATTATGAGGAAAGGATAAGACTTTTGGAGCAAAAAATGAGTGCAATTTCTATTGGTGAAAAAGCCGATTTGAATAATAGAATGACAAGGATTGAGGTAGAATTGCAATCTATAAGAAAGATGTTAAAAATAATGAAAGCTGAGCAGGAATATATTAAAGGAAATTTTGAAAAAATAGTGAAAGAAAAAATAGAAGAGATTGAAAAGAAATTTAAAAGTATGTCAACGAATGTACCTTTTGTTATAGAGTGATATGTACAAAAACTATCTATGGGCGGTATCAAGAATGAAATATGTTAAGATGGAAAAAGGCGATAAATGCCTTTTTTGTAGAATAGCTGAGGATGACCCGAATGTAGAAAAAAGGGTTATATACAAAGATAAAGATTTTATGGTAATAATGAACATGTTTCCTTATAATATTGGGCATTTAGAGGTTGTCCCCATAAGGCATGTTGTTGAACTAACAGATCTCGATGAAAGAGAATTTAATAAAATGTTTGATTTTTTGAAAAAATCAGTTGAGCTTTTGAAAAAGGCTTTGAATCCAAAAGGATTTAATGTTGGTATAAATCTAGGTAACATAGCTGGCGCTTCAATAGAGCATCTTCATATTCATGTAGTTCCAAGATATGAAAGGGATGCAGGCTTTATGGAGATAGTAGCTGATACAAAAGTTATGCCAGAATCAATAGACCAAACATTCAAAAAACTTAAAAAATATGCAGATATTTTCAAAAAATAATTATCTATATTCTGATCTTGTTTTGTAAGCAGATTTTGTTTTGTACGGGCTTTCTGATTTATAAAAACCAAATAATTCAGAGCCAGTAAGTTTTTTGTATTTTGCCTCTTCTAAAACCTCTACACTTGTTTTTGGTATATTAACCTTTACCTCAAAGCCTTCGGAAA
>Ga0078972_1003822_pt1 | contig 43729 bp, 39 predicted proteins | sample YelNatPaOPGAMG01_FD_67568 | JGI IMG/M metagenome (GOLD analysis project Ga0078972, IMG submission 67568) | Hot spring thermophilic microbial communities from Obsidian Pool, Yellowstone National Park, USA - OP-RAMG-01 (SPADES assembly) (version 2) | ecosystem: Environmental > Aquatic > Thermal...
CAGATTGACGAATTGGACGCTGATCTCCTGCCAAAGGTTAAACAATTTCCTGTCGGTGGTGTAGAAGTATGCATTAAGTCATTCATCTAAGGCTAGATGAATTGAATCATATACAGCCAGTTGACCAAGACGTTCAGCCCAGCGATAGGCTTGTATGGTTAACTCAACATCCTCATCTGCCTTCTCCAGCCGCAAATTCAGTATCGCTTGAAGAGTCAGCATCGCATTTTCAGGCGATATTCCCCCATAACTGCACTTTCACGGATTCCGGTAGTCACTTCGGAATATCGTAAGTGAGGAACGCAAATGATCACATCACTTTCAGCATAGTCCCAAGAAGTTTATCGGCGTGTTTGTGCCTCGCGCATGGAAGGACTGCATGGACCGCAAGATTTGCATCAATAATCACCGAGTTCATGGAGTCGCCTCTCCCTTTCCTCTCGGATCAATTCAACTACATCTAGATCTAGCGGTCTCTAAGCCCATTCCTGCAAAATCTTTTCAGTAACCTTGCGGAGTGCGTTTATCCGTTCCAGTCTGGTAGCTCTATCTTGTTCATATCGATCGAGAGCATTTTCCAGCAAATTCCTGGCTATTTCGGATATACTGCGGTTTTCCCTATTGGCAATTTGAGGCAAACGGTGATGTCAAGCTTGTTGGCGCAGCAATCGGGCACGATTCATTCGCTCACTCATCTGTATACTCCTTTAAGTTATATATACCGTGTATATGTCAATCTCTCCTATCTCCCTATACATAACGCCATTTCAGTCTGGCTATTTTCCTTTTATTCCACTTTCCGCTCTCTTTTCCATTTTTTCGGTATCTTCCGCCCGTTAGAAATCCCATCCCATCCACCAGACATCTCTTCCGCCTGATTGTTCCTCTACACTGTATGGTGGATTCGCGTACTCTCTGCCTCCGCTTCGTCTCTTAAAATTTTCATCGCTGGTTAATTAGCCAGAAAGAGAGTGTTGAAAAACAAACCTCGTTTATCCATCCCCTAGCAGATGTGCTATAATAATTTTGATGAGCGATCAAGAGAAAGACATCTTGCACCTTTTGGAGCGCATTACTGTTCAGCCCGGCGTGATGGGAGGTAAGCCCACCCTTCGCGGCATGCGCGTTACGGTTGGGACAATTCTCGGATTGTTAGCGGCTGGTCACAGTATCCAGGAGATTCTCCAGGCTTATCCTTATCTGGAAGAGGCGGATATTCGCGCCGCTCTGCAGTATGCTGCCTGGCGGGTGGAAGAAATCGAACTTCCTCTGGGCACATGAAAATCTTGCTTGACATGAACCTTTCCCCTCGCTGGATGGAAACGCTTCAAGCCGAGGGATGGGAAACTTTGCATTGGTCTCAAGTGGGCGATCCCCGCGCCACCGATGAGGCTATTGTGAAATGGGCTCATCAACATGGTTTTGTGATTTTCACTCACGATTTGGATTTTGGGTCACTCTTGGCATTGATGCGGGCAAATGGACCTTCTGTCATACAGGTCAGGACGCAAGATATTCTCCCTGAGGCGTTGGCAGGTGTTCTTCTTCCCATCCTGAAACGCTATGAAAAAGAACTCGAAGAGGGGGCGTTGCTTACGGTTGACCTCTATAAATCCCGCCTTCGCTTATTGCCTTTACGTTAACCCTGACCTCCACCATCTGACCACCCGACTATTCTTCTATCAAGCCAAACGCAGAAATCAACCTCATCGAAACCGTTCGAAGACCCACAAACCATAAACGATTAGGAAAACCATAAACCACTGGTCGCTGAGCCAATGAAATAGGTTTATAACAGCATTCTTTTGGTGGTGTGATATATTGACTTCTCCCATACCAAACGAATTTACTGAACATCGAGATTGATTTCTTGCATATAGTCCCATCCTTCCTTGTTAATAAAGATATTCAACTTCCAATCGCCACTCATGCTGAAATTCGCCCGAAGGGAATACTTACCATCCTCCTGCTCGGTCGCAATTCCATTCATACCCATCTCACTCATGTGAGTATGGTCAGCCGACACATCCACCGTAGCATCTGTAATGGGTTTACCCGTGCTATCATTAAAAAAGATGATCGATTCTATATAACCCACGGTTGGGGGATTGGGATTGGTGCTAAAAACGATATTCACGGGTTTAGATAAAATCGATTCCGCTGTCGTCTGTACACTTCCACAAGATGTAAGCATAACAGATACCATAATGAGCAAACTCATAAAAACCAGCTTTAACATTTATGTATCCTCTTTCTGACAATTTTCAAATAAGTCGAAAGTGGACGTTGTATAAGAATCATGTTTTGTCCTTATAATTCAATGTTTTTTCATTCTACAACATTGATCACCATCATCAAACCCCCTAACCCGACATTGTCATAGGTGGTATGGTGCAAGATATTACAATGTAACATCCACTGACCAGTTTCAGCAGCTATGAACCCAATGTCGTATCGTTCATCAGGGGCAACACTGATGGTATCTTTCGTCAATTGCGCGGCTTCAGGGATGGGGTGTCCGTCGATGGCAACAATCTTGAACGGCATGCCATGCAGATGAATGAGGTGGATAAACTGTCCGAATGCAATAAGGCATAGACGAATCCGCTCGCCTTTCTTGACAGTAATCGCTTCGGTGATAGGGAAGGATTTCCCATTAATGGTGAAATAATTTGGCTCCATTCCACTCATGGGCATGGCAGCATAAGTCTGCCCCCCTCTTAACAGCCATTCCGAAATCATCAGCGTTTTATCCACCGCTGGTGGGTTTATTTCCGGTATTTTCGGGTCAATGATGAATGGAGCATATAAACCAGCCATAACCCGCACATCACCCTCGTAATGCGGGTGATACATGAATGTTCCGGCAGGTTTTGCAGTGAATTCATAGACAAACGTTTCGCCAGTTTGAATTGCCTTTTGGGTGACATCCGGCACGCCGTCCATGGCGTTCGGCACTTCCACGCCGTGCCAATGAATAGTGGTTGGAACAGACAATTCGTTCTTCATGATAACTCTCACTCTCTACCCCTCGGTGACACTAATCATCGGTATAGGTACAGTTCAATTGTAAGTGATCACTGTAACGGTTACATTATCCAATATTTGCCATTGCACAGCATAGGTAGTCAACTCAAATTTTTTTTACACTGTTATCTACACGAAACATCATCAGTTGACCACCCTCGTTTTGCGTAGTAGGTGAAAACAATATATGGGCGTAGAGGGACTCGAACCCCCGAAGCTAACAGGTTCTGAACCGTGGTAAAAGCAATATATTCTTATTGCGTTTCGAACAAATCTAATTTATCGCTATCGCTTGCAAGTGCCAACGAGTTACAGGCGATGCTAGTAAGTGATCTCGATCGAGGTCGACCTGAGCAATTGCTAAATATCTTTTAACCATATCCAACGTAGTGTGTCCTAATATCTGTTGAAGGGTATAAATTGTCCCACCATTTCGAAGAAACTGAATTGCAAAGGTGTGTCTGAATAAATGGGGATATACTCTTGTTACTTTTCCATCTTCGCCTAATTTACAGATAATGTTTCGCAATTGATCCTTGTTCAATGTTTTATTTGTATTCGATAAAAATAAGGGATCATTTGGTTTGACTTTACCCCGTGAATGAATGTACAACAAAATGCTAGAAAAAGTTGTTTGTGAAATTGGTATTTGCCTTTCTTTTCTCCCTTTACCAAAAACTATAATGTGCCTAGTCGTTTGATTCAAGTCCTTTATCTTCAATCCACATAATTCTGATGCACGAATACCGGTATCTACCAACAACAAAATAATAGCACTATCTCTCAAGTGATTATCAGAGTGAAGCGCAGATAAAACAATTGCCTGAATCTCTTCTCGCGAAAGAGGTACTATCGCCTTCTTTTCAGCAATTGGTGGTTGAATTTGTGATATGATGTTTTCGTTACAATATCCTTGCTGAACTGCCCATCGCCATAACGCGGAAAGATTGGCATGGTAATTTCGCAGCGTTTTAGCAGATATTTCTGTTTGAGAAGCCATAAACTCTATAATTACTTTTTTCTCCACACTCGATATTTCAACATCACTTAAATACTGCAATAGCTTCTTGAAAGTGACATTGTAATCATTAATCGTGTGAGGAGAATATCTCGCAGCTTTTCTTTCTGCGATGAATTGGTTGATGACATCACTGAGTAACATAAATGTAGTCTCCTCTAAATAAATTATTTTTGCGTTACCCAGAAATATTCAATAATTATGCCATTATTTTTATATAACGTAAAATATTCTGTTACAATAACATAAGCCCCGCTGAATTGCAGCTTCGGTGAGGCTGCGGTGGACTATGCAATAAAAGCGCGTGGCGGCGGGAAATTGTAGCACATTAAATCCGCTTACGCAAACACCACGTGAGCGAATTTTTTAGTAGATTTATATCGAACAAACTAAAATCAAACATATTATTTCTTTTTCCATGCCAAACCCTTGCATCGATTGGCTTACTTTTGCTCATTATTCTCGACTTCAAGCATTTCATTAAGGTCTGACAATTTGATCAATTAAAAACACTTTTCAACACTCTCTAAAATTTTATTGACATTAAATTAATAAATTGCTATAATATACTTGTCATGATAACATTACAAGATACCAATTGTTATAAATTATGACCATTCAATTATCACAAATTTTCAATTCAAATCATATTGATCGTAATTACCCATTACCCCTTTACCAGCAATTAAGTGATATTCTCGTTGATGCTATCCATAAAGGTAAATTAAAACCTGGGGATCAACTACCGTCAGAAAATGAATTGATAACTTTTTTTGGGATAAGCCGCTATGTAGTGAGGCAGACTCTAAATTTATTAAGCCATCAAGGATTAATAGTGACTTACCGTGGTAAGGGCAGCTATGTAACTCTTCCAAAAATCGAAAAAGCGATAGACATTCTTCAAAGTTATCATGCTAGCATGAAAAAAGCGGGAGTAGAAGTTGATGTTCAAATTATTGCAAAGAAGATTACTCGGGCTCCAAGAGAGATTGCAGAAAAATTGGGCTTGGAATTAAACTCAAAAGTATTCAAACTTGAAAGACTTGCATATTTAAATAAGGTACCCATTAATATTCTAATTAGTTATATAGTTATTGGTAGAGCTAGTGATGAACAATTGTTAGCATTTTCAGGTGGATCATTATATGCATACCTTGCCCAAACATGTAATATACATCTCGCAATATCCCATAATGTAATTGAAATTGCATATGCAGGGACTTATGAATCTAATTTATTAAATATAAAACGTGGTAGTTCATTATTGATTATTTCAGGTGTGTCATGTGAACAAGATAATAATCCTATCGAATACTCCAAAGTAATTTATCCCGCCCAAAAATTCAGATTTGAATTCGATAGTCGTTTAGTTAATCAAACAGGAGAAATCAAAAAGATTTTGACTGTTTAGTGTTTATATAATTTAGAAAGGAGAAAAAACATGTCCACAAATATTACCTCAATAAGGGAAGAAGGAAAAACGAGCGATTTATTCCTTCGCAAGGCAACAGGATTAGTTCGTGAAGTGTCAGTTTGGGATGCAATTGTTTTGAATAGCTCTGGCATGAATGTAGGCGTAGGTATCGCATTACTATTTTTATGGGGTGCTAATTTACCAGGAGCAAATTTCTTTCTTGCAATAACAATCTGTACTGTTCTTGTTGCATTAAGCACTGCGTATAATTATGCCATAGCAGCCAGTGCATTCCCACGTTCCGCAGCAGACTATGTTTTTACATCAAGGATTTTAGGACCCGTATGGGGATTTATGTTATCTGGACAACAAGTGATTTGGAACTTTTTTTGGATGGCATTCAATGCATGGGCAATGGCAAATTTTGCATTACCAGGCACGCTTCAACTGTTAGGTGAATTTTCGGGAAATCAAACCTTAATAAACCTAGCCAGTAAAGTTACAAGTCCTGTCATAGTAGTAAGCATTGCAATTGTATTGCAAATTTTATTTGCGCTATTACATATTCGAGGAATAAGAGAATATTTTCTTTATTTGAAAATTACCTTTTCAATTTGTGCATTGAGCATCATTGTTGCTATACTAATTCTATTATTCGGTGGAAACCACTTTCAATCAAGCTGGGATTCTTTCATGGCGGCAAAAGGTGGACTAACATATCAAGCTGTAATTGATACTGCTAAATCAGAAGGATTTGATCCAAATTCACCTTTTAGTTTGGGAGCTACACTGGCAATGATGCCAATGGTTTTTTGGATTGTTGGCTTTTTCAACGGTTCACCCCAAATTGGTGGTGAAGTGAAGCGAGCACGCAGTACTCAATTCATAGCACAAGTTATTGCTGTTTTGGTAAATGGTGGTATTGTGGCTTTAATTGCAATACTTGTGAGCAGTAAGATTGGTATGCCATTTTTAAATTCGTTAGGGTATTTATGGTTCAATAAGCCGGATGTGCTAGGATTAGGCGTTCAACCAGATTTTAATTTCCTGGTTAATATAATAGCCCGTTCTATTCCTGTCGCTGGATTATTAGGAATTGCCTACATCTTTTGGGCAACTAATGGAACACCAAATATTATCGCTTTTATTACACGTACCCTTTTAGCATACTCTTTTGATCGTATGGCACCTGATTGGTTAGGAGAAGTAAATGAAAACACTCACACTCCAGTCAAAGCCATAATCTTTACCGCAGCGATGGGCCTAGTTGCCATTGTGATCATAATAACTGTAAAAGAAGCCAGCCTTTTGAGCTCAATGATGGCACAAATGTTTGCTTATTTAGTTTTATCAATTGCTGCGATCATATTTCCGTATAAAATGCCTAAGCTTTGGCAATCACAAACAAGCGCAAGAAAAATTGGTGGCATTCCATTAGTCTCAATAACAGGAACAATTTCAGTATTATTCATCTTGTTAATGAGTTACTATTTCGGCACATATTCAGTTTTTGGTGCTAATACTCCTTTATCTTTAACTGTGGTCGCTTTGACCATTATCTTTAGTGCTGTGTACTATTATATATATCGAGCAGTTCAAAAATCACGTGGCGTAGAAGTAGATTTAGCTTTCAAAGAGATACCGCCAGAATAATAACTATACAGTAGATAATTAAGATTAACGGGATGAATTGGTCTTCCTAAAGACCATTCATCCCATCTCTATCTAGGAGTTTATTATGGGAATATGGAAAGCTTATTTTACAGGTGATATACATGGTTCAAATAGAACATTCAATAAACTACTCAAGGCTGGTAAATTTTATAATGTTCAATCTGTTGTTTTAGCAGGCGATTTAGTTGGTAAAGGGATGATTCCAATTATTAAAGAAGGGAGTAAATATAGTTGTGAATTTGGAGGGGAAAATCGAACCCTAAATTCTACTCAAGAATTAGAGTACATGATTGGTCTGATTAATGATACTGGTTTTTATGCTTATATAACCGACCCGGATGAAGTTGAATATTTAAAAACAAATCCTGATAAAATTGAACCTTTGATGGAACGATTAATTCTTGAGCGTATTCAAGAATGGATAGAAAAACTGGAAAAAACAATTAAAGCGGATGGTATTCAGTATTATATGTCACCAGGTAATGATGATCCCTTCATAATTGATCCTTTAATAAATAACTCAAACATATTAATAAATCCTGAAGATAAGTGTATTCAGCTATTTCAAGATATATATATGATAACGTGTGGATGGACAAATCCAACCCCATGGAATACTCCGCGCGAAATCTCTGATGATCTATTATTAGGTAAATTGGAAAATTTAATATCTATGTGCCCTGATCCCCATAAATGTATATTTGTGTTTCATGCACCTCCTTATGATACACATTTAGATGTTGCCCCCACTCTTGATTCATCTATGCGCATGCAATCTGGTTTAGGTTCAGCTCCATTTCAACATGTAGGTAGTAAAGCAGTACGACAAGTAATTGAGAAATATCAACCTCTAGTTTCTGTTCATGGTCATATTCATGAATCAGCCGGAAAAGAAAAAATCCGTAACACTTGGTGTTTTAATCATGGCAGCGAATATGCTCAAGGGATTTTGCGGGGTTTGATTTTGTCATTCAAAAATGATAAACAAGTTAAATTTTCTAATTACCTAAGCGTTTCTGGATAAATTAAAAGGTAATAAAACGATGACCTCACAAGATTTAATAGTAAGATGTAAAACAATTCTAACAGAAGCAAATAAACAAAATGTTTTATTGAGAGTAATTGGTGGCGTAGCTATTTATTTGCATTCACCTGTTGCAACAAGCAAACCTGAATTATCTCGGAATTATGGTGACTTGGATTTCGTAACCGCTAGTCCAGACGACAAAAAATTAAGAAATTTTTTTGAAGGAATTGGATATTTACCTAATGCGAGATTTAATGCACTATATGGGAAGAATAGAATGCTATTTTTCTGGCCCGACTCAGAAATTCATATCGATATTTTTATTAATCGCTTTCGAATGTGCCACACAATAGATTTTCCTCGTTCTAGACTTCTTATTGATTCCCAAACAATACCGTTAGCAGAATTATTGTTATCTAAGTTACAAATTGTACAAATTAATCCTAAAGACATCAAAGATATTGTTGCGTTGCTTTTGGAACATGAGCTTGGTACCGCAGATAGGGAAATGATCAATTTGGAGCAAATAACCAAGATAGTTAGAAATGATTGGGGTTTTTATACAACAATTACTTTAAATTTACAGAAGATTAAGAAACATCTAATTGATCTAAAACTTACCAATACTGATCAAATCACCATTGAGAATAAAGTAGATACTATTCTCAATCATATACAACGTACCCCTAAAACACTTAAGTGGAAAATAAGAAATATATTCGGTACTTCGATCCAATGGTATGAAGAACCCGAAGATGCGGTCAGAGAAGCTATTACTGAATTGAAATAAAGTTCATATTTATGCTTAATTCACTAGATTTAGTTTGTTTAGGTAATTTATGTATTGATGATATTATTTTACCTGATGGTACTTACCATCAAGGATGTTTTGGTGGCGATGCGGTTTATGCAGCTATTGGTGCTTCATATTGGTCGGATAATGTGGCAATTGTGGCACCAACTGGAAATGACCTCCCGATTGATAGTTTACGACAATTATTAACTGCACGAATAAAAAAAATGACCCTTCCAATTCGGGATATACCTAGTATTCATAATATTGTAAGATATAAAAATAATGATACGAGGGAATGGACTTTATTGAATAATCCAGAAGACTTTTTACCCCTTTCGCCTACGATTAATGATATTCCTCGTGAATACCTTAATTCGCGTGCATTTCTTATACTAGCTATGGATTTAATAGCCCAAGAATTGTTAATCAAGAATATAAACCATGGAATTAAAGTTTTAGATTTTCAAGAAGATTATATTATCGGAAACGAAGAAAAATTGTTCTATCTATTGAAGGAGGTAGATATAATTATACCTAGTATAGAAGAGATAAAGTTATTATATGGGAACGAGAATATAAATCTAGAAAAAATTATACGTGATTTATCGAGGAAGGGCCCCTCAATTATTGTCATCAAACAAGGTCAAAATGGCTCACTCATATATGATAGAGAGATAAATCGTTTTTTCCAAATTCCAGCATATCCAACAGTCGTGATTGACACGACAGGAGCTGGCGATGCTTATTGTGGCGGATTTACTGCATCATATTTACAAACGGATGATGTATTATTAGCCGGTCTAGCAGGTTCCATTTCCGCATCATTTGCAATTGAAGATTTTGGGTTTGAGCATATGCTTAAAATATCAAATGATCTTGCTCATGAACGTCTAAATAAATTAAAATCTAAAATTGTAAAATACTGATATTGGATATTCAATATGTTCCGGTATAAGAATGTCTCACTAAGGCAGAATAAACATAATTAGCCATTGTTAAAAAATCAAATACTGGTAAACCCGTTGCCTCCTGAAGCTTTACAGCATAAGGCGGTAAATCGCTACATTCTAAAAGAAATGCACCAATACTAGGATTTTCGTCTATCATCTTTTTACCGACAGATATTATTTCTTCATTCACAATCTCAGTATCCAAATATCCTGATTCCTCTATCACTGCTGAACGAAACGCTGGTTGATTTTCCATACCACCTATAACAATGGGTATATTCTCATTAATACCTGCATTTATTAAAAATTTTCTACGGAAATAAACACTATTTGCCATTATTATTCCAATTTTTTTATTCGGAGGTAAGATGCTATAAATAAAAGGTAATTGTAACCAACTTGAAAGAAACACAGGTATATTTACTGACCCAGCAACTTCTCTTTGAAATTGGATTAAATGACCACAATCACCCATTATAGCTGCCACGCCAAAAGATTCAAGTTCCTGTGCATTTCTAATCAATGGGGTTATAAGCGTTGGATCTGCTTTTACAATCAAACGTTCGGTTGTTAATTCTTCTACTAATTGATACCTTACAGGGTATGGAAAGCTGCTAGCATTGCCTACATCACCAGGAGGCATCGGAATGCGAGCATTAGATTGTAGTATTCCAATGCAAACCCCATAAGCATATTGTTTGGGTTTTGAACTTACAGTATAAATGGTCATTTATTTTTCCGTGATTTTATTTTGACTTTGCATAATCTCTATTACAATCCCAATAGAGAAGAAAACGAACTTGAGTTATTTCCATACCTATTGCGACAAACCATTCTGGACAAAATGGTGCTATATAAATAAAATCTCCTTCTTTTACGTGATGGTAATCTCCATTCAAATATAATATTCCTTCACCTTCTAAAATATACATTGCATGCTCCCATGCATGAGCTTCAACTAATCCATAATAAGCACCAGGTTGAACTAGAATCATATTAAAAGCCATATCAAACCCAGGGTTTGTATACGGTAAAAGTTGTTTCTCGGGATTTAAGTCTACTTCAGGAATTGCCTTTACAGCTTTTTCATCACCAAATATTGGTTTTGGTATATCTTCTATTTTGATATTTTGATATTTTCGTCGAAACCATAAAAATTCCGATGCACTATTATTTGATGATTCAATTTTGTAAGAAATTGAAGGAGGTATCCAAACATATTCACCTTTGGTTACCTCTCTTTTTATATTATCTAATTGAATTCGTATACTACCATTTAATACAAAATAAAAGTGTTCAAATTCATTGTCATAGGCTTCTTCAGATTTACCACTTGCTCCCATGATTACCTTACTGATGGTATAACCTGCACCATATTTTGGAGTAATAAACACCTCTTCGTCACATCCTACTAAAGTGGGATTAAATGATAAGCATCTATTTTCAGGAGGCAATATCAAATATAATCCTGGGCGCGAGACAGCTCTGTTTTTAGAGACAAAATTTATTGGTGAAGGATATTTGGGTTGATTTACAGTTTCCATCATGACTCTCCTTTTAAATTTTCTTTCGCTAATTGAAATTTTGACATTGCAACATGGTATGCAAATAATTGGACCGGTAATGAAAAAATAAAGGCAGATAAATATTCATGCAATTCGGGTAATGCTATTATTTTATCTGAGCCTTCAAAATATTTTTCATCACCGACTGTAACAATACTATAAACTTGTCCCCCCCATCTTTTCCCCTCATGTAATGTATCTAATGCACGAGGTAAACTTGAACCTTTCGGAGAAAGTAAAAACAATGGATCTCCAGCTTTCTGAGAATTATAATGATGGAATTCTTCTAATGGTATAGCTATAGCGTGATCAGGTGAACATTCTTTTACTTTAGCCGCTCCAATTAGCGCACTTGCATATGCTGGACCTCCTCCAGTGTATAAATATATCTTTCGGTATACTTCAATTTTTGCAATAGATTCCATTATCGAATTGGTTCTCTCTAATACATGAGAAATAAGCTCTGGAATTTTGTCAAATTCATTTTCGATATTATTAAATAATTTCGTCGTACTTTTGCGAACTTTAGTTATTTCTAGGCCAAGTTTAGCGAGTAAAGCCATTGCTGAAGTGCTTGATTGCGTAGGCCACCCTTTTCTTTCAGCATGTATTAAAAGTCCACGGTCTGCAATTTTCATCAAAATAGACCCAGGCGTATTTGTTAAAACTAATGTATAGGCGCCTAATTTTTGAGCTAGTAAAATAGCTTCTACGGTTTTTGTTGTAGCACCACTAGATGACAATCCAATTACCAAGGTATTTTTATTTATAGAATGATGATAATAGTATGCTAAATCCAAAGATTCAATTGGTTCGCATGGGATACCTAATAATCCTTCATATAGAGCTCGTATTCCTATCATCGATGTTAATGAATCCCCACATCCTGTAAAAATAATACGAGTTATAGGTAATCTACCAAAGTAATTGGATATTTCTAATATAGAATCATTTTCTTGAGTAAGGGTTGTGGTAATTGCTTGTGATTGCGACATCATTTCATCCCAAGTCAGCTCTACTCGACGGTAACGCTTAGGATCTAAGGGGTCATCTGTGGGCAAATCCTGAGACTTTTCCCATTCAGCTTCATATGTTTTTTGTATAATTGTCTTTGCTTCTTTATCAAGAGGAGAATTATCTCCAAGTAATGGAGAGGGTAGTATTTTATATTCCATTATTACCTCCAAAATTTTTATTATTATAAATAGTATTATACGCAATACATAGCCGACTCTTTGTAATTCTCTGCAACAATTTTACCGTTTTTTAACACATAAGATTTTTCACATTGATTGATGATAGCTTCTGCAGGTGATGATGCATCCAAAATTACTAAATCTGCTTTACACCCTTGTTTTAATCCATATTTTTCCAAATTCAAAATTTTGGCTGCATTGTACGTGCACATTTTTATTATGTTATTCAAGTCCTCATTTGTATCCATATGGGCGCCGTATGCAAGCACTAATCCTTCTTCAAGGAGATTTAAGTTACCCATTGGTCTATATGGATCTCGAACATTATTAGAAGCAAAAGCAACATTTACCCCTGCATCTAATAACTCTTTTACTCTTGTGAGACCTCGTCGGATATTCCAAAGATCAGCACGCCCAAGACGATACATATCAGGCTGGCTAATAACGTTTATATTAGCTTTTTTAATAATATCAATTGCCTGTTTAGCAACATCAGGAAAGGTTGCACTTAGTGTACATAAATGCCCCGCTGATGCAATCCCTTGATATTCTCTTTCAATTATGCGCCGCGCAGCATATACAACTTCCAAATCATCTAAGGTTATCGGTGCATTTTTTTCTAATGGAGGAAGACCTAAGTCTAGATGCATATCTAAGTCTACTTTCATTTCTATTGCAAGCTCTAATGCTGCATCAATGTGGTCTCGAAAACTAATACCATCGATTGACTCAAGATCCGGTGCACACCCCATAATATTCGCCCCATTCTCAAATGCTTTTTTAAATAATTCTAAGGTACCTGGTTCACTTAATAAACCCCGTTCTGGAAAAGCGACTATCTGGATATCAATACAATGATTGTACAAAGACCGAACCTTTTCGAGCGCATAAACATGTTTTAATCCAATTTCATTATCCACATGACACTGCGCTCGTATTGCGGTAATTCCATGTCTAATTGCGAGTTCTACAGCTTTTGATGCACGGGATACAATATCTTGTTGAGTGAATGATTTTCGCATTTCTAGTACGCGTTGATTCAATTCAGAAGGATAAATAAATGGCTTATCCCGTCCTGGTTTATGTGCATCATTAGATAAAGCGATATCCAGATGCAAATGGCTCTCAACAAATGCGGGAATGACGAGCCGATTACAAACATCCATTTCTTTTTCTGCTAAATATTCAATATTTGAGCCAATCTCAATAATTATTCCTTTATCGATTGCTATATCTGTTGTTGTATCTTTTTCATGAACTTTCGCATTGCGAATAATTAAATCAATCATAATATTTTTGTCCTCAAAGTTATAATTCGGAAATCAATATCATATTATCCATCTATATATATCCATTTTTAAATAGTGGTGGTAGTCCAATAAGGTTTTTATATCGAGGTCTCGCATACGCTAACCGTTTACTTGTCCGAATTCGATAGCCATCTAAAGCTTCTATTAACTTCACTGCACTAACTACACCATCAATCACGGGTACATCTAATTCGCTTGAGATTCTCTTATCAAAACCAGTCATTCCTGCACAACCCAAGCAAATTACATCCGCATTATCTACCTCAACACATTTGCGAGCTATTTCCAAAATGGATGAATAAATTTCCTCGGTGGAATAATTTTCCAGTGCTAGGACAGGTAAACCTAAAGAACGGACAGATGCACATCTATCTGCTAATCCAAAATGTTTCACTGCGTCCCATAATAATGATTCCCATTCTCGATTTGTTGTTACGATACTAAATTGTGTGCCCACCATGCAGGCTAAATACATTGAAGATTCCGCTATCCCAAGCACAGGTATATCAGTGATTTCCCTTAATGCATAAACAGTGGGGTGATCACTGTAACAGGCAATGACAATCCCATCACAATCATTCATATTTTGCAATGCTATCTCCAAAGTACCCTGAGCACTTAATAACTCATCATATATACTTTCTATGGATTCTGGGCCTGAAGAAGCTGTCTTTACAATAATATTTGTCGTTGGAAGTTTATAATTTTGAATGTTTGTGCGTATCTTATCGGTAAAACTTTCTGAGGTATTTGGATTAATTATCAATATTTTCATTTTTGTTATTCCTATTATATAGATAACAATAGGGAGAATTTACTTTCTCTGTAAATTCTCCCTAAAAACATCTCTCTATTTTATGATAATATCCGGTTTTGAGATAATTTTACCGTTCTGGTCATATTTTAATTCGGAAAGTCGTGATAGAGGTAGTCGTTCAAGATACCAGGATTTTGCTCCTGTCATAATATAATTGGCTATATCCCGCCCAATCGTCGGTGCTTCTATCACTCCATTTCCACCAGCTCCAGCAGCTAAAATATAACCCTCCACGTCAGTGGGTCCTAATACAGGTAAAAAGTCAGGTGGTTCTGCCCTGTATCCAACCCACTCGTTCACGATAGATGAATCCAGTAATCTCGGATAATTTTTCATTAATTCTTCAGTAAGAAAATCCCAAAAATATTGGTCAGTTCCCCCGGTCATAGGTAATTGATCCGGATCCCAGAATCCTGCATGTAATGGATCATTTAGATCCATGCTTTGATGAGACTTACAAATGAATACATTGTCTTTGTCTTTTCGAGCATAAAATCTCGGATACTTTAATACGGGGAAGTTATAACCTAGTTTATTTGTAGGTTGTAAAATAAATACTTCAGCTTTAGTATGCCAAATTGGTAAATCAATGCCTAATAAGCGTGCGACATGTCTCACCCATGGTCCACTTGCATCAACAACTACGTCAAAATCATAATGTCCTTTGTTGGTCTCTAAGCCTGTGACTCTTCCAGATTTGACACTAAAATCCTGAACTTTTGTGCCAATATGAATATTCACACCTTTTTCACGAGATAGCTTTGCTAATGTATTGGCGATCATTGTAGCATCAAAAAATCCGTCATCAGGGCACCATCCAGCGCCAAGCACTCCATCTAAATTTAAATCAGGAATGATTCTGTGGATTTTTTCATTATCTGTCCAATATTCTGCGTGATAATCCGAAGCTAATATAAGATCCACTGATTGTTTCACATACATCTCATATTCTCTATAAGGACAAACTATTAATGTACCTGTTTTCTCAAACCCTGTCGATCCAGGATATTTTTGTTCTAGCCTGGTATAAAATTTAAACCCAAATAAACGCACAGACCAAAATTCATGTGAAACAGAATCATCAATTAAACAAAAAGTTGCAGCTGATTTTGCAGTGGTTCCAGAACCAATGCTATTTTTTTCAAATAAATCAACTTCTGCCTCGGGATATTCGCTTAAAAAATACGCAAGCGATGTACCAATTATCCCCCCACCTATAATTCCAATTTTTTTCTTCATAATTTGCCTCCTTATTTTTTTGAATTTTTATTTCCAACTTGGTTTTAATTGTCTCTCTTTAATTTTCTCGATTAATATAGGAATAAATTCATATAAATCATAAATTATTCCATAATCAGCGTAATTGAATATTGGAGCATTTTCATCATTATTTATCGAAACAATAATATTCGATTCTCGAATACCTATTACATGTTGTATAGCCCCAGATATACCTACCGTAAGACATAATTGGGGTTTTATTTTTGCACCTGATAACCCGATCCATTCTGGAAACCAGTCTCTATCGGATGAAATCGGACGTGAGCACCCTAATTGCCCATCCAGCAAATCTGCCAATGTTTGTATCATGGTTAAGTCTTCTCTTTTTCTAATCCCTTGACCCACATCAACAACAACTTTGGCATTTTCCAAATGACTACTTCTGGCAGGCTTTTGACTATACCCCATAACATTGAAGTTTGGGTTGTTAGCCTCAATAGATAACTCGACAATATTTGGTGTTTTATGAGATGTCGTTTGAGCACTAAAAATACCCGGAGCAGCTGTAAGTACAACAGGTCCTGATTTAAATAAGTATGTTTCCATCCCAGTACCTGTAAATATCATACAATTTGCCGTGATCTGCATTGTCGCTGGGTCATATCCGAAATCCATAACCCATGGTGCATATCCATAGTCTAATCTTTCTGAAATTCTAGGGGAGACCTCCATTCCTAATTTTGTAGCACCAATTAATATCATTGATGGATTTGCTTCTTGAATCACCTTTAGTAAGACTGCAATCATATATTCTGGATTATGTTTATCTCCATGGAACTTATAAATGACATCCGCTCCATATTCACTCATTAATTTAATATCATCCTCATCACCAAGTATTGTAGCTACCAAAGCGCTATTGGGTTCTGCTAGCTCATTCGCCTTACCCAATAATTCCAAACTTAATGATGGGTTATCACTAAATACTAGAATAGTGTTTTTATCCATGGTTTGTTGTCTCCCTGATTATATTTTCATTCAAAAGTGCATCTAGTAGTTTATCCGCAAGTTCATTTGGTGGAGCATTCCGTAAGATGATTTGTTTCCTATCAATAATAATGCCAGTTGTCCCTAATGAGGTAAAACTGCTCGTATTCAATAATTTATCTATAGAAATTCCTAAATCCTCTAATTTCCAAATTGTGATTGGTTTTTGTTTCGCTTTCAAAGCATCCATTAATGTAACCCGCCTAGGCGGGTATGCTTCTTCTGCAATACTAATAATGGCCGGTAATTTTGCCATTACTTTTTGTACGCTATCTTCAAGATCACGATCTGCTTGGATAGTCCCATTTTCAATTGTAAATTGCTGGACGTAAGATATGATGGGTATGTTTAATCTCTCAGCAAGACGAGGCCCAACTTGGAATGTATAACCATCATCACTCGCAAAACCACAAATAATTAAGTCATAATTTCCCAATTTCTTGATTGCTTCTTCTAAAATCCTAACTGTATTTTTACAGTCTATTGCGTGATTAGGTTCTTCAACTAAGTAAACCTCGTCCAGTCCCATTGCTAATACATCTTTAAAGCTTTCCTTAGCAATCATAGGTCCAAACATTAGCCCAACGATATCACCCCCATTAATTTCCCTTAAGCGAACTGCCGCTTCCACTACATTTTTATCAATATTACCTATTTTAGCAGGTACCCCTTTTAAATTTATTTCTTTTGTGTCCGGATTTACTCTAATTTCAGAGGTGTCTAATGAATATTTTATTAATGTTATTATTTTCATATCGGTATTCCTTACTTATCCATAACGAAATTGAATCCCAAATCCACCTTGCGGATTTGTCCAAGTAATTCCTTTATTTCCACCATGATCACATGCTATTTGACATGTTCCACATTCTAGGCAATTTTCATAACGAACAACAATCCGTGTTTCTATCAATTGATAGACACCCGCAGGACATACAGTCAAACATGGTTTTGTATTACATTGATCACATCTTTCCTGATTTACGAAAATATGACTATTTTCTTCATCAATCGTATATTTATCAAGCCCAAGACGAGCATCTAAATTCAAGATAACTTGTGTCATAAAATAAATCCTCGACTAATTTGATAAATATCAGCCATTAAATCAACAAAACTTACTTTATTCTTTAGTTCCATTCTTAATGTTTCCATAAGTTTTGGTGTAGGTTTGGTCGTTGGTTTGAACAAGCTTTCTAAAGTTTCAGTGATAATATCGGGATAATTATTAAATAACCTTTTGTTTTCAAGAAGCGAATAAGTATTTTTGAAGGTAGACCAATCTTTATAAATGGAGGATTGCTTTAATAAATCTGCATATACTGACAGTTCGTTTGATGAATATGATCCCTTTTCTTTTGCAGACAAGATTGCTTTAGCAGCAGCAGAAGCAGAAGCGATGGCAAAATCCATACCACGCAAAGCAAAAATATTATTAAACAATAACCTGGCTGCACTTCCAATAACCACAAACCCATCTCCATACAATCTTGAAAGAAGATGGAAACCTCCCCGGTGAACAGTCTGTGCAGAATATTCGACAATATCACCTCCCAATGTAAGACGTTTAACGAGGGGGTGACTTTTGAATTCATCTAATACTTGATGTGGTTGTGTATTATTCTTATATAATGATTCAATCTTTACCACAACTCCGACTGATAATGTGTCCCTGTTTGTATAAATAAATCCACCCCCTTCTATGCCTAGTGTATGCCCTAGTAATGTGTACGCAGTTCCAGTAGTTGGAGAGCATTGAAATCTTTCTTCAATGACTTGTTCTGGCAGCGAGATAATTTCCTTAACTCCTAACGAAACATCACGTGGATAAAACTCTTCTCGTAAACCAGCCTGTTTAAGTAATAAAGATTTCGTACCCTCGGCTATCATAACAACATCCGCTTCTAATTGATCCGGCCCTGCTTGAATACCGATTACTTTTCCATCTTTCATCCAAAGACTATCAACAGTAACACCCGTTATCAACATTGCTCCTGCTTCTTCAGCTTGACTTGCTAGCCACGGATCGAATTTCGCTCTTAACACACTGAAGGAAGGATACACATTTTGGGATGCTTCTTCATTTCTAAATTCTAAACTTACTGAACGATGATCAGATAAGATTACAAGTTGATGATTGGTTATTGCCCGTTCCAGCGGTGCCTTCTCCATGAAGTTCGGTAAAATCTCATTGACTAATGCACTATAAAGAATTCCTCCCGATACATTTTTTTGCCCAGCCACTTGCCCCCGTTCAACGATAAGGACACTTAAACCAGCTCGAGCCAATAACAGACCTGCTGTCGAGCCTGCTGGACCTGCTCCTACGATGATTACATCAAATCTTTGCATTCGTTTCTTCCTGACTGTGTTATTGTTGTAGGTGTCTCATCAGGATATTCTTTTATTTTGAGAGGTGTGATAACAATTTGATTTCCTCTCTTCTTGACATCATCCTTCTGAGACACCTTTATCTGTTTAGTTTAGGGTATAATGCAAGCCATTATTCCCTTTTGAGCATGCAAACGATTTTCAGCTTCATTAAAGCAAGCATTACCCCATTTCCCATCTAATACCGCATCCGTAACTTCTGCACCTCGCTCACATGGTAAACAATGCATATACTGGGCAGTCGGTTTAGCTAAATTCATCCTTTTTTCATCAGCAATCCAGGATTTATATTTTGCAAATAAAGCTACCATTTCATCTAACTCTGGTTTCGGAGTGACAGGTGGAAGTAAATCTAACGCTACATAGTTTTTAGCATACACAATATCGGCATTCTCACAAGCGTCTTCCATATTGTCCACAACCTGGTAAGATCCGCCGCTCAGTTCTACATTCTTTTTAATGGCTGCTTCGATATCTGGATCAATTCGCATTTCAGGTGGGTGTGCAAAAACAATATCAGCACCATATAAACTGGCTGCATACATGAAATCGTGATGAGGTGCAATTGGCTTCTTGGGTGTAGAACCCCATGTCCAAGATACTGCAAGCTTTCTCCCACGTAAATCACGTCCAAACATTTCATGTAATGTCATTACATCCGCCATACCTTGACATGGATGGTAAATATTATCTTCCATGTTTATCACAGGAACATTAGCCCATTTTGCAAACTCTTTGATAATCCGTAAACTTTTGTCATATTCCCAATTCACTTTATCACCCAGTATTCGTATTGCAATGCAATCACCCATTCGGGACAATACTCGAGCAACATCAGAAATACGCTCAGATCCATATCCTTGGTCTTCCCCTTCTAAAGTTGGTAATCGGGTTGCTTCTGGAACTAAAAAGTTGCCGTGACCACCAAGTTCAAATATTCCGGTTTCAAAACTGTTTCGTGTCCGGAGAGATGGGTTAAAAAACATCATAAATAATGTGCGCCCGGGTAAAATATTATCGTGGCGCCTACGCATAGCATTATCAGCCTTAAGTTGAAGCGCAACATCTAGCATTGTGTCAAGTTCTTCCCGGGTAAAATCACGTAATGTAATAAAATCTCGACCTTTCAATCCTTCAGTAATCATTGTAAACTCCTTTTTTTTAAAATTTTTTTCAATTACTTTTTTTGCCAGTAGTTTTGAGTTGAGTGTTTCCTGCTTTATCCATTGCTAAATAGCTTTCGCCATTCAGCTCCTACTTTTTCCATCAATGAGTTTTTCCATGTTCGGCGCATTCGATGTAAATGTGTCATACCTAAATTCCACTCTGTCATCCATGAAGCAGCGAAGTCTCCTCGAGTTGTTTCTTCGAAAATTTTTTCTATTTCATTACGGTTTATCACACGTGGGCCTGACATACGTACTGCAAATTCACAAGTCCTACTACTTCTTTCAGAAATGTATGCCTCAATACCTATTTCATCCATTACATCAATGACGGATCTTAATGAGCGAATAGATTTGGCATACGCAAAATAGGGTGGATAACCATTTTTAACCATGACGTCGAAAACCGCTCGCATTAATGCAATAGTGCCACCATACAAAACTTGTTCTTCAAAATTATCGCCCTCTGTTTCTGACTCAAAATCTACCTCGACAACTCCTACACGTGTGCTTCCAACAGCCTTTGCCAAGCCTAGGACAATTTGGAGTGCATCACCAGTTACATCTTGATCAACAGCAATAGCACCATAAATTCCAGAACCAGATAAATATTTTTCGCGTACCAAATGGCCTGGTGAATTTGGGACAAATAAAACAACATTAACATTCTTTGGTGGTTGGATAGCTCCATATAAAATATTGAAGCCGTGTGCAAAGCTTAAAGTACATCCGGGTTTTAAATTATTATGTATTGAGGCTTTATAAATAGACGGTTGAGCCGGATCAGCAAGTAAAACGTGGATTACATCAGCTTTTTTTGTTGCTTCTGCAAAATCGAATACTTCAAACCCATCTTCAACAGCTTTATTCCAATCAGGATATTGATCTCTTGGACCTGCACCTATGATGACATTTAGTCCACTTTCACGCATACAGAGTGCTTGTGGACGACCTTGTATGCCATAACCCAAAATCGCAATCACTTTGTCTTTCAATATCCCTAGATCCACATCCTCATCTCGATAAACTTGATTTTGCATCTGTTCCTCCTTTAAACAATTTGAATTTATAAAACCAATAAATGTACAATTTGTACCTTTTCACAAAAAACTTACATAATCTCTATTAACGTCTTTATATAATAAATATGCTGATTTTCCCCAACCTGTTGCATAAAAGAATTGCGGACAAAAAGGAGCCATATAAATAAAATCATCTTTTTGCACTTCAATGAGGTCATGATTCAACCAATAAAGTCCGCGTCCCATCAGCATATATAAACCATGTTCCATCACATGCCCTTCGACAAAACTGAAATAAACGCCGGGATCAAACGTTTGTAAATTAATCCCCATATCAAAACCTAATTGTTCATACGGTGTTAAATGCTGTTCCATGTAGGTATCGGTTGGGATAGCTGGAACATCACTCTCATGAGCAACAATTGGGTCAGGAATATTTATTCCTTCAGCAACTTCATAATTACGGCGGATCCATATCGCTCGACATAGTTGCTCGGATTTATTGATAAATTGATAAGGGATATGAGGAGGTAACCAACAAAAACTACCCTTGACTAATTTATGTTTCGAGTTTTCTAATTCAAATTGAAGCTCTCCTTCGAGAATAAAAAAGAATTGTTCCCATTTTTCATCCCTTGGTTTTAACGTATGCCCATTTACTTCAATCAATAGTTCATGTTCAACAAATTTAGCTCCAAGCTGTGGTGTCGCTAATACTTGCGCTAGAACACCTTCGAACTGTGGTAGATGATGTTCTACACGGTTAGATTTCGGAAAAATCATATAACTTCCAGGTTTATTAACACACCGGCAGCGGGATGTTATGTCTGCATCTTCTACAATTAATTTTTGGTTTTGTTCGTTCATAATATTAGACCTTTCATTTATCGCTATTGAATATTTCCTTTTCGCTTTATTAATTTCCCATATCCTGGTTCTACTAAAATTTTTCCCTCTTGATAGACGGACTTACCTCGTAAATATGTCTTTACAATCTGCCCTTTAAATAATTTCCCAATAAAAGGGCTATGTTTATTTTTATAGAATAGATCGGATTTTTGAAGCACCCATTCTCTCTCTAAATCAACAATCACCAAATCCGCATCCGAACCAGGTTCAATTACACCTTTTTGGGGATAAAGTCCAAATATTTTTGCTGGATTAGTTGACATCATTCTGGATAAATCGGTTAATGGCAGCCCTCTTTTGTGAAAACCCTCCGTAAGAATAGCAGGGAGCATTGTTTGAATCCCAGATATCCCTCCCCATGCTTTCCAAATATTATCCATTCCCGCTTCTTTCAAATCATAAGTACAAGGTGAATGATCTGAAGCTATCGTATCTACTAGGCCTTCTTTCACACATTCCCATAAGGCTTCTACCTCAACTTGAGAACGCAATGGTGGAGCACATTTGGCGATTGGCCCTAATCTTTCAAAATCTTCCTCATTCAAACATAAATAATGTGGACAAGTCTCAGATGTTACACGAACACCTTTTCTTTTTGATTCAGCAATAGCTCTAATTCCATCTGCAATGGAAACATGCACAATATGCAGGTTACCATTGGTTACAGAAGCCCAAAAACATGCACGTTTTATTGCTTCTAATTCAACTTCAGGAGGGCGGGCTTCACACCATGCTTTTCTATCTGTTCGTCCTTCCGAACGCAATTTCTCACTAAGGTATTTTGTAACATATTCATTTTCAGCATGTACTCCAATAACATTGTTTACTTCTTTACTAAATTGAAGGCCAACAAATAAAATATCATCCTCAATTCGACTGAATTCTTCAACACCACTATTACACAGGAATGCCTTATATCCAATCACTCCTTCTTTATGTAAACCAGTTAAATCGCTTATATTATTGGGTACTAACCCTCCCCATTGTCCATAATCAACTATTGCTTTCTTTTCTACTGCTTGGCGTTTCGTAGTTAAATATTGGGTAGTTATGCTTGGGGGTATGGAATTAAGCGGCATTTCTAATATAGTAGTTACACCTCCAGCGGCTGCTGCCATTGTGCCCGTTTGATACCCCTCCCAATCAGTACGCCCAGGCTCGTTGAAATGAACATGATCATCAACCAATCCCGGGAAAATATACATGCCATTGATGTCTTCAGTATAATCAGCTTGAACCTTCTCGTTCTCAGCTACTAATTTTTTTATTTTTTCGCCATCAATTAAAATGCCACCATGAAAGATATTTCTCTCTAAAACAATGTTGGCATTATTTAATAAAATAGAGCTCATAAACATTCTTCTTTCTAGGGGACAATTCTTGTACCGGTCTCTCCCATCAAAGCCCTACTAATATTTTCAGGATTTGTAATTATTGCCATTTTTCCTCCCTTTTCAATAAACCATATGGAGGCTTGGATTTTTGGCGCCATACTTCCTTTGGCGAAATGTACTCCTTCAGCCAAGTATTTCTTTGCTTCCTCGACTGTCATTTCATCAATCCATTGCTGGTCAGGTTTGCCATAATTTAGCGCCACTTTCTCAACCGCAGTACTAATAATCAGTAATTCAGCATTAATCGAACTTGCCAGTAATGACGAAGCGTAATCTTTATCTATAACTGCTGCAATCCCATGGAGATTTCCGCTCTCATCAGCAACCACTGGAATACCACCTCCGCCGACTGTAATTGCACACATCCCACTTTGAATAAGCTGTTTTATCACCGGTTCTTCAACTACTCGTTTCGGAAGCGGAGAGGGCACAACACGGCGCCAGCCCCTTCCCGCATCCTCAACAACACTCCAACCTTCTTTTTCTTTTCTTTCCATAGCTTCTGATTTATCCATAAATGATCCAATTGGTTTGGTTGGATTTTTAAAAGCTGGATCTGCGGGATCCACTTCCACTTGAGTTACGATTGTAGCAACCGGTTTATCTATTCCCCTCCGAAGAAATTCATTGTATAAATTTTGTTGGAGGTAATATCCCGTTGCACCTTGAGTATCCGCTCCACAAACATCTAACGGAATTTCATGTAACCCTTCTACTTTATGTGCAATTTCAGATCTCCGTAACATGAAACCAACTTGAGGACCATTACCATGCCCAATTGCAACTGTCCATCCTTTTTCAATCATGTCAGCGATATGAATGCAGGTCTCATGAACAGCTTCATATTGATCCTGCATCGACTGACGACCTTGATGAACCAGAGAATTTCCACCAATTGCGATTACTGCGATCTTGTTTGACATCTTCAAAACTCCTTATTTATATTTTCTTAATACACACCCAAAATAGCGCAAATTAATGCCATTCGAATTGAGACGCTGTAAGCAATTGCTTCAAAGTACAATTGGTGGGGTGTATTGTCAATACGTATATCCATTTCACCAGCCCTACGTGGTAGCGTATGTGTAACAAATATATTACGATTTTTTTCTTTAGCCACTTTATCTAATGTTTCATATCGTACCAAATAATTATCCATCATTTTCTTAAAGGCCTCAGCATCAGGCCCTTTTGGAGCACTGCATCCTGGTAAATACACCATATCCATATCCATAATTAGATCATTGAAAGTTTCTTGATTTAAATCAAATACTTCTTCAACATTTTTGCCTTGGGCAGATATTTTTTCTAAAACTTCTGCTGGTGTCCTTCGTGTTGAAGGACTAGCAAGCGTTACTTTTGCCCCAAGACGAGCTAATCCGTATGCCATGGAATGCCCCGTGCGCGCTTCAACCAAATCTGCACTCGCAATACAAACTTTCAATCCTTCAACCTTGCCAAACGTTCTATACAATGTGTATAAATCAAGCAAAGCCTGGGTTGGATGTTCCCAATGCCCCCACCCGCCATTTATTACTGGTGATTCAGAATATGGCGCTGCTGTTAGTGCTTCTTTATCATCAAAGTGGCGTAAAACAATCACATTCGCATACTTGGAAACCACTTTTAACATATCAGAGAGGCTTTCTTCTTTTGCGGCAGATGAACTAACTAATGGGTTTGCCTCACTGATAACTGCTCCTCCTAAACGGTGCATTGCTGTCTCAAAGCTCATCCGAGTCCGAGTGCTTGGTTGAAAAAATAATGTTGCCATTACGTTTCCATTTACCAACGGCACAATTGATCTATTCCAGGGTTCAAGGATTAACGCCAAATCAAAAAGACGGTATATTTGCTCATTACTAAGATCGTTTATAGAATATAAATTATGTCCTTGAAAGTTTAATTGCGAGACAATTGCTGAAATAGTTTTGATTTTGTTCTTGTTTTCCATATTTTGTTGCTCCCTAATTATTGGGTGTTTAGTAAGATTACTTTTTCAAAATCTTTCTATAAATTACCACAAAGAGAATCAATATTGAGTAAGGAATTTATAAAGAAACAATAAAGATTATTAATCTCCGTAATTTAATAAAGCATGAAGTACAAAATAACCAATAGGATGCAGTATTATTTAACGTATGAGTAAACTTGTGACCTTTATAAAACTTTATGGAATAGACTTTCAAACTATCCTCACCCTCAACTATATAAAAAAACCATTATAGCATTTGTACAACTTATAAGATCTATAAGTTCATTCCCCACTACTCTAATTATAAAATGAATGTTTCATTATCACAAAATAACATAATGTCGTAACTAATGAATTAAACCCAATTTACAAAAATACTTTTTCTTAATTAGGAACGATCCAAAAAATTCTTTACGAAAACCTTATATTTTCCTTATGACACCCTAATTAATATATGCTAAATTTATAAAAGGCATGGCTGTGGATAAAATAATTAGAAGTGTCGAATATAAGAGGTTATAAATCAATATCAGGAGGTCCAATTTCAGCAAAATTATAAAATTTTTCCATCTTCACCTTTAGAAAAATCTTTATTTGGAGGAGCATATCTATGAAACTCAAACTATTTAGTCTACTAATCGTTCTGGCGCTTGTCCTTTCAGCATGTAGTTCAGCAGCCACAACACAACCAGCTGCTGAGACAGAAGCTGCAACAAGTGCAACAAATGTAATTAAAATTGGCGCTCTTTACCCATTGACAGGCCCAGATGCAGGTTGGGCGGGTGATCCATATATCAAATCACACCAAATGGCAATTGACGAAATAAATGCTGCAGGTGGTATAAAGTGCTTGGGAGGAGCTAAACTTGAACTAGTCAAAGGGGATACACAAAGTAAAGCAGAAGTTGGTAATTCGGAAATGGAACGCCTAATTACCAAAGAACATGTGGTTGCTGTTTTCGGATCAGCTCTTAGCCAAACAACAGTACCAGCATCTGAAATTGCCGAGAAATATCAAGTACCCTATATCGTACCCAATGCACTTGATGGGACAATTACAAACCGTGGATTGAAATATGTATTTCAAACGGTTTCTCTGCTTCAAGACTGGGGCAAATATGATGTAAAATGGGCGAAAGATCATGGGGCAAAAACCGCTGTTATCGCTGTCCCGAATATTTCCTTCGGTAAAGAAGTAGCGGATACATGGAGAGAAGCTGTCAAAAATGAGGGGATTCAGCTGCTAGATGATTTCACGTATGAAGCAAATACAAATGATTTCACAGATACTATCTTAAAAATCAAAAAATCAGACCCGGATGTTTTGTTTATTGTAGGGAATGCAGACACTCCGCAATTTACAAAACAACTCAAAGAACAAGGTTACTATCCTAAAATGGGGATTATTACCCTTGGTTCAGGTTTTGCTACATCCTTTTATCTAAATGAAGTTGGTCCTGAATTGGCAGAGGGCATTATTTTTACCATGGACTTTGCCCCGGTTAGCAAATTACCAGTTCCAGAAGATTTCAAGAAAAAGTTTAAAGAATACACAGGACAAGACCTTGGTGGGACTTACAACACAACCTATGCGTCCACATGGTTATTGGCTGATGCCCTCGAAAAAGCTTGCTCTACTGATCCGAAAGTCATTGCGGAAACACTCCATACAACTAAATTTGAAAATGGAAAATGGAATTTTCAATGGCCCACAGCATCATTTAATGAAAAAGGACGTTTGAATGAAGCTCCCACAGTGATTGGACAGTGGCAGAATGGTCAAATGGTTGCAGTCTGGCCCCCCGAATTAGCTGCTAATGAACCAGTATGGCCAGTCCCCGGTTGGGATAAACGTGGTCAAGGACCTTTAGCTACCCCGATCGTACAATCGACAGAGTCAACTACTCCAACTGTACAAGCGACAGAGGATCCTGCTTTAGCCTCAGACTATTCCCAAGCATTGTTAAAAGATGCCCAAACCCCGGTAGATACATCGGTCTATAAGAAAGATGGACCATATGTGATAGCTGTTTCACAACAGGATCCATCAAATGGTTGGGGAAATACTTATAACATCAGTATACTTGGATACGGCGAAGAGCTTTTGAAACAAGGAGTTCTTGCAAAACCATTACTCGTTTCTGCGACAAATGATGCCAATCAACAAATCAGTGACATGGAGAACTTCATCGAGCAAAAGCCAGACGCAATCGTCATTGAGCCACTTGGACGTGCAGCATCAGTTGCGGTCATCGAGCGCGCTGTTGATGCAGGAATTCCTGTAGTATTGTGTGCAAATGGCATTGAAAGTGATAAATTCACAACCCGTGTCGATATAGACTTTTATGAAGTAGCCTACCGATCTGGTGAAGGTTTAGCAAAATTAATGGGCGGAAAAGGAAATATAGTCGTTTTCAATGGTATTGCAGGGGTTGACTCTACTGAAACCTGGCGAAAAGGGGCTCTGGATGCCCTTTCAAAATACCCTGATATCAAAGTGATTGCTGAAGAATATGCACAATGGAACATTGCTACTGCAAAGCAAAAAATGGAAGCATTGATGGCAGCAAATCCTCAGATTGATGGCATTTGGGCAGGTGGAGGTGAAATGGCTTTAGGTGCTGCACTCGCTTATGAAGATGCTGGCAAACCCTTCCCTAAATTTGGTATGGTAAATGTGCCAAATGGTTTCCTACGCTTAGCCGACCAATATAAATTACAATTTGTCGGTTCTCCAGATCCTCCTGGAATGTCTCGGTATTGCTTACAAACTGCTGTGGACATTCTTCAAGGGAAATCTGTCATGAAGTTTATTAGCCTACGAACATTAATGGATGGTGCTGATCCTTATGATTACACCAATTTCATCCAATGGTACGTACCTGAGTTGAATGACGATTTCATTCCACCTATGACTGTGGATATCTCCTACTACATAAAGGGAGGGTTTGGCCGCAAATAAATAGGTGAGTTTTTTCGAAATAGCCTGCCGTTATATAATAACGGCAGGCTTTCATGAACAAAGAATATTTTACTAATGAATTAAGGTAACTTTGAATGTCCACATCATCTGTATCCCCAAATTCTACTGGTATATACCTCTTGTCTGTCTCCAATATCGAAAAATATTTTGGTGGAATACATGCGCTATCAAAAGTTTCATTTGATCTTAAAGCAGGCGAGATTCATGCCTTAGTTGGAGAAAACGGAGCAGGTAAATCTACACTTATAAAGATTATAACGGGAGCTTATACTCCCGATAGCGGAGAAATACATATTAATGGAAACATTTATAGAAACCTTGACCCGATCCAAGCACGAAATTTAGGTATCGCAGCGGTTTATCAAGAATTCAATTTATTACCAGAATTATCTGTTGCAGAAAACATCACATTAGGCGCCCAACCAATTGGGAAATATAAATTAATTGATCAAAAATCCCGATCATTGATAACTTATCAATTGCTTGAGCGCCTAGGTGCAGAATCGTTAATAGACCCTGATGAATTGGTAAAAAACTTAACAGTTGGGGAACAACAATTGGTTGAAATAGCAAAAGCGCTCGCGATAAATGCTCGCATTTTAATTATGGATGAACCATCTGCTATACTCCCCAGCCGAGACCTTGATCGTTTATTTTCAGTTATCCGTCATTTACGAGAGGAAGGATGTGGAATTATTTATATTTCACATCGTATCAATGAAATTTTTGAGCTTGCTGATCGTGTTACTGTTTTAAAAGACGGCCAAACAATGGCTACCAAGAATGTAGCAGACACTAATCAAGTTGAACTTGTAAATTTAATGGTAGGTCGACCTTTAATGGATATGTACCCCAAGAAAGAAAGCCTAGTGGGAGAAGTCATTTTAGAGGTGAATAATCTTTGCATAGAAGGAACAGTATTTGATATAAATTTTAATTTGAAATCGGGTGAAATAGTCGGTTTAGCAGGATTAGGTGGTAGTGGTCGTACCACTATTTGTAGATCGCTTGTTGGATTAGCAAACATTCATTCAGGAGAAATTATATACCAAGGTGAACCTGCCCCCCGCTCGCCTTCAGCTGCTGCAAAATTAGGGATAGTTCTTATTCCTGAAGATAGAAAAACTTATGGTTTGGTATTAAATCAAACCATGCGTTTTAATTTATCATTACCCAATTTAAATCAATTCACAAAGTTAGGTATATTAAGCAGCTTAAAGGAAAAAGAAGCTGTTCAAATGATTATAAAAAAGCTTCAAATAAAGCCACCAACACCAAATATTTCTACAGAAAATCTAAGTGGAGGCAACCAACAAAAAGTTGTTGTCGGCAAATGGTTAATGGCGAATCCCAAACTAGTTATTTTTGATGAACCTACTAGAGGTATCGATGTTGGTGCAAAAGCAGAAATTTACGTTCATATAAACGAATTAACCAAACAAGGAGTTGGTGTTATATTGGCTTCCTCCGAACTTCCTGAATTAATCGGAATGTGCGATCGAATTTTAGTTTTGTATGAAGGTCGTCTAGTTGGTGAAGTTCATCGGGAAAATTTCTCAGAGGAAAAAATAATGCAGTTAGCTACAGCTGTTAATAATTAGTAAAAGGAACAGGGTGCTTATGGTGATGTCGCTTCTAAACACTCGAGATACCACGAATAGTAAAACAAGATCGGTAAGGTTATTACGCAATAATGCGTCAATTATCCTAATATATACTATCATTTTGATAGTGATAGGTATTGCATTTTTTGTTAATGAAAATTTTCGGTCACCCTCAAATTTGATCAATATTTTACGACAATCAATTATTCTTGGATTAATAGCAATAGGACAAAGCATGATTGCTTTAACGGGAGGGCTTGACATGTCCGTTGCGCAGGTGGCAAGGATCGTTGGACTTACGGTTGCTTCCATATTTGCAATCAGTGGAAGTAATCCAACTTTGATTATGCCATTAATTATATTAGGATTATTAATAGGTGGAACGATTGGACTTCTTAATGGAATTTTGGTAACACGTACACATGCAAATCCTTTCATTATTACCTTGGGAATTGCAAGCATTTTACGCGGTGTCAATCTTGCCATCTCTTCAACGCCAATTCGTGGAATACCTAAACCATATTTACATATATATGATTACAAAATCGGTATCGTACCATTGAATGTACTAGTAATGATATTAGTCTGGATTCTTGTTTATATTTTTACAACTCGCACTAGAAATGGCAGAGCTTTGTTCGCTGTTGGAGGATCAGAACGGGTTGCTAGATTATCTGGTATCAATTACAACAAAACATTAATTATGGCTTATATTATCTGTTCAATATTTGCAGCCATGACAGGTTTATTTTTACTTTCGAGAACCGGGGTTGGCGATCCCAGTGCTGCTGAAGGAATGGATTTTCAGTCAATTGTGGCAGTCGCGTTAGGTGGGATTAGCCTATATGGTGGGAAAGGTTCTATTATAGGTACTATGGGAGGCGTTTTATTATTAGCAACTTTATCCAACGTATTTAATTTATTACAAGTAAATATATATTATCAACAGCTTTTTTTAGGGTTGATTGTTCTAATAACAGTTGCAGCTTATAAATCTCCGAGGTCGTCATGAAACCAACAACAGATATCACGGTTACAAAATCAACTCGCATTTCTAATTTCTCCCCTTCTGTGAGATTTATCCGTACAGTGGATCTAATTGGGCAATGGGCGGCCCCTATTTTAATTGTTTTCGTATTGCTGTTTGCTGCAATAGTTGCACCAGCTTTTTATCTTCCTACGAACTTGAAGACAATCTTAATTCAGGTAGCAGTTCTTGGCATTGTTGCAATTGGACAAACCCTTGTTTTACTTGTACGTTCGCTTGATTTATCAGTTAGTGCGGTATTGGCATTGGGTGCTGTAATAGTTGTCCAAACTCAAGCTGGAGGGCCAATATGGATTTCTATTATTGAAGCCTTCTTTATAGCAGCAATCATTGGAGCTGCAAACGGGTTACTAATTACTAAACGTCAAGTTCCCCCATTTGTAGCAACATTCGGTATGCTTGTTTTTATCCAAGGCGCTCGTCTTGCTTATACAAAGGGTCAAGCAAGTGGTACTGTACCAGAATTATTAAGAGCGATTAGTTTTAAACAAGTTGGACCTTTTCCAGCAGCCATGCTGGTGTGGGTAGTTGTTAATATCATCGTTCTTTTCTTACTCCAAAAAACTCATTACGGGCGTTGGATCTATGCTGTAGGAGGGAATCCTGCCGCCTCGCGATACGCGGGTATTCCAGTTGATACCGTTATAATAATTGTGCACGTAATTTGTTCAATGTTTGCGATGTTAGGAGGGTTATTATTGAGCGGTTACATTGGTTACGTGGATTTACGATTAGGTGCTGACTATAATACCAATTCAATCGCCAGCGCGATTATAGGTGGGACTACTTTTACAGGAGGAAGAGGAAATTTATACGGTACTGCAGCTGGTGCAATTTTATTAATTATTCTATTAAATATAGTGGTTGTATTAGGTTTACCTGTTCACTGGCAATACGTAGTGCAAGGATGTGTTTTAGTACTTGCAGTTGCACTACAAGGATTCCGTCAATTTTTACTGTCAAAGTAATAATTAATACCAAAGAGTGGAGATAACTGTGACTTCAGAAATATTCTTTCAAACGCTAATAAATGGCTTATTTACGGGGGGGATCTATGCCCTAGTTTCCATTGGTTTGACACTTATATATGGGGTGATGGTAATCGTAAACTTTGCTCATGGCGAGTTTCTTACCATTGGTATTTATACAGCTTTTTGGTCGGTAACATTGCTCGGGATTGATCCATATATGTCTATTCCAATTGCGATAATAATAGCAGGCATTTTAGGGGCTGTGATTCAAAGAGGATTGGTTCAACAAGTCCTAGATTCTCATCCATTACATCAAATAGTATTATTGGTTGGCGTTTCTTTGTTACTCATTGGGGTAATCCAATTTTCATTTGGTGCAGAACCAAAAGCCATGCATGTCCCCTATGAAACAGAAGTCATTCAACTTTTTGGTTTAAGGATGGCTATTCCGCGTTTGATTGCTTTTGGTGCATCATTGTTTATCTCTATTGGCCTGTTCATTTTTTTACAATATACAAAAATTGGAAAAGCAATAAGAGCTGTTTCACAATCCCGACAAGCAGCTAGTTTAATGGGTATAAATGTTAACCTTATATATATGCTCACATTTGGTATTGGTGCTGCAATTACAGCTGTAGCAGGGGTTTTATTATCACCAAATCATCGTATGATCCCAACAATGGGTGAAGCATACTCAGTGATAGCCTTTTTAGTTGTAGTACTCGGGACAATGGGCAACTTTGTTGGAGCTTTTATCGGAGGTTTAATTATAGGTTTAGTAGAAGCTTATGCCGGTTTTTATTTGGGAGGAGATGTTAAGATTATAGCTAGTATGCTTATTTTCATTGTAATCCTTTTATTTAAACCATCTGGTCTCTTTGGAAGGAAACGTTAATCATGGGAAATATGTCGACACATTCAATCAATAATCAAAATAAATTAATTCAATTTTTATTTGGTACATGGGAAAGAACTCAACTTAGCATTAGTGCTGGATTATTGTTATTAATGGTTTTCTCTCCATTAGTAATTAAATCGCCTTATTATATTGGCGTGATAACCCTAGCTTGTTTGTATGCATTTATCGGAATATCCTGGAATATTATTTCAGGCTTTTGTGGTCAGCTATTGATAGCGCATATTATATTTATTGGATTAGGCGGTTATACCACCATTGTATTACTAAATAATTATGGTATTTCACCCTGGATCGGGATACCAATAGGAGGGTTTGTTTCAGGAATTGCAGGCGTTGTGGTGGCTTTAATTACTGTTAGGTATGGATTGAAGTTAGATTATTTTGCACTTTTTACTATCGCACTACTTGTAGCATTACGAACATTATTTCTCAAATGGGAATTTGTTGGAGGGGCTGTTGGTATGTATCTGCGTCAAGAAACACCCTCTTTAAATCGAATGATTTTTATCAGTAAATTACCATATCTTTATATTGCCTGTAGTCTTTTGCTTTTCGGAATAATAATTCAATATCTAACTTACAAATCTAAATTTGGAAAGTACTTTATTGCTATTCGTGAAGATGAAACCGCAGCTGCTGCTTTAGGTGTAAACCTCACAAAATATAAAACCCTGGCAGTAATGATTGGTACAGCATTAGCTGGTTTAGGCGGAGGTTTTTATATTATCTATGTCACATATATTGATCCCACCGGTATATTCAACCTTGGTTTTAACGCTGAGATGGTTATGGCTAGTCCAATAATAGGTGGATTGGGTAGCCTCGTGGGTCCAATCCTGGGAGCATTAGTCAATAAACCCATTGCAGAAATTATTCGTGCTAATCTTGCTGAAGCACGCAGTGGCATAACAATGATTGTTTATGGCATATTCCTAATATCCGCCGTCTTATTTTTACCCAGAGGTTTGGCTGGATTAATTCAAACTTTATATTATCGATGGTTTCATGGCATTACCTCGACGCATCAGGAAGGAGAATAATAAGTGGCTCTTCTGGAAGTAAATAATATTACTAAAAGCTTCGGTGGTTTGTGTGCTTTACGTGATTTTAGTATTGAGGTTGAAAAAGGTGAAATTGTCGCCTTAATAGGTCCGAATGGGGCAGGGAAGACTACAGCGTTTAATGTTATCTCAGGATATTATCACCCGGATAGCGGCAAGGTTATCTTTAATCAGAAAGATATCTCGAATTTAAGGCCAGATCAAATCTGCTCATTCGGTTTAGCCAGAACCTTTCAAATAGCACGCCCATTTCAAGGAATTAGTGTGTTGGATAATATAATGGTCGGTGCCTATGCCCATACAAATAACAATAAAGTCGCTTATGAAAATGCTATGGGAATTCTCCATTTTCTAAAAATGGACGGCATTAAAGATCAAATGGCAAGCAGGCTACCAATAGCCAGTCGTAAACGATTAGAAATTGCCCGTGCTCTTGCGACTGAACCAAGTATGATTCTTTTAGATGAGGCAATGGCTGGCTTACGACCAAGTGAAACAGATGAAGCTATTGAAATAGTTCGCAAGATAAGCGAAAAAGGAATTGCGGTTTTACTTGTCGAGCATGTGATGAAAGTCGTAATGTCATTAGCGGAGAGAGTATTAGTATTACATCATGGTGAATTGATTGCAACAGGAAAACCAGAGGATATTGTTAAAAACCCGCAAGTAATTGAAGCATATTTAGGAGAGTCTAATGTTACAAGTTAGTAATATAGATGTTTTTTATAATGATGTCCAAGTTCTCAAGAATATAACTTTCTTTGTAGAAGACAAGAAACTTGTTTCCGTTGTTGGAGCTAATGGTGCAGGAAAAACAACATTGCTTAAAACAATATCTGGAATCCTAAAACCTCGTAAAGGTTCAATTACTTTCAATAATAAGTGCATAAGCGAAATGCCAACTCACCAAATCGTTCATGAGGGAGTAATTCACGTACCTGAAGGTAGATCTTTATTTCCAGATATGACCGTTCGGGAAAATCTTGAAATGGGTGGATTTTTATTAAAAGACAAACAGGAGCTATACAACAATATAAATACAGTCTATGGATTATTCCCAAAATTAAAAGAACGTTCAAGTCAATTAGCTGGTACATTGTCGGGTGGCGAACAGCAAATGTTAGCCATCGGCCGTGGATTAATGGCTAATCCTAAATTAATTATGCTTGATGAACCGTCATTAGGTCTATCCCCAAAGCTTGTACAACAAATTTTTGATATGGTTTTACACATCAATAAAGAACTAGGTGTAACAATTTTACTCGTTGAGCAAAATGTTAAACATTCCTGTCAGATTTCCGATTGGGCAATAGTGATTGAAAATGGTGAAATTGTATTGGATGGACCAGGCCCATCTATGCTTGAGAATGAACATGTGCGACGTGCATATCTCGGATTGTAATAGATAAATAATTAAAGGGTTTATTTAAGAAATAACATATGGCTATACTAATTAAAAATGCTCGCATACTCACATTTGACGACCATTTTACAGAATACCAATCAGGTGATATTCTCATCGAAGGGTCTAAAATTGTTAAAATTGGCGTAAATATTTCTGAACCAACGAGTGACGATATCCGCATCATTGATGCTAAGGATAAATTGGTAATGCCAGGTTTAGTCAATGGTCATGTACATTCACCAGGTAACTTTATGCGTGGTGAATTGGATAGCCTTCCGTTAGAAATATTTATGCTTTATGAAGTACCACCTCTATTAAACACTCTTCCTGATTATCATACCAATTACATCCGAACAATGCTTGGTAACATAGAAATGTTGAAATTGGGGATTACTTCTGTTCATGATGATGCTTATTATGTCCCTCTACCAACCGAAGAGGCAATTAATGGTTTAATGCAATCTTACGTTGATAGTGGATTAAGATGCGTAGTTACTATAGACCAACCCAATATAGTCGAATACGAAAAATATCCCTATCTTGCTGATTTATTACCTAGTCACATAAAGAAAAGCATGGAAGAAGCTCCACTTTCTTCTACTCAAGAATTAGTAAGTATATATAAGGATTTTATTTCAAAATGGAATAAGACTTATGATGAGAGGATAAAAGTGGGGGTATCAATTTCATCACCTCAACGAGTAAAAGAGGATTACTTCGGAGCTCTATCTGATTTAAGTAAAAAATATGACTTACCCTTTGACATCCATATATTGGAAACGAAATTACAACGCGTATTAGGAGAAATGAAATACAGAAAATCTCTCGTGCGTTATGTAGATGAATTAGGGTTTTTAGATGAGAGATTGTTAGTAATCCATGCTATTTGGGTCGATGATTTTGATATAGAGCTTTTAGCCTCAGCAGGTTGTTCTGTTGCACATAACCCTGTATGCAATTTGCGTTTAGGCAGTGGAGTAATGAATTTTCGAAAGATAAAGGATGCTGGGATAAATATATGTCTAGGTAGCGATGAGGCATGCTCTGATGATTCCCACAACATGTGGATCGTAGCAAAAGTAGCAGGATTGATTCATAATATTACCGATCCTGAATATCATCATTGGCCTAATTCACGAGAAATATTATGGTCATTAATAAGGGGCGGAGCCCAAGCTATGAGAAATGGGGGGAAAGTAGGCGTTTTAGCCCCCAACTATGAGGCTGACCTTATCATCCTTGATTTAAATACATTAAACTTTACCCCATTAAATGATATATATAAAAATTTAGTTTACTGTGAAACGGGATCTTCTGTAATAATGACTATTGTGGCTGGTAAAATTGTAATGGAAAACGGTAAGATTCTAACAGTTGATGAAGAAGCCATAAAAAGAGAAGCAAGGGAGATTATGGTTGATTATAAAAAAATAATCGACGCAACTAAAAAGAATGCTCGTAAATTAGAACCATATTATCGCGAAATGTATAAAAGATGTGTAAATTATGATATCAATATGAATAGATGGTTGAAATATATATGATAAATAAAATATTTTTATATCAAAGAATTGATTTATTTGTTACGGAGGGTTTATTATGAAGGGTACAGTAGTAACCCTAGTAAGTGGTGAAGCGCTCGCTGATGGACATGGATCAACAATTATTGATCAAAGAAAAAATGCAAAAGAACTAGCAGATGGCTTAACATCCGTCTTACAAGCAAATGTAAATCTATCCGTTCTACACGGGAATAAACCACAAGTTGGTTTTGTATTATTTCGATCTGAGGTAGCTAGCCATGCGTTACACACTGTACCGTTAGATGTTTGTGGAGCAGATACTCAAGGCGCAACAGGTTATATGATTGCTCAGGCAATAAGAAACAAATTATTACAATATAAAATCGAGCGAGAGGTAATATGCATACTTACACAAACTGTAGTTGACACTGACATGCCAGATAGTTCACCCCTAAAAGCAATTGGGCCTTGGTTTGATAGGGAAAAAGCCGAACAGTACCGCCAAACGAGGAAATGGGATATCATTGAAGAACCAGGACGAGGATATCGCCGTGGCGTACATTCCTTTCCACCACGCAAAATACTAGAAATGAATGTTATCAAGGACATGGTTGAAGAAGGTAAAATTGTCATCGCAGGTGGAGGTGGAGGTATACCTGTATTTTATAACAATGATGGTATATTAGAGGGGATTGAAGCTGTAATTGATACAGAAAAAGTAGCATGCATGATTGCCCATAATTTAAATGCTAACATTCTTCTTATAGTTATTGATAGCGATGAAAAATTTATACGTTCTGGGATAATGATGGATGGATTCATTACATTGAGTGAATTAGACAATATCATCGATGATCAGCAAATACTATCAAGTACTGTTTTAGGAACATTGAAAGCCGCGTCGGAATTTTTACATCGAGGGGGTGAACAAGTAATGATAACCAATTTATTAAAGCTACATCAGAATTTAATAAATAAAAAAGGATTAAGAATCGGAGTTCGAAACCCCTCAATTGATTTATTTCGTCTTTAAATTTACATGAAGTTAGAGTACAAATTGGATTTTAGTTAAAAATGAAAGCAAATACTGATGGTGAAGAAAAATTATCTTTTGCTGAGCTCAATAAAAATTATAAAGAGCTCCAAAATAAATATCAAGAAATAATATCTCAAAAATCAACCCTGGATTTATTATTTTTTGAAACAAGCCATAAACTGCAAGTATATTCTGCTTCAATAAAAGCAGCTGTAAGTAGTTTATTAAGCTACGATTTTTTTTGGGATAGTTCTAACCAACATGAATTTTTAGAAACAATTGATGATAGCATTGAACAAATCAATAACCTAGTAACCTTATTATCATTAGCATTACGCTCTGAAGCAAATAAGCTTGAAATTCGTCCAGAACCACATAATATTCAAGAAATTATTTATAAATTACAAAACGAAATCACTAACAATTTTAATATAAAACTAGATATAGATATTTTGGAAGAAGGGGACCCTGTTGTTATTGACTATAATTATATGTTTTTAGCTTTAAAATTATTCTTGAATGTAGTTAATGATGTTCAACCATACTCCAATGTTCATATCAAATTATCAGAAATACCTGAAAATTGTTTGCTAGAATTCCAAAATATTAATTCAATTATTATAAATTTACTCCAGTCTTTGATTAAATGTGATAAAGCAATAAAACAAGAATTAGTAAGTATATCAACAGATAATATATTACGAATATTCGTGGTCTTGAAATTATTCTGTTTACAAGGAATTGATGTCAAAATATTAACAGAACAACAAGAAACAAACACAGTGTTATTATATATTCCCATACACAAACTTAATCATGAACATGAATTATCAATTACTTCTCATTAAGAAGATGGAATTCTGTAGTTTTTCAAAACATGGATTCTATAAATATTATCCTCATTGGAGATGAACCAAATATCTTACGGACTCTTCGCCGGAATTTAATTAGCCGAGGATATAATGTAAATATCGCTTTCGATGGGGAAGAAGCAATTAACATGGCTGAAAAATTAAATCCGGATCTATTAATATTAAATTTGGATTTCACTAATTTTAAAATTGATGGGCTCAAAATTTGTGCCCAATTAAGGCACATATGTCAATGTCCAATGATTGTTTTGTCAACCATTGGATCAGAAGAAGTAAAAATTAAAGCATTAGATTTAGGGGCGGATGATTATTTAGTAATGCCTTTCAATATGGATGAATTTTTAGCCAGAACACGTTCTACTTTACGTAGATGGATGCTATATAAAGGTGGAAATAAACAAACATCAAATATTATTGCGGTTAACGATTTAGTAATCAACAAAGATTCTCGTCAAGTTACAATTCGGGGCGAAATTATTAAACTAACAAAAACCGAATATGAATTATTACTATATCTTGCAGAAAGATCTGGTAAAGTTGTAACACATAGAGAATTACTTCGGGCAATCTGGGGACCAGAATATGGAGAGGAAAGAGAATACCTTCGAGTTTTCATCTCGCAATTACGGCATAAAATTGAAGATGATCCATTAAATCCTATGTACATATTAACTGAACCTGCAATCGGATATAGATTTATTTCATAATATTCATTGGTTTTGTATTTAGTTCCTGGTCAAATTTTTTTTAATTTCGATAAAAATAAAGGTATATTTTGCTTGTCAATACAACTTCACACAAATCCTATCTGAGGTTTATTACCATGCAAGACAGCAATTTTAAGGTTGCTGGCGAAAAGGGGAAGTAAACTCTCAGCCAAATCAATTGCGTTATAGCGTTTATAATTGATCGCTGAACCCCGCCCATCGGCCAAAACCTCTCCATTCACTAGAATAACTAGTGTATCCATTATACACTGCCCTCCTGATTTCAAGGTTCCTAAAACACCACCCAGCCAATATAACCCATCTATTCTTTACCATTAATCATTCATATTACTTTATGTTGTGACTCTAAACCCAGGTATACCGAAATCAAACATGTGACCCCATGAGTGAAAGGTGCTCAACAAGACGATGCCGGATCGTTAGTCGGCACACTACACAAGTTATAAACAAGGCAATCCCGAAGGATTTCTTAGGTGTTACCGCTTCTCATGTGCAGAGGTCAAGTAATGCCAATGCATATAGAATCCCTAGCAAGAACCCGACCTCCTCTTTCAAGATTTACCGTACACGAAAATGGGACCAGGGCCTCCTTCATCATGCCATTTCTATTCAGGAGGGGTTTCCTTAAGTAAGATATCGATATTCATGAAATTCCTTTCTCGATTGGCCCAGTATCCGTAGTAATACGAATGCACCAGCAATCATTGTGATGACCACTGCAATAATCACTAAACATCCCTCTCATTCCACATTTCTTGGCGCCAGGTACATTGACAAGATATTTTCAAGTGGAATATCAGCTTGAAGATAGTGAGCCGATGCACAAATGTAACCACCTCCCTTACCTAGGATGTTACAACGCGAGCGAACTTCATCGTACACGTCTTGTTGAGTTCCGTATGGCAAAGTGTGCTGAATATCGATGGCGCCATGGAAAGCCACTTTTTGGCCATATTGATCCTTAATGGTTTGCATATTCATCCCAGCCGCACGTGGCTGTAATGGATTCAATACGTCTATTCCCATTTCGTCGATAAGAGGTCCGATTATTTTTATGATCGAACCACATGAATGGTACATGATCTTTACGCCATAGGATTTAATGACCCTATTCAGCCGTTGGTGGCATGGCAGGATGTACTCTCGCCATAGTTTGGGTGACATGAGAAGGCTGTTTTGAGTGGCAATATCGTCGAAGGTGTAGAGCATATTAATTTTGTCGCCGGCAACTTCCATCAAGTTTCTTACATTGTCGATCATCAAATCAGTGTAACAATTAAGAATTGCTGTAGGGATTTTAGGTTTCTGCATCATATCAATCAAGAAACGATCCAGACCATACAATGCCCAGGATGATTCAAAAATACCACCCACTTCGTAGCGAATGTGATAAGGGACCTTGCTGTTGAGCTGATCGATTTTGGGTAAAACGCTTTTCCAATTCCAATACGCCGCCTTAGGCCACTTCGGCCAACTTTCAATGTCAGCTACCGATTGCGCATCGGCCAGAGGAAAGCTGGCATATTCTTCATAGGTTGAAAAATTATTCTTGACCAACTTGAGGTGAGATCCCCAAATTGAATAATAAGTACCGTCTTGCAACTTTTCTGGCTCTGGACCGATATAGTCTGGAGTGACCACACGACAGTCGATTCCCAATAAGCGCAACATTTCTTCTTCATTTTGCACGTTCAAATAATCTTCTAGATGCTCAATGACTTCAGGAACTGCCCAAAAATCAAAAGGGACTCGGTCTGGTAATTTTCGTTCAATCGTTGTAGCAACACGCTCTTGCGGCGTCATCGGATCGTTTTCCGGTTTTCCGTATTTCTTTTCCAACAGACCGCGCACCTCAGAAGGTGAGTAAGAGATGAATGTTGCCATATTTCGAAGTTTTTGCTATCGGATATACTTTACATTAGCTGAAATACTTTTGGCTACTTTAATTTTCGGCCAACTGATTTTAGACATCTACAGCATGTTATCTATTTATTATCATAAAATAAATTAATATCATATAAAGAATTGGTAAAGAATATATAAAAGGGAATATCCTTCACGTATATATAAGAGGGCTTTAATATATCAATTTTTCACTTAAAATTTCACTGGCATGGCTGTAATCCAATGGCGAGAAGCCATTTTGATTCAACCAGGCAAGGAAATACAGGGGCAACTTGACGATTTAACTCGAGAGTTTGCGAGGGTAAGGTCGGAACTCTAATATGTAATGTTTGAAGGAAATTTGAGCTAAGCGGGAAGCAGCTCATCAGAGATACGAAGACTTTGGACGGATTGATCTGGACAGCTGAAGGTAATCTGTTTGGGATAGGAAACCCATTAACAAAGTACGCGGGATCCTTTGATTAGCGGCTTGCATGCCTTGTTCCCACTGTTCCTAGACAGCTTGGGTCAGGCCAAAGTGAATGTCTGTGGGGGTGAGGAGTCGTAGACTACTGTGATGATGCGATTGGAAGGACTAGCTCAATTTCAACCCCTGCATGAATTAATGGCAATCCTAATCGGGGCGGCGTACAGAGCCTGATCAGTTTTTAATACACAAAAGATGGGGCTCTAATTCAATTTCATTGATCGAGTAATGACTTTTTAAATAACTCGACTTATGATTCTTTCCATCTCTGTAGCAAGTCATGTTCACATCTCGATATCTTACCCAAAGTAAGTGCACTTTTGGTTTAAAATTGCAGATGTACTAAAGGAAAATAATCCTAATACCCATTGACCCGAGGAGCAATGCAACCTCCTGTAATTCGTAACTAAAAACGGCAAACCAGTATTGAACATTCACTCCATGAGATCGAAGGACCTCGACTGTGCATACAACACTCTTGAAGGTTATGACTAAGTCTTCAATAACAATCGCACTCTGATTACTTTGACTGATGACTTCTATTCTCTTCATCTTTCCGTGATCTTTTTCATTCGGTCCTACATACACCAAAGGTTATTCCAGTTGGTCCGTTATCCAGGCAACAAAATGAATATCCGCCATAGTTGGTTACAATATCAATAGTACATACAATTTTATAGACGAAAAAGGAGAATACCAATCATAATTAGATATATAGAGATCCAATATGAATAGTACTCTCCAAAAAAAATCCAAAGCTGTCTAAATAAGTATAACCATTCATAGGAAACGTGATAAAAAAATTGAATAGAATATAGCCCCCGATGAATTTGAGCGGGAAATAATCAGATTAGTGTAGAAACTGAGTAGATAATCGCTTCCGACGATTTTGGAGGCATAAAACGATGAGACACGGGAGAAAGTGCCCAATTGAATTGGTTAAGCGAAAATACCCGATCTACCCTTTTGCACCTTGAATAGCATTGAAAGTAATATAGATAAATTAGCAGTTCTTTTTTTCGCCCAATTTCTCTATTTCATGGCTCTAATCAGCCAAAACCTTGGATGCAATTGCTGAAACGAAAAAAGATTATGGATTCTCCCATATTGTCTATTTCTGATTTTGTGGACATTTGAAACCGTAACTCTCTTTGCTTATGCCTTACAAACTTGTAAGCTTTACCCTGCTTGCGACCCCACTGATCTTTTGCTAGAATTCTATTAAGTTTTGTCCTAACCTAATCTCTGCGCGTGTTGTAGAGAGAAGGGTCTAGGACAATTTTTTTTAT
>Ga0078972_1003823_pt1 | contig 43726 bp, 39 predicted proteins | sample YelNatPaOPGAMG01_FD_67568 | JGI IMG/M metagenome (GOLD analysis project Ga0078972, IMG submission 67568) | Hot spring thermophilic microbial communities from Obsidian Pool, Yellowstone National Park, USA - OP-RAMG-01 (SPADES assembly) (version 2) | ecosystem: Environmental > Aquatic > Thermal...
AAAGTTTGATTTGGAAAATTTGGAATATAGTTTGGAAATACCGAAAGAAGGAAAATACAAGGTATACTTAAAAGTTCCAAATTCCCTGCCTGTCCGGCAGGCAGGCAAATTACAAATTCCAAATAAATTCCAAATTCTCCCGCCTTCCGGCGGGACCCCGCCAAAGGCGGTGGCAAATTCCAAATTCCAAATAGATGGAGAAGAAATTAGTAATGAATTAATAGCAATAGATGAGAATTGGTTGGAGTTTGGAGAAATAAATCTTGATGAGGGGAAACATAAGGTAACCATACAATTGCTACCGTCTGAGAATTTAGTGGGAGGAAATTGGCAAAAATTAGAGAAGGAAGCGACGGAAAGTGGAGAAATTAGACTCGTTTCTCAAGGATTTTTTCCGGGGGGCGGAAGTGTTATTTTTCAGTCAATTAAAGATTGGGAACCAGGTCAACTTTATTATTTAAATTTTGAGTATAAAACGAGGGGTGGAAGTTTGGGAATGAGTGTTTTGGAAGATAAACTGGTTTATGGAGAGGAGAAAGAAGAAATTAAAACGGAGAAGATGCTAGAGAAGAAATTGGGAAATTGGGAAACCGAGAAATTGGGAGATTGGGAAAAATTTGAAAGAGTTTTAAGGGCGGATGAGAATACGAGGGGGGCGAAAGTTTATTTTTACTCTTTGCCAGAGCCAAATGCTTTTGCGGATATAAGGTTTAGAAATGTAAAAGTATATAAGTTGGTTCAACCAAAAATTGTCCTGCGGACAATCACGGATAACACGGATAAGAGAACACGGATAACGCCGAAAATTACTTTTGTAAAAATAAACCCAACAAAGTATAGAGTGAGGGTAGAAGGGGCGAGAGGGCCTTATACACTGGTATTTAGTGAAAGTTTTCATAGGGGATGGAAATTATACAAGAGAGATATTAGAAATTGGATATTAGATATTGGGGAAACTAGTACAAAAAAAGATATTGGAAATCAGATATTAGATACTGGGGAACAAAAGCAATACGGAGAAATTTTGGCGAGTTATTTTAATGGAGACATTAAAGAAGGAACGCATAAAAATATATTTTTGGACAAAAATACTTTTGAAACCTGGGGTAAAAAACCAATCGCCGAAGATAGACATTATTTAGTTAATGGTTATGCCAATTCTTGGTATATTACTCCGGAAGATGTTGGCGGAAAAGAAAATTATGAACTGATTATTGAATTCTGGCCTCAAAGATTGTTTTATATTGGGCTTTTTATTTCAGGATTGACTTTAGTTGGATGTTTAAGTTATTTAATTTTTAGTTTTGTCAAAGGAAGAATTGCTAAAAATGAAAATTGAATTTTGGAATTATTTTTTTTCTGCTCTGGCAGGGTTGTGTTTGTTTTTTTTGATTTATTTACCGATAGAGTTTTTGTTGACCGAACATTGGTACACTGTTTATAAAATTAATCCTTGGCTGAGTACGGGTGTTATTTTTTTCTTTTTGTTACTTAGCAATTTGGTCAATTGGCAAAAATTGCTCAAAAACCAGATCTTAAGAATTTTTTTGTTTTTTCTTTTTGTTGTTGCCATTGTGTTTTATTTTGTTTATAACAATTTGAAAATAGAAAGACAATATTTGCCTAAAATTTATCGAGCTCAGCCTTCTTGGGTTATTCAGGGGCAGTTAGTAGAGATTCAAGGGGTTAATTTTGGTCCAGTTTGGAAACGAGGTAAGGTAATAGCAGACGGAGTTGAATTGAATATTAAAGATTGGAACGATAATAAAATTATTGCGGAGGCACCAGTACCGGGGAAATTTGGTCATTTTAAAATGGTAGTAAAAACATATGATGGCAAGATTAGTAATAGCCTCCCTCTGGAAATTAGAGATCCCAAAGAATTGCTTCAATAATAATTGCGTATGAAAGAAAGAAATTATTTGCTTTTCCTTAAAAGAATTTTGTTTTCCAGTCTTTTTTTGTGGATTTTTTTACTTTTTCTGAGCCAATACAGGCTTATGATAGAGATAAAAATCAGTTTTTTCTTTTTTCTTTTTCTTCTTCTGTTTTTAATAATATATTTGAAACAAATTTTAATTTTTTTAATTTTTTCTTTAAATGAAATCAATCTTTTTTTAAAGACAGTCAATGAGAAGGTTGAAATCAAGAGAAAAGATGTTTTTACCTTTTTTTCTTTGTTTTTTTACCAGTTTTTAAAATTTTTGCTTGGTTTGCCAAAATTTTTAAAATTTATTTTAGGTAATTATTTTTTTTGGTTAAGCGTTACTGCATTGGGGATTTTTTTGGATATTTTTGTTTTTAAATTTACTTCGGATTTTATAATCTTATTTTTTACAGGGTTGTGGATTTTGGTGGTAAGACATTATAAATTTGAAGGAAGAGTTTCGATTGGCTTGGCTTTGGGATTTTTAATTTTATGCCCATTTCTCCTGATTTTAAAGCAAGAAACAGTTGCCGAAAAAGCGGCAATTTGGACATATATGTTTTTGGTAGTGGGGGTGGTGCAAGAAATATGGTCTCTACGAGACCGAAATAAATAGAAATACAGAAATACGATAGAAATACGATGGAAATATATCCCACCAAAGGAGGAAGAAATTGATAGAAATATAGCCGCTTCGCGGCTGAAATAAGATAGAAATACAATAGAAACAAGCGTCTGATGGAGCGAAATAAAGAAATATATAGAATTAAGGAGAAATAATGGCGTATATTAAGTTATTTGATTTAGAAGTTTATAAAATCGCCCGGGAAATTAGTGAAGTAGTGTGGGGGATTTATGGTTCTTTGAGTTGGCAAGAAAAGAAAATTCTTGGCGACCAATATATAGAATCAGCCGATTCTATTGGGGCTAATATAGCCGAAGGCTATGGGAGGTTTCATTATCTCGACAAAATCAAATTTTATTATAACGCCAGGGGTTCTTTATTTGAATGTCAACATTGGACAGAGTTAATGGAAGAAAGGAATATTGGAAATCCTAAGTTATTAAATAAGCTGAAAGAATTGTTAAATAACCAAGAAGTAAAATTAAACAATTTCATTAATTCAACATATAAAAGTAGAAATAAGGGAAATATACGGCTTACAGACGCGAAATAAATAGAAATACATAGAAACAAATGGAAATACAATTGTATTTCGTGAGCGAAGCGAACATATTTCTACATGTTTCAACAACTGAGTTGTTGTATTTCATGCTTGGAGGGCATACATCTCGATGAGGTTTAAATTATTTTTACTGTTATTGATAATTTTTGGCTTTTTTTATCGTCTCTATGGTTTGAGTGAAAATTATTCTTTTTGGACTGATGAGGATCATGTGGCGATTTTTGTCCGGGCGATTTTAGAGAGAGGAAAACCAGTTTTGGCCAATGGTTATTCGACAGGAATTTACCAATGGTTGCAATATTGGTTAAGCGCAATTTCTGCAAAATTTTTTGGAATAAATGAATTTGCTATCCGTTTTCCTTCGGTTATTTTTGGGGTTTTAACTATTTTGGCAGTTTATCTTTTAGGTAAAGAGTTATTTAATAAAAACGTTGGTTTAATTAGCGCTTTTCTTACAGCTTTTTTAAAAATTGAAATTCTTTGGTCTAGACAAGCAAGACCTTATCAAGCTTTGCAATTCTTTTTTATCTTGGGAGTATGGTTTGTCTATAAATTAGCAAAAGAAGAAAAATTCAATTGGCGCTACTTTTTAGGATTTTTAGCTTGTGGCGCTTTAGCTTCGTTAATGCATGGATTGGGTTTGGTTTTATTTTTTAATGGTTTTTTTTATCTTTTTCTTTTTCGTCTTTCTTGGTTTAAAAAATGGTTTTTTGGGGGAGGATTATTGTTCTTGATCTTTGGTTATGTTTTTAAGACTCAGATTTTTTCTGTAATTTCTAGCTTGGGCAAAATTAATAATCTTTTTTACTACCGCGTTTTCTTAACCCATAATTATTTGCCTTTAGTAATTTTGGCATTGATAGGTTGGGTTACTCTTTTTTTAAAAAACAAGAAAATCTTTTTACTTTTGAGTCTGCCTCTTATTGTTCAAGGTTTTGCTGCCTCTTTCTTGCTTGGCCAGCCGTTTATTCGTTATTTTTACCCAGCATTTCCTTTTTTAATTTTACTCTCAGCTGCTAGTTTAGTTGAGATTTCCCAGTCTATTACGTCTAAATTTCGCTCTCTGCCAATTGGCGGAGAGCATATTTCGTCCCGCCTTGCGGGACATATTTCTTTATTTCTGTTATTATGTTTTTTCGTTTTTTCTATGGCTAATAAATTTGCTTTAGCACCCAAATCATCTTATTCCTTAAACGAAGATATGCAGGAAATTCCTGAGGTTGATTGGAAAAGAATCTATGGATTTGTAGACCAAAAACTGAAGCAAAACCCCGGATCAGTACTGGTTTCTAATTGGATGGATTTACCAGTTTGGTATTTGGGAGAAGGGAAATTAAATTTTTTAATTAGAAAGCCTGGTTCAATAAGAGGGAAGCAAGACCCGTTCTCCTCAGCGAAGATGGTTTACTTGCTCGAGGAGTTTAAGAAGATTGTTAAAGAGAACAAAAAAGGAGTTTTGGTTATTGATAGTTGGGATAATCAGATTCCAGAAGGAGTTTTGGAATATTGTCAAACTAGTTTAAAAAAAGAATTGGAGATAGATCGGCTTTATCCAGTTCAACCGAGATATTGGACAGTGTGGGTATATTCTTGGGGAATATAGGGGATATTGGATATTAGAAATTAGATATTGGATATTAGATATTAGATATTAGATATTAGAGATTAGAGATTAGACTGAATACCGGGTGTTATACAAACTGGGATTAGAGTAGATGTAAAAACTAGGATTAGAGTAGATACAAAAACATTTTGCCAGCAGGTTATAGTGCGAAAGTATTATACGAAGTATAATTGTGTTATGAAAAAATATTGGCCCATAGCGCTTCTTTTCCTTCTTTTTTTGGGACTTTATCGTTTTATTTTTAATCTTTACTTTACTCAAGACGATTTCTTTCATTTAAAGATGAGTTTAGCTTCTAATTTTTCTGATTTTATCAATTTCTTTTCTTTTGAAAATCATTTCGGTTATCACTTTTACCGGCCAATAAGTACACAAGTTTATAACTTTGTTATGGTCTCTTTATTTGGTTATAATCCATTTTTCTTCCATCTTGTATCTTTTTTCTTTTTTATTGCTAATTGCTTTCTGGTATTTAAAATCATGAACAAAATTATTCAAAAAGAAACTTTTGCCTGGCTGGCGGCTTTTTTGTACGGGGTGAACGCCTCTAATGTCGGCAGTTTATCGTATATTGCCAATTTTCAGGAAATTAGTATGGCCTTTTTTGCCTTTCTCACCTTTTGGTTTTACATTAATAAAAACCGAATTTTCATTTTGATTTTCATTTTTGCCCTGCTTTCAAAGGAAACTAGTCTTGTTTTACCTTTTATCATCATTGCGTATGAATTGTTGCTGGGAGACAAAAAATGGCAAAGAGTTTTGCCTTTGTTTTTAATTTTAGGAATTTACGGAATTTTAAAAATATTTGCCGGTTTGCCTAAGGTTTCTGTTTATCAGCCCATTTTTTCCTTAAAGAAAATTTTAAATAGTTTTTTTTGGTATTTTTTGTGGGGTTTGGGACTGCCAGAAATGTTAATTGATTTTGTCGGTCCGGGGTTAAAATTCAACCCTGAGTTATTCATTCGATTTGGCAAGGAAATGCTAGTGTATTTCGTTGGCGTTTTTGCTTTTTTGGGATTGTTTATGTTTGGTCTGTTAAAACTTCCCAAAAAAGATCGCAAAACAATTATTTTTTTCTTTTTGTGGTTTTTTGTCGGTTTAATTCCTGTGATTTTTTGGCCCTTACACAAATATGTTTATTATTTAACTCTGCCTTTGTTAGGTTTGTCAGCAGCAATGACGATTGTTTTAAAAAGTTTCTCAAAACCACTTTGCTATTTAGGAATTTTCTTACTAACGGTACTTTCGGTGGTTACGATCAATCTTTACCAAAAGACCTATTGGGTAATTAACCGGGCAAAGATGTCGCAAAAAATTATTGAAGAATTTCAAAAAGACTATCCAATTTTGCCCAAAGGCGCAGTTGTTTATTTTGTAAATGATCCTGTTTATCAAAGGATACCAGGTTTTGGAAATTCTTCTACCCAGGCCTACTATGCATTGTCTGGAGAAAATGCCATCCAGCTTTTATATCATGATCTATCAGCAAGGGTTTATTATGAAGATATCCAAAAGCCTCAAGAGAATACTGAAAAATTGATTAAAATTGTTGCCAAAATACAGTGATGAAAAAACAGATCTTTGGATTAATCATTTTTTTAATCATTCTTGCTGGTTTTTTTGTCAGATTATACCGTTTAAATTTAAATATTCCTTCTTTGTACGCCGATGAAGTTGCCGGAGGATACGCAAATTATGTTTACTTTCAAAAACCGGCGGTTTCTCTTTTTGATTTTTTAAACAAAAATTTTTATTTCGACTCGCAGAAAAGTCCGATGTACATCGGACAGAATGCGACAAAGAAACAAACTTCTCCGACGTTACGTCGGAGTACCGCGTCAGCTTGCTGCGCGGTAGTTTATTTCAAGATGGTTAATTTTACCTGGCTTTTCGGCTTAACTCCCTTGGGTGTGAGATTGCCGTCGGCAATTTATGGGACTATCTTGCTTGTTTTTCTTTATCTTTTTGCCAAAAAAATTAATTTTAAAGAAACCAAACATAAAGATTTTATTCCATTAGTTGCTTTAATCACTTTTTCTTTTGCTCCTTGGGGGATTCATTTAAGCCGTATTGGTCATCCGTTTGTCCTTTTGTTTTTAATAATGATGAGCTGGCATTGGATTTTATACTTAGGGGCAGAGTCGCCAAAAGAATATCTAGTTTCTGTTATTCCTCTTTTTTTTGCTGCTTGGTGTTATCCCTCCGGCATAGTACTTGGGCCTTTATTTGTTTTACTGCTGATAGTCAAAAAAAGGAAAGACTTTCTTGCGCAGGATATTAAAATTATCTTTTTTTTAATAATTGTCACTGTCGGAATTTTTGTCTTCATACTTCCGAAAGTTGGGGCGAGAGGGTTTGATTTGGCTATTTGGCGCGATGTTAACGTGACAGCCAATGAGAATTTAGATCGGGGTTTGGCCAGATTAAGCAATCCTTCTATTTTTTCTTTTAACTTGAATCCCGACTTGGCCGCAAGATTATTTTACAATTATCCTTTAGCAGTCGTCCGCGTTTTTGTCCGGAATTATTTATCTTTTTTTTCACCTGATTTTCTTTTTCTAAAAGGAGATCCAGTGCTTCGTCATTCAAGCGGCCGGTTTGGAGAACTTTACCTTTTATTTTTGCCATTTTTGATTTACGGCATTTTTTTAATGGCGACAAAGGGCGAGTCAAAAACAAAAGAAATGTTTTTGTTTTGGATTTTGGTTGCCCCTATTCCTGCAGCGATTACTAAAGATGGGGCAGGTTATTTATTGCGCGTCACTACGATGCTGCCGCTTTTGACGTACTTGTCAGCTTTGGGGTTTGTTGGCAGTCTGGAACTTTTTACCCGAAAAACAAAAATTATTTACTCCTTTTTGGTAACTTTACTTTTTATTTTTTCTGTTTATAATTTTCTTTTTCATTATTTCCATGTTTACCCTTTTTATTCGGCCAAAAGTTTTGAGTATGGCTTTAAACAGTTAGCTGATTTTCAGAGAGAAAACAATAATCAATCAATGCTTGTTATCTGGGATGGCTATTATCCTCACTTTTATTTTCGTTTTTGGCAAAAAACCAATTATCAGGAATATCTCAAAAACCAAATGTTAACACTAACTATAAATGAAAGTAGATTTACCAAAGCTTTTTATAATTTATATTTTTCCCTCCCGAAAAAAGAAGAAGATTTAATCTCCTTTCTAAACCAGAACTCTGTAAATTATTTAATTTTACCAGCGGATTTAGCTGAAAAATTTAGCCATTATAAAGTGTTTGCGGAAAAACCGGCTGCAGTTATTGATTATCCAGATCAAACCCCCGCTTTTTATCTTTATCAAGTTAAAAAGTAGCAAGAGTTGAAAGGTAGGACGTTGAGGTTTGGCGGCGGAGAAGGTAAAATAAAGGCGTGGAAAGAAAAGTTGTCAAGAATACGTTTTTTTTAAGCTCAGCGAATCTTTTTGCTCGGGTAATAGGTTTTTTTTACTTCATTTTTTTGGGCCGGGTGCTGGGAGTAGAAAATTTTGGCCATTATAATTTTGCCTTGGCTTTAGTTTACAATTTTTATCCGGTCGCTGATTTTGGGGTGGAAAGACTGATTTTGCGGGATTTATCTAAGGATAATAAAAAAGCTCAAGATTACTTTCAAAAACTGGTTCCTCTAAGATTTACTTTTGCTTTGACTTCAGTTTTTTTAGTAACTTTGCTCGGTTTTTTTCTTGCCAAAAATAGCCTGGATCGACTGAATATTTTTATTTTTTCTTTGTGTTTGCTTCCTTGGACGTTTAATCAGCTGGTGGCGGGTATTGGGAATGCTTTTGAAAAGATGGAGATTCAAAGCCTAGTGGTAGTGGGAATGAGTTTGCTGACAGCAATTTTTGGAGGATTGGTTGCCTTTTTGGATGGGAATGTTACCCACATATTGCTGGCTGCCTTTTTTTCCAATTTAACTGTTTCCTTAATTATGTTTAGGAGTTTTCGAAAGCTTGGTTTGGTTTTTAAAATTGAGGTTGATTTTAGTTTTTGGCGGAAAATTATTAAACAATCTTGGGTTTTTGCCTTAATTATGATTATAGCGGTTTTTTATTTGCGGGCCTCAACGGTAATGGTGAACTTTTTTAAAGGGGCATATGCTACCGGGCTTTACTCATCTGCCTTTAAGTTTATTGAAGCTTCAATTCTAATTCCGCAAAGTTTTGCCTTGGCATTATTTCCCCAAACTGCCAGACTTTTGGAGTTAGATAAAAGGAAGTTAAAAGGTAATTATTTGCAATCTTTGGGAGTAATTTTTATTTTTGGCATTGGGTATGCAGTTTTTTTCTATTTATTTGCTCCTTTGATAATAAAAATCTCTTACGGTTCTGCGTATCTTGAGGCAGTCTCAGTGATGAGAATTTTAGGCCTTGCCGCCATTTTTTTCTTTCTTAACACTCTTCCGGGGAATGTTATCCAAAATTCTGACAAGGTTAAGAAATTTTTGCCTTTTGCTCTTGCCAATCTTGTTTTAGTAATAATTTTGGGAAGTATTTTTATTCCCCGTTGGTCGGTGGAGGGTGCAGCGCTGGCAGTTTTGTTAGCGGAAATTTTTGGATTTTTAATCAATAATCTTTTTGTTTATAAAATTCTTAATGAAAGAAGTTGATTTATCAATAATAATTCTCTCCTGGAATACAAAAAACCTTCTTCAACGATGTGTGGAATCAATAATCAGTGATTTAGGGTTGGCAGTCAGAAATCGAAGACTAGAGAAAAAGGAAAAGAGATTAAACGATAAACCAATCGCAGATCGCCGATCACTGACCACCGAGTTAATTATCGTCGACAATGGCTCGACAGATGGAAGTAAAGAATATATTAACGGGTTAACGAAATTGCAAACTAACGGGTTAGAAATAAAAGCGATTTTAAACGAAAAAAATTTGGGGTTTTCTAAAGGGAACAATATCGGTATTAGAAAAGCCCGGGGTGAACATATTATGCTTCTTAACTCGGATACAATGGTCAAAGAAGATGCGATTGGGAGATTGCTTGAGTTTCTTGACAGGTCTGATACCTGTCAGGTAGCAGTTTCGCCTCTGCTTTTGCTGCCTGAAGGTAAGCCGCAGACTGATTATTATATGCGTTTTCCCAATTTGTGGCAGATTTTTTTATACCATAATCCGGTGTTGAGACCATTAGTGATGAAAATTCCTTTTTTGGGTTTACTTATTGCCAAAAAGAACTGTTCCTCCCCTTTTGCTGTAGATCAGTTGCCTGGCGCGGCTTTAATGGCGCACCGGGAAGTTTGGGAAAAGGTGGGTTTGCTTGATGAAGATTACCATTTTCTTTTTGAGGATGTTGACTGGTGCTGGCGAGCAAAAAAATTGGGGATTAAGCTAATGGTTGTTCCTCAAGCTAAAATAGTTCATTTCGGCGGCGCCAGTTGGAAACAAAGGTTAAAAAAGAATTCTTCGCAGTTTTATTATCAGTTTTTTTCTTCGATGCTCCTTTTTGTCAGAAAAAATTACTCCAAACAAAGAGCAATAATTTTCAAATGGGCAATTATCATAAACTTTTTTATGACACTAAAACCTTTGCTGGCCTGGCAATTTTTAAAACGTAATGGTCGACAGGAGAACTATTTACTTCAATGATATATATCATTATAGCGATATCTTTGGTTTTAAGATTAGTTAATTTAAATCAAAGTCTTTGGCTTGATGAGGCGGTGCAGGCAATAACAGCAAAAGGGCCATTTTTGGGAATTTTTGAAGAGCTTCGAGGAGATTTTCATCCGCCTTTATATCATATTTTGCTTTGGGGATGGGTAAGAATTTTTGGGGCAAGCGAAGTGAGCTTGAGAATGCCGTCGGTGATATTTGGGGTGGGGACGGTAGGAATCGTTTATTTAATTATGAGGGGGGTTAGTGATCAGCGATCAGTGATCAGTAATCAGAGGTCGGGGGTTGGGGAGCGGGGATTATTGAAAAGTAAATCACTGGCCCCTGGTCGCTGGTCACCGGTCACTGGCCGCCGGTCCCTGGTCGCTGGTCGCTGGTTACCGATTCTCGGAGCGGTTTTTTTAGCGACAGCGCCTTTGCATATTTATTATTCCCAAGAGGCGAGGATGTATTCGATGGCAACTTTTCTGACTGCTGGGTCCGCTTACTTCTTTTTAAGGATTTTAAAGGATGATAAAGGATGGTTAAGGGATGGTAAAGGAGTTGGATATTTTCTTTTTACCTTACTGGCTCTTTATACAGACTATTATGTATTTTTAGTATTACTAGCACAGATGACTTATCTGGCGATAAAAAAGAAATTCAAACCCTTAATTCTATATTCATTGTTCATAATTCTTTGTTATCTTCCTTGGGTTCCAATGTTGATTACTCAAGTTAAAGTTGGCATGTTGGCGACACAAAGTCTGCCAGGGTGGGAAAAATTAGTCAATGTTTCGTTTTTAAAAGCTTTACCCCTGACATTTGTAAAATTTAGTCTTGGGAGAATAAATATTTTTGACAAGAAACTTTATGGAATAGTGGCAGTGGGTTTGATAGCGGGATACGGTTGGTTGATGATAAACGGAATTAGGGGATGGTTCAAGGAGACTAAAGGACACTTAAAGAACAAATTAGGGGACTTTAAAGGAATGGTTATTATGTGGTTTTTTATCCCCTTGTTAATTTCCTGGGTTGCTTCACTTTTTATTCCCAATTACCAACCTTTTAGGCTGCTCTTGATTTTGCCGGCATTTTATTTGCTTTTAGTTTTTGGAATTTGGAAGATAAATGATTCAATGATTCAAATCATTGTATCAAGTATAATTGTGATAATAAATGTTGTTTCTTGCTCTATTTATTTTTTTAATCCCTATTTCCAACGGGAAGATTGGCGGGGAGTAGTAAGTTATTTGAAGACTCAATCTGATGCAGTTGCGGTTTTGCCCTCAGAAACCTCAGCCTGGCCAATAAAATATTACGATCCCGAGCAAAAGATTGATCTGGTCTCGGTAGCAAAAGATGTCGGGGTAGTTGGGGGAATTGGAGAGATAGGGGGAGACAAGGAAAGTCAAATTTACTACATTAGGTACCTGGTTCCGTTGTTTGATCCGAACGAGCGGATTTTGGCAAAGTTAGAAGAACAAGGTTATACTAAAGTAAAGGAGATTAGTTTTAACCAAATACCTTTATTAGTATACAGGAGGGATCAGTGACCAGTGACCAGCGACTAGTAAAAATAAAAGGATTTGAAGATCTTGAAATTTGGAAAGAAGCTCATAAATTAACGGTTAAGATTTATGAGACAACCCGAAATTTTCCTAAAGACGAGCTTTACGGATTAATATCTCAATTAAGAAGATCTGCTTCTTCCGTAGCCGCTAATATTGCTGAAGGGCACAGTAGGGACACGACTAAAGAATTTATAAAATTTTTATATAATGCTAGAGCGTCAGCGGCCGAAACAGAATATCATTTAATATTAAGTAGAGATTTAGGTTATTTAAATATTGGGTAATTTGGAGAATTAAGAAGCAGATATATAGTTTTAGGGAAAAGGATAAATGCTCTTATTGGCAGCTTAAAGAAAAAATTTATTTACTGATCACTGATCGCTGATCACTAAGTCAAAATGAAAATTGGAATTGATATTAGTCAGATAGTTTATGAAGGAACGGGAGTGGCAACCTATACCCGAGAGTTGGTTAAATCTCTGGTTAAAGTTGGTGACAAAGATGAGTTTATTGTTTTCGGATCTTCTTTGCGTCTTCGTCGACTACTAAAAGAATTTTTGACAAGTTTACCGAAGGAAAACGTAAAGGGAAACTTTTCTTTTTTACCACCCAAACTTTTGGAATTTTTATGGAATGGCGTTCATTTATTTCCTGTAGAAAATCTGGTTGGCGAGGTTGATATTTTTCATTCTTCAGATTGGCTAGAACCGCCAACAAAAAAAGCAAAAAAAGTTACCACTATTCACGATTTGACGGTTTATAAATATCCGGAAACCTTTTTTGCCCGTGGTGGTCATGATATTGTCAAAAATCAGAAAAGAAAGCTTTTTTTTGCCAAGCAAGAATGTGATTTGATTATTTGCGTTTCCGAGAACACTAAGCAAGATGCAATGGAGATCTTGAAAATTCCAGAGAAAAAATTGAAGGTTATTTATGAAGCGCCAGACTCAATTTATTTTCCCAGAAATCAAGATGAAGTTGAAAAAGTAAAGAACAAGTTCAAAATTAATGGAGATTATCTTCTTTGCGTTGGTACCAGAGAGCCGCGTAAAAATATAGACCGGGTATTAATGGCTTTTGTGGAAATCAGCAGAGCCTATCCAGAGTTAAGCTTAGTTATTGCTGGCAAATACGGGTGGGGAGACAAAAAGCTAAAAGTTAAAAGTGAAAAGTTAAAAGTCAGAATACTAGGATTTGTGGAGAAAGAAGATTTGGCATCACTTTATAGCGGGGCGGAAGCATTTGTCTATCCTTCTTTGTACGAAGGATTTGGCTTACCGATTTTGGAGGCGATGGCTTGCGGGTGTCCAGTGATTACTTCAAATATTGGTTCGATGAGAGAATTAGCGGCTGGTTTCTCTGTTTTAGTTGATCCTCAAAGCACTGACAGTATTGCCGAAAATATTTTGAAACTTCTTAAAAACAACGACTTAAGGCAGGAGCTAAAAATTAAAGGTTTAAAAAGAGCGGGAGAATTTTCTTGGGAAAAAGCAGCTTTACAAACTTTAGAAGCATATAGAGGTTTGCTTGATTAATGCCTAAAACTGGACAGAAAATATATAAGATGACACATTAAATTTTTAATTTTTAATTCATAATTTTAAATCAATTTTTAAATTTACAATGTTTAAATTTTTAAAAAAGTATTGGGAAGAAATACTTCTTACCATTTTTATTCTAATAGCAGGTATTTTGCGGTTTTATCATATTACCAGATTGGAATTTTTTACCTATGATCAGGCGAGAGACGCCTTGTTTGTCAAAAGGATGATTGTGGATCATGAATTCAGATTGTTAGGGACACAAACTTCCTTGCCAGGAATGTATTTGCCGCCGTTTTATTATTATACAATTGCGATTGTTCTTTGGTTGGGGCGGCTTAATCCGGTAGCTATTGATATTTATTCTGCCTTAATTGGGGTTTTGAGCGTGCCTTTGGTGTTCTCTGTGTCTAATAAAATTTTTGGCAAACCAGCTGGAATTTTTTCTGCCGGTCTTTTTGCGGTTTCTCCGTTGGTGGTAGAGTTGACCAGGAGAGCCTGGAATCCTAATACCTTGCCTTTTTTTATTCTCGTTACTTTTTATTTTGTTTATCAGTATTTTAAGGAAGGAAAACTTAGAGATTTTTTCCTGGCTTTTGGATTTTATGGATATTGTCTTTCTTTGCATTTTGGTGCTTGGACGCTTCTGCCGCTTTTTGCTTTTATTTGGTTTGATGGTGTGATAAAGAAAAAATTAAGCTGGTTGGGCGGTTTGGGGGGAATAGGAATTTTGTTCTTTTTTGTTTCTCCGCTTTTGCTTTTTGAGTTAAAGCATAATTTTTTTCTTTCTAGTCAGGCAAAAATGTTTTTCTTTGACGGAGGGCATTTAGGTGTCAAAAGCGGGACTAACATTGTTGAATCCTTTTTGGTCTCTTTAATTTCTTTATTCACAATTTTGATTTCTGGAAGAATTTTTGTGGGTTACCAAGCCCCACTGGAGTTTAGCGGAAAATTTAAAGATATTTTTCTGCCAGCGACACCCGTTTCGGTAGTAGCGCAAAAACCATTTTCAATCTCTTTTCAGTGGTGGGGGTTGATGATCTTGGGCCTGATAATCTATTTTTCTCTTAAAAAATTTTCCGATCACAAATTAAGTTTAATTTTAATTTGGGTATGGATTTTATGGGGAATTTTTGTTTCTCGGTTGTACAGTGGCGGTTTTTTCTTTTTTTACTATTTGTATCTGTTTCCCGCGCCAATATTGCTTTTTAGTTTCTTATTTAAAAATATTGTTAGCGACAAAAGGGTATTTATTAAGGCAATTGGGTGGTTATCCTTTTCTTATATAGTTATTTTTCATCTTGTAAACACAACTGTTTTTGCCAATAACTGGAGGAATATTGGGTTGTTAAAAGAGGCAGCAAAAGTTATTGCCGAAAATAGTAATGATGGAGAAGCTTTTAATATTGCAACTATTCAGCGCGATGTTGACCGATGGGACAGAAACAGCGTTGATTATCGGTATTTTACAGAAAGTTATTATCACAAGAGAGCTCTTGATTGGTATCCTCAAGAATATGCAAAAGCTGACTCTCTCTTTGTGGTTGATGAAGCAGGTGGTGATAGTGTGTTAAGATCTAATATTATGGAAATTCAGCAATTTGGCCCAAAAGAAATTCTTGGTCAATGGGAGATTGAAAAAGGAATTGTTATCTATAAACTAGGGAAATGAATCACCCATTACTAATTGCCAATCACTAGTCACTAGTTACTAATCACTAATCACTCAAAATGTTAATCGGGATTGACGGCAACGAGGCAAATCAAAAAAGCAGAGTTGGCATTGGCCAGTTTGCTTTTAATATAATCGAGGAACTGGAAAGAATTGATAAAAAAAATGAATATTTTGTTTATCTCAAAGAATCTCCATTATCGGATTTACCCAAAGAAAGAGGAGGGTGGAAATACTTAATTTTTGGTCCGAGTAAATTTTGGACTCAATTTGCTCTACCGTTCAAATTATTTACTCAAAAGCAAAAATTGGATATATTTTTTACTCCAAGTCATTATGCTCCTCGTTTCTCGCCTGTGCCAACAGTGATTTCCATTATGGATTTGTGGCATCATCGCCATCCAGAACAGTTTGCCAAAAAAGATTTGTATCAATTGACAAAATGGGAAGGTTATTCAGTAAGGCGAGCAAGCCACATTATGACAATTTCCGAGTTTTCCAAGAGAGAGATTTTAGACATTTATCAGATACCGGCAGATCGAGTGACGGTAGCTTATCCAGGGTTTACGAAATTCCAAATTCCAGATTCTAAATTCCAAATAAATACCAATATTCAAAAGATTAAACAAAAATACAAAATTAATGGCAATTATTTGCTTTATTTGGGAACGCTTCAGCCGAAAAAGAATGTGGAAGGACTGATTAGAGCATTTTCTCTTCTAATTGCTGATTACCAGTCGCCAATCACTTTGGTTGTTGCTGGGAAAAAAGGTTGGCTTTATGAAAAAATATTTGAGTTGGTAAAAGAATTGAAACTGGAAGATAAAGTGGTTTTTACTGGTTTTGTTGAAGAAGAAGATAAACCATATTTGCTTGCAGGCGCTAAAGCTTTTGTTTTCCCTTCGTTTTATGAAGGATTCGGGATTCCGGTACTTGAAGCCATGAGCCTAGGAGTGCCGGTGGTAATTTCGAAAGAGGGCAGCTTACCGGAAGTCGGCGGTCAGACTGCGATTTACTTTGACCCCTATAAAGTTGAAAGCATGGCGGCTTCGTTAAGAAAAGTCTTAAATTTGAATGACAAGGAAAAAAATGAGATAATTAAAGCAGGCTATAAGCAGGCCAAAAAGTTTAGTTGGGAAAAATGTGCGAAGCAGATTTTAACAACTTTAGAAAGGGTAGTTGGGGAGAGAGCGACTGAGGTTGGTGATTGGTGATTAGTGATTAGTGATTAGTGACTGGTGACTAGTGACTAGTAATTAGGAAAAATGTTGAAAAGAATTATAAATCGTCTTAAGGCTATTGGTTTAGAATTTGAATTAATGCTCCTTCGTTGGGTTGGCCATATTCCCTCCCATACCTTTAGACGGATTTGCTATGAACTTACAGGGATAAAAATAGGAAAGGGATCAGTAATTCATATGTGGGCAAATTTTTTTGACCCAAGAGGTATAAGTATTGGGCAGGACACGATTGTCGGCGACCATTGTTTTCTTGACGGCAGAGATAAATTGATAATTGGTAACCACACGGACATAGCCTCTCAGGTTTTAATTTATAATTCAGAACATGATTTAGAATCAGAAGATTTCAAGGCGATAACTTCAGCCGTGGAAATTGGTGATTATGTTTTTATCGGTCCGAGGGCGATTATCTTGCCGGGAGTAAAAATTGGCGACGGAGCAGCGGTGGCGGCGGGGGCGGTTGTGACAAAAGACGTCGAGCCTTTTACGATTGTTGGCGGAATACCGGCAAAAGAGATTAAAAAAAGAAATCTAAAAGAACCTCATTACAAGCTGGGAAGAGCGGCTTTGTTTCAATAATGTCAAAAATTGCCAAAATTATTTTTTTTCTTTTTTTGTTATTAGGGACTTTTTATTTAGTTTTGCCGTCTCCCGACGATTTTCCTGCTCTGCCAAATTCGTTAAAGTCAACAGAACCCGGAGACACTGTGCAAATCCCCGGCGTGAGTGCTTACTATACTGATATTTCAAGAAAAGAAGTAGTTGATTTTTATTTTCAATACTTTTCAAAGTCTCCTTTTTTGGGAATTCCCCTGATTACTTATAAGCTAAATCATCCGCCTGAAAGAATTCGTGAAGTTCTTCGAGACACCCAGCAATCGACTTATGTTGAGGAGATTGTCCACCCGCTGAGGGAGTCGGTTTTTGTTAACGGTTTTGAATGGAACAATGATCCTTTTACTCCTCCTCAAGCAAGAGCGAAGAATATCCTGCTGGTAGGGGGTAAGGTGTATCAATTTAAGGTGACACTTTTTTACCAGCATTCGCAGTGGTGGCAGAGACTCTTAATTTTTTATTTGACAATGGGATTAATTTATCTTTTGGTGAAGGAAACCAAAAAACTTGTTCAAAGATTCAAAAATTCTGTTTAACTATTTGATACTTTTAAAAATTTTTAAAACAGAAAAAAATGAAACTTTCGATAATTATTGTCAACTGGAATAATAAAAATCTTTTGCAAAAGTGCCTCGAGTCAGTGATTGGGGGGGTTAGGGGTGTTAGGGAATGTGAGTTGATCATTGTAGATAATGGGTCGACAGACGGATCAATGGAGTTAGTTCAAAGTTTAAAGCGCAAAGTGCAAAGTGACAGTTTAAAGTTGAAAGTTATTGAAAACAAGGAAAATTTGGGGTTTTCTAAAGGGAACAATATCGGTATTAGAAAAGCCCGTGGTGAATATATTATGCTTCTTAACTCGGATACAATTGTAAAGGAAGGCGCCATTGCCACCTTAGTGAATTATTTAGATTTACATCCGGAAGTTGATATTGTTGGGCCGAGGCTTATCAATGTCGATGGTTCTCCTCAGGCAAATTGCGGTCGCTTTCCAACACTGCCGGTAGTAGCAACAATGCTTTTTAAAGAACACTTTGGAGGAAGCGATTTTGTTCGCTGTTCGCCCCAACAGTCTTGTTTTGTTGATTGGTTGATGGGTGCGGCTTTTGTGGCTAGAAAAGAAGTTTTTGATAAGATAGGTGGGTTAGATGAAAATATCTTTATGTATATGGAGGAAGTTGAATGGTTTTATCGGGCGGCGCAAGCTGGTTTTAAGACATATTTTTTGAAAGAAGCAGAGATTGTTCATTTAGGTCGCGGCAGTTCAAAATCTGGTAGAAGCGGGCCAATTTTAAATATTTATCGGGGAATTATTTACTTTTACAGAAAACATAAAAGTTATTGGCAGTTAATAGTTTTGTTGGCAATGTTAAAATTAAAAGCAATTATGTCATTAATTTTGGGATATTTAAAAAACGACGATTATTTAAAACAAACTTATGGCCAAGCTCTTAAAATTAGTTAACCAAAATATTCTTTTTTGGGGGATTGCTTTTTTATTGCTGTTTATTCCTTTGTATCCCAAGTTCCCTTTAGTTTCTGTTTCCGAAACTTATGTTTCTATTCGTTTAGAAGACTTTTTTGTTGCCGCAATTGTTGCAATATATTTTATCAAATTGTTCCTCGCCAAAGATTTCTCTGTTTTGAAAGACAATTTGACCCGGTTGATTTTATTGTATTTTTGTGCTGGTTTACTTTCAATAGTTAGCGGCCTTTTTATTACTAAAAACATTGTTTTTCATCTTGCCTTCTTGCATTTTCTTCGGCGGGTGGAATATATTTCTTTATTTTTTGTTGTATATAGCAGCTTTTCCGACCGTCGGCAATTGAGGACCTTTGGCTGGATGATTCTCCTTTCGACTTTTGGGGTGATTTTCTACGGTTTAGGACAAAAGTTTTTAGGCTGGCCAGTGGTTTCGACAATGAACAAAGAGTTTTCCAAAGGAATGATTTTACGGCTGACTTGGTGGGCGAGGGTTAATTCGACTTTTGCCGGTCACTATGATTTGGCTGCTTATCTAGTGATGATTTTGTGTCTCATTATTTCTGCGTTGTTAATTGTTAAACAATGGCGAATTAAAATTTTGATAATTTTTCTAGGAATTTTTTCTTATTATCTTCTGATTTTAACCGCTTCCCGAGTTTCTTTTGTGGCTTATTTAGTTGGAGGACTTTTTGTTTTGTTTTTTGCCGGCAAAAAATGGTGGATAATTCCTTTTTTGGTGCTCTCAATTTTGGGAATGGTTTTTTCTGACGATTTAGGACAGCGTTATGCCGCCACTTTTCATCTTGACTTAAGTTTCCTTTCGGGTTCAGTAGTTGTTAAACCCAAGGAGGTAGCTCTCGTCTTGCCAACTGCGACTCCGACTCCTTTGCCAACTGCGACTCCGACTCCTTTGCCGTTATCAAAATCAGCTTCGAAGACAAAGAGACTGCCGACTCCGACAGCGACTCCAACGCCAGTGCCTGAGGTAGCGACTCCTTCAGCCGCATATTTTGAACCGACAACTTTGGCAGTCAGTCGTTCAACCGATATCCGCTTAAAGGTCGAATGGCCAAGGGCAATTCTTGCTTTTGCCAAAAATCCTTTGTTGGGAACAGGCTATTCTTCAATTACTCTTGCCACTGACAATGATTATTTACGGATGCTCGGGGAGACAGGACTTGTTGGATCTTTGGCTTTCCTGCTGGTGATTTTAGAAATTTTTAGGCGAATTTTGGTATTTTTGAAAAAAAACCAATCTCGGGAAAGCAGATTGATTATTTTGGGCATTAGCGGTGCGGCAATTGGTTATTTTTTGAACGCTACTTTTATTGATGTTTTAGAATCGTCTAAAATTGCCTTTTTTTTCTGGATTATGATGGGGGTAGCGCTTAAGGTGATTGATATAAACAAAGAAAGGGGTAAATTAACCTAATTATTCTAATTGCCCTAATTAATCTAAATAATGACCAATTTCTAAATATTCCTTTTTTGACATTTGATATTAGATATTAGAAATTGTTTAGAAATTAAAAATTAGAAATTAGAAATTTTGATAATGAGAAGCAAGATTATTTTGTTATTGATATTGCTTTTGGGATTCATTTTGCGTCTATATAAAATAGATATTCCTCTTGCTGACCATCATTCGTGGCGACAAGCAGATAGCGCCGCAGTTATTCGGAATCTTGCTTTTGGCGGTTCTGATATTTTTCATCCTCAGTGGGATAATTTAATGCCAACTAATGCAGGCAATCTTCCCAACCCAAATCGCTATTTTTTCGAAGATTGTCCTTTAACTTTTGATATTTATCCCGCCTTGCTTCTTAAGGTTTTTGGCAACAAAGTTTTGTATCTTAGATTGCCTTCGGTTTTGTTTTCCCTTCTGACTATTGTTTTTCTTTATCTGCTTGTTAGCGACTTAACAAACAAAAAAGTTGGCTTACTTGCCTCCTTTTTTTACGCTGTCTTGCCATATTCAATTTTTTTTACCCGAGGTGTTTTTCAGGAAGTTCCTCTTAATTTTTACACTGTTGGCTCCCTTTTCTTTTTAAATCGCTATTTGCAAAGACAAAAGAATTCTTTTTTTGCCTTGGCTTTGGTTTTTAATTGTCTTTTGTTCCTCACTAAACCCTATGCTTTAGTTTTTCTTTTACCAGAGCTTGTTCTTTTTTGGCAGAAAGATAAGATTGCTTGTTTGAAGAACAAAAGGCTCTATCTCTTTTTTCTTATTAGCATAACTCCTTTTGTTGCTTGGTGGTTATGGGTGAAAAATTTTCCAGAAGGCATTCCTTATTCCAGTTGGCTTTTAAACGAAGGGAATATTCGTTTTAAAGGAGCATTTTTCTATTGGATTTTTGCTCAGCGCTTAGGAAACTTGATTCTTGGTTTTTACGGCATTTTGTTTTTTGGTTTAGGTTTGTTTCTTTTTGAAAAATTTCAAGATAAACTTTTTTACTTTTGGTTATTGGCGTTGCTGGTCTATGTTTCTATAATTGCCAAAGGCAATGTTACTCACGATTATTATCAGATTCCCTTTTTGCCAGTGGTTGCTTATTTTATGGCAAAAGGAATGTCTTTTCTTCTAGATTTGCCGAAAAAACCATCAAATAAACTACCGCGCAGTCCCGCCACGGCGGGAACGCGGCATCCCGATGTTACATCGGGGGAGTTTGTTTCCCTGCCTGCCGGCAAGGCAGGTTTGTCGCATTCTGTCCGATGTACATCGGACTTTTCTGCGAGTCGAAATAAAAAAATGGCTTTTGTCTTGATTTTGATCTTTTTGAGTTTTTGTTTGGCTTTTTCTTGGTATGATGTTAGAGATTTTTATAATTTGCAATCAGGAGTTGACTTGGCAGGGGCATTTATTGATAAAAATGTTCCCCAAAATGTCTTGGTGATTGCCGGTGACGGTGCAGATTCTACCTTGCTTTTTAATACTAACCGGCGTGGTTGGGCGATTGGGTATGGAGCAATATACGAGAACAGTAAAGAGGTAGTGGAAAAATTAAGGAATCAAGGAGCCGCCTACTACGTCACGACTAAATTTGATAAGAATTCTGATTTTGGCAGATATATGATTAAAAATTACCCGCTTATTAAAGAAACCGACCAATATGTAGTTTTTACCTTGATCGAACGGTTAAATTAGAGAATGTTAGAGGAGGTTAAAAGATAAAGGAGAAAGAGAAATGAGAATTTTGATGCTTACGCCTTATTTGCCATATCCTCCTTCGTCAGGCGGGCAGGTAAGATCTTACAATTTGATTAAAAATTTAGCAAAAGACCACCAGATTACTCTTTTTTCTTTAATTAAAAACGAGGAAGAAAGGAAATATATTAGTGAGCTGGAAAAATATTGTCAAAAAGTACAAGTTTTTAATCGTCCAGCACGACCGTGGACATTGAAAAATATTTTGAGGACCGGATTTAGTTTATATCCCTTTTTGGTAATCAGAAATTTATCGGAAAAAGAAAAGAGAGCAATTAGGGAAGAATTAACAAAAGAAAGATATGATTTGATTCATGCAGAGTGCTTTTATGTGATGCCGCATATTCCGGAAACGAAAATTCCAATTTTACTAGTTGATCAGACAATTGAATTTCAGGTTTATCAGCATTTTGTAAGAAACACGAGCAAGTTTTGGCTAAAACCTTTGATGTACATTGACACTTTAAAAATAAAATATTGGGAGCTCTATTTTTGGAAGAGAGCTAGCGTGGTGGTGGCAGTTTCTGACGCAGACAGGAAAAAAATGCTTGATTTGGTCAGAGACCTTACCGTAAAAGTGGTTCCTAATGGAGCTGGAGAAGATTTGATGCAAGTTTGGAATCAAAGAAGACCAGAAAAAGAACCAATTATTTTTTTTCAGGCAAATTTTTCTTGGTTGCAAAATATTGAGGCGGCTAGGCATTTAGCAAAAGAAGTTTTCCCGTTGGTGCAAAAAAAGATGACAAATGCCCGGTGCTGGATTGTTGGGCAATCAGCGAAAGAAAAAATTGGTTCGCTTAAAACTAGTAAAATTGAAGTCATTGATTTGAACAGCGAAGATATTGAAGGAGTAATTGAAGCCTATCGTCGAGCAACAGTTTTTGTGGCTCCTTTGGAGGGACCTGGCGGAACAAGATTAAAGATCTTGGGAGCAATGGCTGCCGGAGTGCCGGTTGTTTCTAGTAAGATTGGCATTGAAGGAATTGAGGCTAGAGATGGAGAGGAAGCTTTAGTCGTAAAAGATTGGCAGGAGATGGCGGAAAAAGTGATTCTGCTTTTGCAAGACAGAACTCTTTATCAAAAAATCGTGAGACAAGCGAGAAAACTCGTAGAAGAAAAATATAGTTACAAGGCAATTGCTCGGCAGTTGAGTAAGATTTATCAGGAGGTGTCTGGTGGCAGAAGTTGATTTGTCGGTTATTATTTTAAGCTACAACACTAAAAAGCTTTTGCAAAAGTGCCTCGAGTCAGTGATTGGGGGGGTTAGGGGTGTTAGGGGATGTGAGTTGATCATTGTGGATAACGGGTCGACAGACGGAAGTGTGGAAACAGTGAGAAACTTTATTGGTAAATATTCGTGTCAATTCGTGAGCGGCACAGAAAAGCTATCAAAAAAGGAAGAGTTACGTGTGCCGCTAATTCGCGATAATTCGTGTAACCAAACCATAAAGTTGATAGAGAATCGAGCCAACTTGGGATTTGCCAAGGGAAACAATATTGGACTTAAAGAGGCAAGGGGAAAATATATTCTTTTTTTGAACTCTGACACGGAGGTTTTTCCGGGAGCGCTGGAGGAAGCGGTGGAGTATATGGAAAATCATCCGGAGGTGGGTGCGTTGACTGCAAAAACACTGTTGCCCTCTGGGAAAATGGATCCTGATTGTCATCGGGGTTTTCCTACTCCTTGGGCTTCAATTACCTATTTTCTGGGTTTGGAAAAACTCTTTCCCAAAAGCAAAATTTTTGGCCAATATCATAAGTTTTATTTAAATTTAAACGAAAATCATGAGATTGATGCTGGCGCCGGTGCTTTTATGCTGGTTCCGAGAAGAGTAATTGAGGCGGTAGGAAGTTGGGATGAAAAATATTTTTTTTATGGTGAAGATTTAGATTTTTTTTATCGAATAAAAAAAGCTGGTTACAGAGTAATGTTTTACGCCAAACCACTGCTAAAGCATTACAAGGGCGCCAGTTCAGGATTGCGGAAAGAATCTAAAAACATTGCCAAAAATTCAAAAGAAAACCGAATTAGAGTCGCCAGAGCATCGGTTAACGCGATGGAAATATTTTATAAGAAATTTTACAAAGATATTTACCCCAAGTGGTTAACTTGGCTAGTTTTGGGAGCAATAAGAGTAAAAGGTTTCTTTAGGGTTTTAAAATATATTTTGATTAATTAAAAAAATTATATTTAGCATTATGAATTATGGATTAAGGGGTAATTTTTCCCATAATTCGTAATTCAATATTCATAATTCAGATGAAGATAGGCATTGACTGCCGAATGTATGGACTCAAACATACCGGAATTGGACGGTATGTTATGAATTTGGTGAAAGAGTTGCTAAAACAGGATAAAGAAAACGAGTATGTCTTATTTACCAGAAATGAAACAGAAAAAGAGATGAAAAATTTAAAATTTGATCTTGAAAATTCATTTAAAATTAAAAATTTAAAATTAAAAATTGTACTTGCCAATATCGAACACTATTCTCTCAAGGAACAAGTATTACTTTCTCGAATTATTAATCGAGAGAATATCGATTTGATGCATTTTCCTCATTTTAATGTGCCGGTGTTTTATCGGGGAAAATATGTAGTTACCATTCATGACCTTATTAAACATACCTCAAAAGGGTCTTCAACTACCACTCGCTCACCGCTGATTTATTGGTTTAAGTATTTAGGGTACAAATTTGTTTTTTGGCAGGCAGTTAAAAGATCTAGCAAGATTCTTTGTCCCAGTAATTTTGTTAAAAAAGAACTGGTTCGGCAATATAGCCTTAAGCCAGAGAAAATAGCGGTGATTTACGAAGGAGTAGATGAAAGTATTAAGAGTCGAGTATTAAGTATTAAGCAAAGCAACAACGAGATATTAAATAAACACAATATTCGTAAACCATATTTGTTATATGTAGGAAATGTTTATCCGCACAAAAACATTGAAAAACTTTTGGAAGCGATAAAAATTTTGAACCAGTCACCAATCACCAACCACCAATTACCAGTCACTCTTGTTGTTGTTTGCGCAAGAAATGTGTTCAGTGAGAGATTGCGCAATGAAATTGTTCAAAAACGAGTACAAAATTTTGTCAATCTTGTTGGTTTTATTCCCGATGACGAGTTATCAATTTTATATCAAGAGGCAGAGGCTTTTGTTTTTCCCACCTTATCTGAAGGTTTTGGTTTGCCCGGTCTTGAAGCAATGGCGGCTGGTTGCCCAGTAATTTGTTCTGATATTCCTGTTCTTAAGGAGATTTATCAAGACTCAGCGGTATATTTTGATCCGTTAAATTCTTTTGATATGGTTGACAAAATTAAAAATTTTTTGTTGGATAAAAATTTAAAGATTAAATTTTCCCGCTTAGGCTTAAAATTGGTAAAAAAATATTCATGGAATAAATTAGCGAGAGAGACGCTTGCTGTTTATCAGTCACTCTAAAAGTTATTAATTTTTATGGTATTTTCTTGACGTGTCTACTAGTATTGCCACTGGGTGTGATAGTGGTAATTTTGACAGATGAAAGTTGCCCTTGTTTATGATCGAGTGAATAAGTGGGGTGGAGCAGAAAGAGTGCTTTTGGCCCTTCATGAAATTTGGCCCGAGGCCCCGCTTTTTACCTCTGTTTATAACCCCAGAACTGCTCAATGGGCGAGTGTTTTTAAAAAAGTGATTCCTTCTTTTTTACAATACTTTCCTTTGGCAAAGTCAAATCATGAGATTTATCCCCTGCTTATGCCGCTTGCCTTTGAAAGTTTTAATTTTGATGACTATGAGTTAGTAATTTCTGTTACCAGCGAGGCAGCTAAGGGAATTATTACTTTACCGAAAACTTTTCATCTTTGTTATTGTCTGACGCCGACAAGATATTTATGGAGCGGGTACTTTAGTTATTTTGACAAAGAGTGGAAAAGATCATTGACTCGATACCCCTTAGCTTATTTAAGGAAGTGGGACAAAATTGCCTGTCAAAGACCAGATCATTTTGTGGCGATTTCAAAAGCGGTTCAGGGAAGAATTAAAAACTACTATCATCGCAAGAGCGAGATAATATATCCACCGGTGGAAGTAGAAAAATTCCAAATTCCCTGCCTGTCCGGCAGACAGGCAAATTCCAAGTCCCAAACCAATACAAAATACAAAATACCAAATACCCGCCTGCGTCAAGGCTTCGGCGGGCAGGCGAAATACTTTTTGGTAGTTTCGCGTTTGGTAAGATACAAGAAGGTCGACTTAGTGATTGAGACGTTTAATCAGTTGGGGTGGAATTTGAAAATAGTAGGGTCGGGGAGGGAGATGGGTAATTTGAAGAGAAGAGCGAGGCAAAATATAGGATTTTTAGGACAGTTGACAGATGAAGAGCTTTTGTCATACTATCAAAATTGCGAGGCGGTAGTTTACCCCCAAGAAGAGGATTTCGGTCTTGTACCTCTTGAGGCTCAGGCTTGTGGCAAGCCAGTAATTGCCTATGGGAGAGGAGGGGCTTTAGAAACGATTGTAGCGGGAAAGACAGGTATTTTTTTTAAAGAGCAAACAGTAGAGAGTTTAGTTAGGGCACTTAGGGATTTTGAGGATATTAGATTGAAAATAAATTCGAGAGCTTGTCGCCAGCAGGCAGAAAGATTTAGTAAAGAAAGGTTTAAAAGAGAGTTTGTAAATTTAGTTGAGGAAAAATGGAAAAAACATATAAGCGAAGCCTGAATTCAGCCACTTTGCAAACACAGTATAAAGACCATCTCTACGCATTAATTATTTGTGGCGGGGCAGGTACTCGACTTTGGCCAAGATCCCGTCAAAAAACTCCAAAACAGTTTTTAGAAAAATTCTATGGGGAAAAGACACTTTTTACTCAAACCGTGGAGCGAGCTAAGCTTTTGACTACTAGTGATAAGATTTGGATAGTTACTTTGACTGATTATGTTGATGAAATTTTGGCGCAGAGCCCGGATATCTTACCTAAAAATATTATTGCCGAGCCTTTTGGGAAAAATACCGCCATGGCAATTGGAATTGGAGCTACTTATATCAGGAAAATTGATCCTTCGGCAGTAATAATGAATTTTTGGTCTGATGCGGTTATTGAACAAAATGATATTTTTACCGAGCGGCTTAATTTGGCAGCACAAGCAGCCTCTGCCGGAGATAATTTAATCGTCATTGGATTAAAGCCAACTTTTCCTCATACCGGGTTGGGATACGTTGAAGCAGGAGAAGTCTGCAGTGAATTTGGCAAAGACATTTTTAAAGTAAATTCGTTTAGGGAAAAGCCTGATCTTGTTACTGCCTCAGAGTTTTTAGCGAAGGGAAACTTTTTTTGGAATACCGGTATTTATGTTTGGTCAGTTAAGGCAATTTTAGCCGCTTTTGCAAAATACTCTCCGGAGATTTCTAAATTATTAGAAAAGATTTATAATGGAATTGGTTCGGCTCAGGAAAGAGATATTGTGAAGCAAGTCTATACAGAAGTAGAAAATGTTTCTGTTGATTTGGCTGTTTCAGAACAAGCTGACAATTTGCTTTTAGTGCCGGCAAATTTTGGTTGGAGCGATATTGGAGATTGGCAAGTAGCTTATGATTTGAAGAAAAAAGATGAAGGTGGTAATGTAATCGAAGTCTTTGGCAAAGAAGGCTGGCATTTAGGAGTGGAAACTAAAAATTGTCTTCTTGAAGTTCAAGATCGACTTATTGCTACTATTGGCGTTTCTGATTTGGTAATTGTTGAAACAGAAGATGCGGTTTTAATTTGTGACAGAAAGAAGGCTCAGGAAGTCAAGAAAATTGTCAATTTGTTAAAAGAGAAGGGAAAAACCCAGTATCTTTAAAATGTTTTACGATTTTTGTAAAAGGACAATTGATATTATCGGCTCAATTGTTGGTTTGATAATTTTTGCGCCGATTTGTTTAATTATTATTATCGCAATAGAGCTTGACTCCCCCGGTCCTGTTTTGGCTGATACTCCTAAAAGGATTGGAAAGAACGGTAAAGAATTTAGATTTTTGAAATTTCGTTCAATGATTCCCAATGCCCATCAACTTTTACAAACTGACCCAAGGTTTAAAAAATTATTAGAAGAATATAAAAAATCAAGCTATAAGTTGCACAACGACCCTCGTGTTACTAAAGTTGGCAAGTTCTTGAGAAAACATTCTCTTGACGAAATCCCGCAATTCGTTAATGTCTTAAAAGGGGAAATGAGTTTAGTTGGACCGCGGGCCTACTATCCGTTTGAATTAGAGGAACAGCAGGAAAAATATCCTTTGACAAAACAGTTGGTAAAGGAAGTTTTAGAAGTAAAGCCGGGGATAACCGGACCTTGGCAGGTCTCGGGAAGGAGTGAGATAAATTTTGACAAAAGGATTGAAATGGATGCAAAATATGCTAGACGTCGGTCTTTGCTTTATGATTTAATTATTCTTGCCAAAACTCCTTTGGCAATGATTACCGGAAAAGGAGCAGTGTAAAATTAGTATTTAGTATTTTGTATTAAGTATTATGGAGATAAAGAAACTTTCAGAAGAAGAAGTTTGTGATACCAATGAAAGCGCGACTAAGCCGATAAAAAAAAGGAGATTGTGGTGGAAGATAATTTTGGGAGTAATTGTTTTTCTTTTGGTTTTTGGTGCTAGCGCAACTGCATTTGCTTATAGTGTTATTGCTTCTTTTAAACCAGAAAAACCTATTTTTGAGCAAAGAATAAATGAACTTAAAACCGCAGTCAAAGAACAAAATCTAGCGAAAATCAAGGAAGCCAACCAAGAGTTAAGAAGCGAAACCGAAAGATTGCAAGGCAAGGTTCAAAAATATGCCTTTATGGCCAAACTTCCGGTTATCGGCAATTATTATCAAGATGTTAATCATGGCATTAAGGCTGTCACGGCAGGAATAGATACGGTCGATTTAGTGGTAGAAACAATGACGCCTTATTCTGATTTGCTTGGTCTTTCCGGAGTTAAGTCTGACCAAGGGAAGACGACAATAGACAGGATAACCTTTTTAGTGACGACTCTTGATAAAATTAGGCCGGAACTGGATAAAATTGACGATCAGCTTAAAATAGCAAGAAGCGAGATTGACCAAATAAACCCTCAACGTTATCCAGAAGAATATCAGGGAATTAGAATTAGAGAGAAATTGTCAGAGGCGATTGGTGTTATTGATCAAGCTTCTTCATTAGTAAATGATGCTAAACCTCTTTTGGAAGTAACCCCAGATTTAATGGGAGTGAACACTCCGAAATACTATTTTGTTCTCTTTCAAAACGATGGAGAGTTAAGACCAACCGGAGGGTTTATGACTGCTTACGGAATTTTGAAAGTTGACAAAGGGAAAATTACTCCTGTGTTATCAGAGGATATTTATAGTCTAGATGCAGCTTGGGGTAAAAAGATTCCTGCGCCTGAACCGATTAAAAAATATCATAAAAATGTTCCCTATTTTTATATTCGAGATATGAATTTGTCGCCAGATTTTGCCGAGTCAATCAAGCCGATAATGGATATCTATAACAACCAAATTCCCGGAGCGAAAAAAGTTGATGGGGTTATTGCGGTTGACACCAATTTCTTGGCAAACTTATTGAAAGTTATTGGACCAGTAGGGGTGCCAGAATGGGGTAATTTTTCTGCTGAGATTGACAAACGCTGTGACTGTCCACAAGTGGTTTATCGTCTTGAAGAATTGGCAGACAAACCAGTTTCTACTTTAAAAACCTCTAGAAAAGCGGTAATTGGTCCTCTGATGCATTCAATTTTAGCCAATGCTTTTAATAGTCCTAAAGAAAAAATTGCTCCCCTTTTTCAGGTGGCAATGACTGCGGTCAGAGAAAAACACGTGTTTTTTTATCTGTTTGACGAGAAAGCCCAAAAAGCAGTTGAAGCTTTTAATCTTGGTGGTCGGGTGAGAGATTATGATGGCGATTATCAGCTGCTGGTGGATACTAATTTTGCTGGAGCAAAATCCAATCTTTTTATTACTCAAAAAATTGACGAAAAGATCGAAGTGGCTTCTGATGGTACAGTAACAAAAACAATTGCCGTTACTTATAATAATCCCTTTCCGCCATCAGATTGTGGTTTGTTATCTGGCGGTCTTTGTCTAAACGGTCTTTATCGGGATTGGTTTAGACTTTATGTGCCTAAAGGAAGCCAGCTGTTGGAGATGATTGGTTCAGAAGTTGCCCCGGAAACATCTGAAGATTTAGGAAAGACAGTTTTCTCCGGTTTTTTCGGGGATAAATTTCCCTTAAGACCTGAAAGCTCAACCAAATTAACTTTTAAATATAAATTGCCTTTTAAAGTTGAAAAAGGGAAACCTTATAAGCTTTTAATTCAGAAGCAGGGAGGGGTGGAGAAATACGATATGAGTATTGATTTTAATGGTCAAAAACAAGAATTTGAACTTAGGGAAGATAAAGAATTAAAATTTTAGTGTTTTGTATTTTGGGATCAGATATTAATTTGCCCGTAATTCAGAATTCAGAATACTGAAAAATAGATATGGGAACTACTTATAAATCCGAGGGGATTGTATTGAAGAGAACAAACTTCGGTGAGGCGGATAAAATTGTCACTGTTTTTTCTAAACATTACGGCAAAATTACTCTTCTGGCTAAGGGAGTGAGACGATTGTCTTCTCGCAAAAGAGGTGACTTGGAGGTTTTCAATCAAATTGTTTTTTTTGCGGATAAAGGAAGAAATTTTGATATTGTTACCGAGACGTCCTTGTTAAATAGTTTTTCTGAATGGAGAAAGGATTTGTCTAAGGTGACTGCTGCTTATCAAATTTGCGAGATGACAGATAAGCTGACAGCAGAAAGAAGCGAACAGGAGGAAATATATAATTTGCTTTTTGCTTATTTGCAAAAACTCTCTTTAACAGAAAAGAGAAATTTGCCGCAGTTGGTAAACAGCTTTGGAATAGATCTTCTTAGAGATTTGGGTTTTTTGCCGAAAAATAAAGATTTTCCATTGAGTTTTAATGTTACTGCTTACATAGAAAATATTATTGAGAAAGAATTAAAAAGTAAGAAATTTTTAAGCAAAATTTAAAAGCAGCGTGAAGTCAGACAAGATGACGATTGATTTTAATTGCTTGTTCTGATAATGTTTGTTTATGCTAACAAAGGACGACCTTACAAAAATTCAAGTTCTTATCACTACTGGTACAAGTCGCGTAGTAAAGTACGTGAGTAAACTTGAAGATCGGATGGAAAGAGTTGAAGAGAAGTTGGAAACAGCTGGAGACAAAATTAATTTTATTCCTATGAAGGAAGAGTATTTTAGTTCAATGGATAAGCTGATGGGTGAGGTTAGAAAAGTTAGAGAAGAACAGGAAATTATTGGTGAACCATTGTCACAACATAGTGATAGGTTGGAAAAATTAGAAGAAAAAGTGGGAACCTCATCTACCTATTGATATACTTTTAAATATGGATTTAATGGAAAAAATTGTTTCTCTTTGTAAAAGAAGAGGATTTGTTTATCCCGGGAGTGACATTTATGGTGGTTTGGCTAATACTTGGGATTATGGGCCATTGGGAACAGAACTCAAAAATAATATTCGAGATTGTTGGTGGAAGAAATTTGTTCATGAAAGAGAAGATATTTATGGAATAGATGGAGGAATTTTGCTTCATCCAAAGGTTTGGGAAGCTTCTGGTCATGTTGCTAACTTTAATGATACCCTCGTTGAGTGCAAGCAATGTCATCACCGTTTCCGTCTAGATCAGTTGGAAAGTAAAAAATGTCCTGATTGCGGCGGAGAGTTTACTGAAGGAAAGAAATTTAGCGGGTTGTTCAAGACTTTTATCGGACCAACAGAAGATAAAACCAGTGTCGCCTATTTACGTCCGGAAACCGCCCAGGCAATTTTTATTAATTTCAGAAATATTGTTGACAGCTTCCATCCCAAACTGCCTTTTGGTATTGCACAAATTGGAAAAGCATTCCGTAATGAAATTACGGCGGGGAATTTTATCTTTCGCGATTTGGAGTTTGAACAAATGGAAATAGAGTATTTTATTTCTCCAGATGCTGATTGGCAGAAGATTTTTACTAACTGGCAGGAGGAGATGAAAAAATGGTTGTTAGGTTTAGGGGTTGAAGAGAAAAAATTACGCTTCCGCGAACATGGGGAAAACGAAAGATCACATTATTCTAAAAAGACGGTTGATGTTGAATATGATTATCCTTTTGGCATTAAGGAACTTTATGGCCTTGCCTACCGAACGGACTATGATTTAAGACAGCATCAGGCTGCCAGCGGGGTTGATTTGAATTATCTAACAGAAGAAGGGAAGAAGTTTATTCCTCACGTGATTGAGCCCTCGTTTGGTATGCCGAGAACTTTTTTGGTAGTTTTACTCGAGAGCTATTTTGAAGAGGAAAAACGGGTGGTGTTAAGATTAAAACCCAAACTTGCTCCTTACAAGGTGGCGGTTTTTCCTTTAGTGGCGAATAGGCAAGAGTTGATTAAAAAAGCTCGCGAAATATTTTTAAGCTTAAAATCAGAATTGGCGGTTACCTTTGATGATCGGGGAAATATTGGCAAACGCTATTATTCCCAGGACGAAATTGGCACTCCTTGGTGTGTAACTGTTGATTATCAGACGCTCGAGGATGACACGGTGACAGTTCGTGATCGAGATACGACAAAGCAAGAGCGATTGCCTGTTGACAAACTTTTAGAATATTTTCAAAATTTACTTAGAGGGTCTTTATGAAAAAAACTTTCGTTCTTAGTCTGATTTTTTTGAGTAGCTTTTTGTTGAGCGGCTGTGGTATTAAAAAACAAGTTAATAGCCCAAACCAACTACCGGCAGCTGAGCCAACTCCTCTTCCTACCAAGCCCTTGGAACAGACAGTCAAGGAAGGACCTTTTATAACCTTACTGCCTTCCGCAGATACTCATTGGCTGACTTTTGAAATAAAGAATATCGCCCAAGGAATTTCCAGTCTAGAATATGATCTTACCTATTTTGCTGAAGTTGAAGGTAATCAAGTTGAAAGAGGAGTAGGGACAGCTGGTAGGCCGGAGGAAATAAAAAATCAAACAGAGTTTTCCAAAAAAATTCTTCTTGGCAGTGCCAGTTGTACGACTGGAACTTGTAAATACAAATATGACGAAGGGGTCAAGGAGGGAACGCTCTCTGTCAGTTTAAACAGCACTGCCGGAAAAGATAAATACGAATCTGTTTTTAGACTACAGAAAGGAAAAGAGGCGAAAGAGGGATTGACAACCGGAGACGGCATTTTTTCGTTTGTATCTGAAAATTTGGCACCAAATGGGGCTTACTTAACCCTCTCGACTGCGGGTGTGCCAACTCCTCTTCCTTCAGGAGTAACGCCTAAATCCGCACCTTATGGCATTTTTTCTGTTAGTCCGGTAAAGAAAGGAAACATAGTTTTCAAAACTTCTCTTTCTGGAGTTTCTGTTTATGCTTTTGACGGGAGAACGTGGAGTAAACTGTCAACTGAGGTTGCAAACGGCGAAGCTAAAGCCGCGTCTTCGAACCAAAATATTTTCATTCTCGCAGAGTAACTGTTTTACTTCTTAGACAACTTTCAACTTGGTGTTTTCTAAAGGATATTAGGGGATGGTAGGGGATGTTAAAGGATTTACGAAGGAGATTTTACCTCTTGACAACTGTTATTTTCTCTAACATAATGGAAGAAAGTGGTGAAAAGTGGTGAAAGAAAAAGGATGTTAATCGGACAATACAGAGCCAAGATAAGCCTAAAAGGAAGATTAGCTTTTCCCAAAAAATTTAGAGAAGAGCTAGGCGATGATTTAATTATTACTGTTGGGTACGAAAATTCTCTTATTGTTGTTTCTGCCAAAGATTGGCGTTCTTTAATTGAGGAAACTGGTGATAAACCTTTTATTTTGGATTCTGCTCGGGATACTAATCGTTTTTTGTTGGGTGAAGCAAGCGAAATTTCCTTAGATGAGCAAGGTCGCTTTGTTTTGCCTGCTTATTTAAGACAATACGCAAAAGTCGGAGAAGAAGTGATATTTTTAGGTTTAAATAAATACGTCGAGATTTGGGACAAGGACGCTTGGGAAAATTATCAACGATCATTGCATGCCAATATAGGGAAAATAGCAGAGAGATTAAGTCAAGCAAGTGAAAAAAAGTGAAGTTTATCATATTCCTGCTCTTTTACACGAAACAATTCAGTTACTGAATGTAAAACCGGGCAAACAATACATTGACGCGACTCTAGGAGGTGGAGGCCATAGTGAAGAGATCCTTAAACGCGGAGGTATACTTTTGGGGATTGATCAAGACCCAGAAGCGATTGCCTTTGCGGCAAAAAGGTTTAAGCAAGCCTGCCCAGGCTTAACACCTCCTAGACTCGTCCAGGCAAATTTTAAAGATATCAAAGCGATTGCCTTAGAAAGTGGTTTTGACCGGGTTGACGGCATACTTTTTGATCTAGGAGTTTCTAGTCATCAGTTGGAAACTCCAGAAAGAGGATTTTCTTTTAATCAAGAAGGTCCGTTGGATATGAGGATGAGTCCGGAATTATCAGTAACTGCCAAAGATCTGGTAAATGTTCTTAATGAGGGAGAATTGGCTGAACTGTTTTGGAAATTGGGTGAAGAAAAATTTGCCCGTCGTTATGCCAAAGCAATTGTTAGCGCCAGAAAAATAAGTCCAATCTTAACCGGTGATCAGTTAGCGCAAATTATTTTGCGAGAGGCACCCAAGAGAGGCAGATTTGACAGGACTCATCCGGCAACCAGAGTTTTTCAAGCGCTGAGAATCGCAGTTAATGACGAACTGCATTGTCTGCAAATTGCCTTGCCTCAAACGATCGGGCTTTTAAACAAAGAAGGAAGGTTAGTTGTTTTGAGTTTTCACTCACTAGAAGACAGAATTGTTAAAAATTTTTTCCTTGAGGAGGAGAGAAAGGGCGTTTTAAAAGTTATTACCAAAAAACCGCTGACTCCGACTAAAGAAGAAGTAGAATTTAATCCCAGGAGTCGAAGTGCCAAACTAAGGGCAGCGGAAAAGAACTGAGGTAAAAAATGAAAAAATTAATATTTATTTTGCTGCTGGCGATGGCGACTCAACTTGTCTTTATGAGCAAGGGGGTAGTCTATGGTGAGTTGATGGCAGGTCTTGATCAGAAGACTAAGGCTTTAGAGGAGGAAAATCAGGAGCTTGAAGCACAGTTGGCTTCACTGACCGCTTATTCGCAGATAGCTAGAGAAGAACCGGAAAAACTTTTTTCCCTTGCGAAGACGACCCATTCTGGTCTTGTAGTCGCCTTAAGATAAAAAATGGAGCAAAGAATCAAATTGCTCATTCTCTTTTTCTTTATTGGTTTCCTTACCGTTATCGGAAAATTATTTTATTGGCAAGTTCTTAACAATCGTTCCTTAGTGGCTTTGGCAGAGAATCAATATTTTACTTCAGAAATCATTCCTGCCTCTCGAGGAGAAATTTTTAGCAGTGATAATTTTCCTTTGGTAATGGATCGTAAGGCATATACTCTCACGGTAGACCCCCAAAATTTAAAGATTTCTCCCTTGAGTTTGTTTCAAGAACTTGGACAATACATTCAAAAAGACAGTTGGCAACTCTCTGATAAAGATGAGGCCCTGTTCGCTAACAAAAATTTGCGCCGACTTGTTTTAGCTTCTGGTTTGGACAGAGAGACAAAAGAAAATATAGAAAAACTGGAGATTGCCGGACTGAATTTTGAAGAGAAAGAGATTCGGTTTTACCCAGAGGCATCTGTTTCCGCCCACCTTCTTGGTTTTGTTGGTAAGGATGAAAAAGGAAATCCTAAAGGCTATTTTGGACTTGAAGGATATTATGATAGCGAAATTGCTGGTCAAAGCGGTAGCCGTCTTTTTGAAAAAGATGCTTTGGGCAGACCGGTTCCTTTGTCAGAAGAATCACTTGAACCCTCTTTTCCCGGAAGAAGTCTTATCTTAAATTTAGATCGCCCGCTCCAATTCTTAGTGGAAAAACGATTACAGAGTGGTGTAGAAAAATACCAGGCTTCGTCCGGACTGGTGGTAATTATGAATCCTAAGAACGGAAAAATTGTGGCTATGGCTTCTTTCCCTAATTACGATCCTGCCCATTATTATCTTTTTAATCCGGAGTTGTATCGCAATCCCGTGATTTCTTTTTCTTTTGAGCCTGGCTCAATTTTTAAAGTTATTGTTATGGCTGCAGGAATTGATTCTGGAGCAATTACTGCTGACGATATTTGCTCTTTTTGTGGTGGGCCAAAAAAGATTGGCGAATATACTATTAAGACATGGAATGATAAATATTATCCCAATTCATCGATGACTGATATTCTTGTCCATTCTGATAACGTGGGGATGACTTATATTGGGGAAAAGTTAGGAGTCAAGCGACTTTATGATTACTTGAAAAGATTTGGGTTTGGAGAGATAACAGGGATTGATTTGCAAGGAGAATTTTCTCCTGATCTTCGCCAGGAAAAAGATTGGCGGGAAATCGATTTGGCGACTGCCTCTTTTGGTCAGGGCATTGCCGTAACTCCAATACAGATTCTAAGTGCGGTTGCCGCGATTGCCAACAAAGGGGAGCTTTATCAGCCGCAAGTTGTTTGGAGTATTGTTGAAAATAATAACAGTACCGTTGAAATAAAACCAGTTAAAAAAGGTAGACCAATATCGGCAAAAACTGCCGAAATAGTGACACAAATGATGGTGCAGGCAGTAGAGAGAGGTGAAGCAAAGTGGGCAAGACCAAAAGATTACAAAATTGCCGGTAAGACAGGAACAGCTCAAATACCGATTGCGGGTCATTATGATCCAGAAAAAACAGTTGCTTCTTTTATTGGTTTTGCGCCTGCCGATAATCCTTCTTTTGTGATGTTGGTGAGTTTGGTTGGGCCAAAAACTTCGCCTTGGGGGTCAGAAACAGCCGCTCCTCTTTGGTTTGACATTTCTAGAGATATTTTCCGTCTTTGGAAAATTCCACCAAGCTAAAACTAGGAAAAAGTTGAGCTTCGGGTGTATACTCGTCTTATGGGAATTTGTAAGTATTCCCAGATAGCGAAAACCCAAAGCAAGGCTGAGGGGATGAAGCGAGGAAGTAATTCTATTGAAAGGTATAAGGCGAATAATTGGTAAAATAATGAGGAAAAATGGCTTAAAAGCGCAAAAATTGATAAATTATTTTAAACATCTCCCTTTATCTTTATTGTCTCTTTTGGTATACCGTCTTCCCTCCAGGAAGTTAAAAGTGATTGGAGTGACAGGGACAGATGGTAAGACTACTACTGTTCATCTGCTTTATCATATTTTGCAAGAAGCAGGTAGGCCAGTGGCAATGATTTCTACTGTTTGTGCCAAGATAAAAGAAGAAGAAATTGATACTGGTTTCCATGTTACTTCTCCGAATCCTTGGTTGTTGCAAAAGTTAATAAAAGCAATGGTGAAGCAGAAAATTGAATATTTAGTTTTGGAGGTGACCTCGCATGGTTTAGATCAGTTTCGAGATTGGGGGATCAATTATGAGATAGGAATATTGACCAATATTACCCATGAGCATTTGGATTATCATCAAACGTATGAAAATTATTTGAAAACAAAGGTAAAACTTTTAAAGAAATCAAAAATAGCGGTTATTAACAGAGACGATACTTCTTATCAGGCAGTTAGCTACTTGCTTAATCAGTCAAAAAAGAATCATTTTCCCCGGATAGTTACCTATGGCATTAAAAATAAATCCGATTTTATGCCTGAAAACTTTAAATTTAAAACAAATTTACCCGGAGAGTATAATCAATATAATTGTTTGGCGGCAATTGCTGCCAGTATTTCCCTGGGCATTCCGCCGCAAACTGTCAAAGCGGCTATTTCTTCTTTTGCAGGGGTAACCGGTAGGATGGAGGAAATTAGAGAAGGACAAGATTTTAGGGTGATTGTTGATTTTGCCCACACCCCGAATGCTTTGGAGCAAGTATTAAGAACCTTGAGGGAACAGTTGGAAAAAGGTCGAAAATTAATAGTGGTTTTTGGGGCTGCCGGACGCAGGGATAGAGCAAAAAGACCACTTATGGGAAAAGTAGCAGGCCAGTTGGCTGATTTTGTGATTATTACAGCCGAGGATCCCCGAACCGAAGAAGTTACCGATATTTGTCAACAAATTGCATTGGGTTGTGAGGAAGTCGGCGGAAAGTATGAGATTATTCCTGAGAGGCAAAAGGCAATTGAACGGGCAATTGTTGATTTGGCTAAGACAGGAGACATTGTGGTTATTTGTGGTAAAGGACACGAAAGATCAATGTGTTTTGGAAAAACAGAATATCCCTGGTCTGACCAGGAAGCAGTTAGAAAGGCGTTGCGAAGAGTATTGCAAGTATCACCGGCATCACCTGCATCAAAAGCAACAAAGGAGGTGTCATGAAATTATTTTTTAGCGAACTGCCAGCCAATTATTCCCGATATCATTTTCCTTACCAGGTTTGGCTTTTAAAGGAAGATCAAGATAATGTTGAAAAAATTTACGAAAATGGTTTTCTTCCGATCCGATCCTTGCCCAATGTTTTCTATTTATCCCGCAGTCTGCGGGTTGATCTTGATCAATTTGCTGTTTCTAGTGAGAATCGAAGAATTTTAAAGAAAACTGCCGATTTTGAAGCGGACTTGATCCCTTTGACTGAGTTTGTTTATAATGCGGAAGTTCAAAAATTTTGTAAAGAATATGTAAATCAGAGACTGGGGAGAAATTTGTTTTCCACCGCTTCCATTAGATCAATTTTTTCCGGAAGAATCTTTAACTATGTTTTTGTCTTTAAAAAAGTTCTCACTCAGGAAAATGTCGGTTACGCAGTCTGTTTTATTTCTGGCAACATTTTGCAATATGCCCATGCTTTTTATGACGTTCAATACTTTAAAGATAATTTAGGCGCCAGAATGATGCTTGAGGCGGTTATTTGGGCTAAAAAAAGCCGCAAAAAATTCGTTTATTTAGGAACCTGTTATGAGCCTGAGGCTTTATATAAGACGGAGTTTAGGGGAGTAGAATTTTTTAATGGTTTTCGTTGGAGTAACAATTTAGACGAGTTGAAAACTCTTCTTACTCAGTCATCAGATGAATATTTATTGAAGAGAGAAGAGTTTTTAAAAAGGTTTTATCAAGGAGATTTGCAATTTATTTTGAACAAATATGGTGTTCGAGTAAATTTTTAGATCAATGGCGAAAAAAGCATATTTTATTGGTTTAGCCGGCAAAACAATGGCTCCCTTGGCCAAAGCTTTTAGGGACTGGGGATGGGAGGTTTCTGGCTCTGATCAGGAGAAAATTTATCCGCCAGTAACTGATTATCTGAAAAAAAATAAAATTCTCTGTCAAAAAGGATATCGACCTGATAATCTTTCTTTTGTCCCAGATTTGATTGTGGTTGGCAGAAGCGCTTTGATTGTTGATTCCCAAAATCCGGAATATTTAAAAGCTAAAACTTTGGGTTGTCCAGTATTGTCTTATCCTGAAGTTTTACAGAAATATTTGCTTAAAAAAAATTCAGTGGTTGTTGCCGGTACATATGGGAAAACAACCTTGACAGCGCTAATCGCTTGGATTTTGTTAAAAGCAGGCTTGAATCCTTCTTATATGATAGGGGGTGTACCTTTGAATATGGCTGACGGAGTTAAAATTACGGATTCTTCCTGGTCAGTGGTTGAAGGGGATGAAACGCCGGCGCTTTGGGAAAATGATCCGCCAAAGTTTATGTATTATCAGCCAAAATTTTTGCTTTTGACTGCTACTAAATGGGATCATCCTGAGATTTTTAAGACCGCGAAAGACTATCAACAAGCTTTTGTTAATTTAGCGAGATTGCTGCCAGCTGATGGATTATTGGTTTATAACTGGGAGAATGTAGAAAAAGAAATTGTTCAGACAGCTGCTGGTCGCAAAATAAGTTATAGTTTTGATAACCAACAGGCAGATTGGCTGGTCAAGGATTTTTCTTTTTTGCCAGAGAAAACTGTTTTTAAAATTCAAGGTAAAGGGAAAGAACTTCAACTTAAGACTACCCTTTTGGGCAAACATAACTTGGAAAATATTTGTGGCGCTGTGGCGCTAGCTTTAGAAATCGGCATTGAGGAAAAAGCAATTCTTTCAGCTGTTCAGACATTTAAGGGAGTGAAAACTCGACTGGAATTTTTAGGTAAATTTGGGGGAAGATATCTTTTTTGGGATTTTGCCCAGCATCCAGAAAAAGTTAAGGGGTCCTTAGAGGCCTTGCGTGAACGGTTTCCATCTCAAAAAATAATTTCCGTTTTTGATCCATCGATGACTGGTTTAAAATACTCAGAAAGTTTAGATTGGTATCAAGAAGCATTTGCCAAGGCAAATCAGGTTATTGTCAGCAAGGTTAGTTTTATAAAAAAGGTGGGTAAGGAGAACCGAGTAAGTGGCAAGGATATTGTTTCGGCGATTGCCAAGACGCAACCGCAAGTTTTTTATGAACCATTAGACGAAAAAATAATTAAGTGGTTGTTGGAAAAGACCAAACAAGACGATATTATTGTTTTTATGTCTTCCGGAGGATTGCGTTTTACCCGTTTGATTGAAGATACTATTAACGAACTAAAAGAACCAAAAAATTGATAAAAATATGGGAGAAAACTATCAACAATTGCGAGAACAGTTTAAAAATGATGTAAGGTTAAATGAACCTTTGTCTAATCACACCACCTTTAGAATTGGCGGCCCAGCAGATTTGTTTTGCGAGGTTAAAGACGAAGAAGAATTAGTTAAAGTTGTTGAAATAGCGAGAAAAATTGGCCTACCATATTTTATTTTGGGTGGCGGATCGAATATTTTGGTAGGGGACAAAGGATTCAGGGGAATAGTTGTAAAAGTGCAGAGTCCAATCCTGCGATTCCGCTTAGAACAAGAAGGCAAAGAAAAAAACTATTCAAAGTTCGGTGTTTATGCTGAGGCGGGTGTGTCAATGAGTTATTTGTTGAACAAACTGACAGAAAGAGCAATTACCGGACTCGAGTTTATGGCAGGAATTCCCGGAACCGTTGGCGGGGCGGTTAGAGGAAATGCCGGTGCTTGGCAACAGTCTTTTTCTGATAGGGTCAGTCGAGTGAAGATTCTTGACGAGCAGGGGGAGACTCGATGGCTTAACAAAGAAGAATGCGATTTTAGTTATCGGGGAAGTCGATTTAAAGAAAACAACGAAATTATTCTTGCGCTTGAGTTGGAATTAGAAAAAGGAGAGAAAGACGAGATAGAAGAAAAAATTAAAGAATATTTAAGCAAAAGAGAGACTCAACCAAAAGAACCTTCAGCTGGATGTATTTTTGTAAACCCGAAGCCATACTCTGCTGGCAAAATGATTGAGGAATGCGGTCTTAAAGGGAAAAGGATAGGTGATGCGCAAATTTCTACCAAGCACGCCAACTTTATAATTAACCTCGGTCAGGCTAAAGCGCAGGAAGTTGTTGAGTTAATTAATTTAGCCAAGGAGAAGGTAAAAGAAAAATTCTCGCTTGTTTTAAAAGAAGAAATTGTCAAAGTTGGTGAATTTTGATTTTTTGAAAGGAGGAAATGATGAAAAAATTTTTGATCGAGGGGGGAATCCCCCTAAAGGGAGAAGTTAATCTTTGCGGAGCCAAAAATTCTGGTTTTAAGTTAATGATTGCTTCTTTATACAGCAAAGAGCCTTGTATTATTCACAATTTTTCTAAAATTGGCGATATTGAAACTACGGTAGAAATGATTCGCGAGCTGGGAGGGGAAGTAATTTTCCATCAGAATCACAATTTGGAAGTTTCCAGTAGTAATCTTAAAAATAATACTTTTTCACAAGAGGTGAGCTTGCTATCCCGAGCTTCTACCTATTTTGTCGGACCCTTGCTTTATCATTTTGGTGAAGCAATTTTGCCAATTCCGGGAGGTTGCAAAATAGGTCGTCGGCCAATTGACCGGCATCTTGAAGGTTTGAAGACATTAGGAGCAAGAATTGAAATTAAAGAAAACAGTTGCCGTCTTTGGGGGAAATTAAAAGGAACAACTTATAGGTTTCCCAAAAACACTCATGGTGGTACTGATGTTATGGTTATTGCTGCTGCCAGTGCGGAAGGAAGAACGATTTTGGAAAATGCCGCCGCTGAGCCAGAAGTTGATGATTTGATTTGTTTTTTAAATAAGATGGGGGCAAAAATAAAAAGAGTAGAACAAAGAACAATTGTTATTGACGGGGTCAAAAAATTTCATTTTGCAGAACATTCGGTGATGCCTGACCGGAACGAAGCAGTTACTTTTGCTTGTGGCGCTCTTTCTACTCGGGGAGATATTTTTGTCAGACAAGCAGAACCGCAATTCTTAGAAGCCTTTCTTCAAGCAGTTTCCAAAATTAATGGTGGTTACGAAATTAAAAATGGGGGGATCAGATTTTTTTATAAAGGTGATTTGCGACCCTTGAATATAGTTACCCGACCATATCCTGGTTTTATGACTGATTGGATGGCGATTTGGGTTATTTTAATGACACAAATAAAAGGCACTTCCATTGTTCACGAAACTATTTTTGAAAATAGGTTTGCTTTCGTTTCTGGTTTGCAAAAAATGGGAGCAAAGATAGAGCTTTTCAATCCAGTTGTTCCTAATCCTGACCAAATTTACAATTTTAATTTGGAAGACGATAAACCAGAATATTTTCATGCTGCTCGTGTTATTGGTCCAACGGTCCTTCATGGCATTAAACAGGAAATTACTGATATTAGAGCTGGCGCTTCTTTGATTTTGGCATGTTTGACTGCTAAAGGCAAAAGCGAGCTTGAAGGAGTCGAACACGTTGATCGTGGTTATGAGAATTTAGACGGCAGATTGCGTTCCTTAGGCGCAAAAATTCAAAGAGTAGATTTATGAGGAAAAAAATTAAAATCGCTGTTCTAATGGGAGGTAAAAGTCCGGAATATGAAGTTTCCTGTTTATCCGGCAAGAGAATTTTGGAATCACTCGACCCACACAAATATGATGTCTTTCCAATGAAAATTAACCAAAAAGGAGAAGGGTATGAAAAATTGTTTAAACTTAGACCAGAGGTAGTATTTGTGGCGATGCATGGTTCATTTGGAGAAAACGGTGCGGTTCAGGGTTTGTTGGAATTGATGAATATTCCTTATACGGGGAGTGGCATTTTGGCTTCAGCCTTGGGAATGGATAAAATAATGTTTCGCACGATGGTTCAGAAAGCAAAAATTGCTGTTCCTCGTTGCGTAATTTTAAAAAAAGGCGACTTTGCCGGAAAAGTTTGGAATGAATTGTCAGTGCCAGTGGTGGTTAAGCCCTATTGTCAGGGCTCTAGCATTGGAGTAAGCATTGTTCATTCAAAGGCAAATCTCGAAAAAGCTCTCCAAAAAGCTTTTGATTTTGGTTCTCAGGCAATAGTTGAAGAATTTTTGTCAGGAGTAGAAGTGACATGTGGAATTTTAGGAAATGACAAACCCATTGCTTTACCAGTAGCGGAGATTATTCCCAAAAAAGAGTTTTTTGATTATGAATCAAAATATGTTTCTGGAATGAGTGAAGAAGTTGTTCCTGCTCGAATTTCTGCAAAATTAACAAAAAAGATTCAAGAAACAGCTTTAAAAGTTTACCAATTAATCGGCTGTTGCGGATTTGGGAGAGTAGATATGATTCTTCGTCAAAGTACTCCTTATGTTTTGGAAATCAATACTATTCCTGGATTAACCCCTAATTCTCTTTTACCCAAGGAGGCGGCTGCGGCTGGAATTACCTATCAACAATTAATTGAAAAAATTATTCAATTGGCTCTGGAAAAAAATTATTTTGCTGATAGCAAAACCTTGAGCGTAAGCCCAAGGATGAAGCGAGGTAGTAACCCCGCTGAAAGGCGGGGCCCAAGGCGAATCAAGATATCACGGTCGTGAGCCTATATGTATTTTATTTCGACTCGCAGAAAAGTCCGATGTACATCGGACAGAATGCGACAAACCTGCCTGCCGGCAGGCAGGGAAACAAACTCCTCCGACGTAACGTCGGAGTACCG
>Ga0078972_1003824_pt1 | contig 43702 bp, 29 predicted proteins | sample YelNatPaOPGAMG01_FD_67568 | JGI IMG/M metagenome (GOLD analysis project Ga0078972, IMG submission 67568) | Hot spring thermophilic microbial communities from Obsidian Pool, Yellowstone National Park, USA - OP-RAMG-01 (SPADES assembly) (version 2) | ecosystem: Environmental > Aquatic > Thermal...
TGAACCCCCCGGTTGTTTTACCGGGGGGTTCACACCCCCCGCTCGCCCCGTTTACACCCCCGCTCGCCCGCGGAGGCGCTTTACAATTCCGTCTGCCTTTCACAAATCATTAAGATTCCATCGCTACACTCAGAAGGAGAGAAATCGCAGCCTGAAGAACGGACCAGTGCCTTTCTGCGGACGGAAAGCGCGTCCGTTTTTCGGCAAGGGCATTTGCAAACAGAAAGGTTCCAACGATGAAGAGACTCATGCACATCGCTTGGGCAGCGGCGGTCGTGGCAATAGCTGTCTGTCCGGCCTGGGCGCAAGAACAGCAGCGGCAACGAGGGGGGGGCCGCGGCTTCGGTGCATTCGGCGCAGGCACCCTCTACCTCTTGGGCCAAAAATCAGTCCAAGAAGAGCTTAAACTCTCCGACGAGCAAGTCAAAAAAGTCACGGAACTACAAGAGAAACAGCGCGAGGCGTTCCAGGGGCTTCGCGATCTCAGTCCAGAAGAACGACAGACGAAGATGCAGGAGATAGCCAAAGCCCAGAATGAGGCCCTTGCCAAAGTCCTCGATGCCAAGCAACTCAAGCGGGCCAAGCAGATCGCCCTGCAACAACAAGTAAGGTTCGGGCTCGCGTTCGTCCTCACCAATGACGAGTTGGCCAAAACGCTCCAGATCACCGACGAGCAAAAGCAAAAGATCCAGGAGATTCGACGGAGTGCATTCGAGGAGATGCGCGACCTGGGACGCGATGAAGAAGGACGTAAAAAGCGCGAAGAAATCCGCAACGCCACAAACGAAAAAGTCAATGGCGTGCTCACCGCCGAGCAGAAGGCGAAGTTGAAGGAACTGCAAGGTGAACCATTTAAGGGCGAGATCCAGTTCCCTCCGTTCGGCGGCGGCCGCCGCAATCGTTAAGCGTCGCCCTGCTCCTGTGCAGCCCCCAGAAACTATGAAAAAGGCTGCATACGGAACAGACTCGCCGTTGCGCGGCTTGTTTTTAGAGCAATTAGCGGATCGTCTCCCTCTCTGGGGAGAGGAAATTTGTCCGGCAGCTCGAAAAATGTCCCCTTACGGCCCCGGTTGAATTGGGCGCAACTTCCTCTTCTCCCCTTTCCCCACAAGGAGAGAAGGAGGAAGTTGTGCCTCATTCAACAAGACGCAGTACAACTACACCCAACCTACGCCGAACGCTTGTCGATCGATACAGGGAGCGGCTGCTGGGAGGAAGGAACAGAGGAACAGGCAGCTGGTTTGGTCTGAAACAACGGCGAGCGACGAAGGTGCAAGCGGTCCAGCCAGTATTCCGCGACGACGGCCAATGTGCGCAGGCCATAGGTCAAGCTGCGGCGAAAATTGATGCTGCTGGCCTCGGGGAAATAACGCACTGGGACCGGGATGTCGCCCAAACGATAACCCAAACGCACGGCCTGGACCAAGAATTGCGTGTCGAAGACGAAGTCATCCGAGTTGCGCTCAAAGGCGATGCGCTCCAGCACTTCGCGGCGGTAGGCGCGGAAACCGCTGTGGAAATCGCCCAGGTTTTGGCCGAGGGCAAAGTTTTCCGTCAGGGTGAGAATACGGTTGCTGATGTACTTGTAAATCGGCATGCCGCCGGACAGCGCCTCGTGGCGCGTACGGATGCGGCTGCCTAAAACGATGTCGCAGATGCCCAGTTCGAGAATGCCGACTGCGTGCGGGACTACTCGGCTGTCGTACTGGTAGTCCGGGTGGATCATGACGACGATGTCGGCACCGTGTTCCAAGGCGAGGCGATAACAAGTCTTCTGGTTGCCGCCGTAACCTCGATTGGTAGGATGGGCGATTACGGTCAGACCCATCTCACGGGCGATGGCGACGGTGTTGTCTTTGCTGGCGTCATCGACGAGGATCACTTCATCGACGGAACCGGGAGGGATGTCGGCCAAGGTGGCGGCCAACGTCTGTTCGGCGTTGTAAGCCGGCATGACGGCGATGACCTTGTGTTTCCGCTGCGGCAGCCGGACGCAATCGGGTCGGAGGATTTTCTCTATATGAAACACAGTCCATTGACTCTCCATTGCGGACATCTCCTCTTTTATTAAGCGGCTGGCCGCGATGATGCGCTTGCATCGCACGCGGAGGGGGCAGCAGTGTTTGTCGTTGCCTGGGCCAGCTCCCAGCGGTACTTGGCCCAGCACAGCAAAAGGGCCAGGACCCCGACGCTCAGCAGAGTGGGCGGGGCCAACAACAGCGGCGGTTCATGGAAATAAAAGCGGTTCACCAGGATGGCCCAGGCGTAAATCAGGAAAAGCACAGCAACGGCCAGGGTCATCCGGGCCAGGAAGCGCTCATCGGCTGTGACCCGGATTCCCCCGTTGCGCAGCAAGAGAAAGAACAGCGGCATCAGCGGGATGAAATAGCGCCCTTGTGGTCCTTCGAGTAAGTCACTCGCTGGCGGGTTCCACCAGACGTAGAGGGCGGTCAGGATCATCACGCTGCTCAAGGAAACAACGGCTGAACCGACCCCCCACAGCTTCCAGGGAAGTTCACCACGAGGACGATCGGCCACAGCCAACAGGGCCAGGAAGCAGAGGTAGCAAAGTCCCGTCAGCGGGTTGAGGGGTGTATCCAGGCAGCCAAGGCTGAACAGAGACAGGACCCAATACACTCCGAAATAAGCGATGTTGCTGAGGAACATCCACAAGAATGCGCGCGGATGAGTCAGAAGGAAGTGGATCTGGGCGCTCTCGGAAATCGGCATCTCGCGCAGCCGATGCGGGTCGAGAATAAACGGGCGGGTCAAGGTGACGGAAAGTGCCAGACCGATCGCGGTGACGGCCAAGACGAGAGCGCCGATCAACCAATAACGGCGGCGCGAGCCGACCTGCTCCGGCGCAATTCCGAAGTACAGCAGGACCAGGACTGTATAAGGAAATTTGGTCAAAGCAGTGGCAAACATCAGCAACAACAGACCCACAACCAGGGAAGGCAGCCGGCCCTCGTTGGCAGACAGGGCCAAGCGAAGCAGCGCCGCAACCAGAACCAGAGAAAGTCCGATGGTTGGCCCATCGGCCGAGAGAGAAGCGAGCTGCTGCACAGTCAAGGGAAGCAAGGCTACGCCGCCGAACAGCAGCTTACCGATGGGCGTTAGACGGATGGCCAGCATCACACAGAGGACGCCGAAGACCAGACTGCCCAGCCGACCAGCGTAGAAGAGCGGCAAAGGAGGAAGATGCAGCCCGTGGGCCAGACGTATCCCCGCCGCCTGGGGCAAATAAGGTAAAAAGGTGTAAATGGAAGCCTGGGCCATCGAAACCGGACGCTCTTTTTCGTCGCTGAAGCGCAGATTCATCAAATCCTGGGTGTCTTGCCACGTCCACTTCTCGTCTGGATGTCTCCACAGTTGGGGGGATCGCGTGTTCAATTGCAAAAGTGCCGGCGGCAAGGTTGTTCCTGCCCAACCTTCGCTATCGTGGGCGGGCAGTAGATGGCCTTTGGCAACGTCATAGGCATGAAGGAAGTGTGCGTACTCATCCGGGGCCTGGTCAGGGGGCAAGCTGAAGAGGAAAACCAGCCCGAAGACCGCCAGCAGCAGACCGAAGCGGTACTCGATCCCATCCAGAGGTGGGCGTTGCAAAGTCTGCCCTGCCTCGAGGGCGACAAACGGCGTCGCTGGATGAGCAGGACTCACGCTTGATCTCCTGGCGAGGACTAGATCGGCCCGTAATCCGGACGGCAGATCCTATCGAAATGTATCGGCCGTTCTTTTGTACCCCATCAGGAAATTGGGCGAAGAAAATGCAGCGAAAACAGACTTCACAATTTCTGCAAGTCCTGGGTGCGTGGCAAATCGTCAAGACTACGGAGCTGAAACAACGCCAGAAAGCGCGTGGTGGTGCGGTAGACCACTTCCCGTTGGTCGGCTTCACCGCGCTGTACGGCGATCAATCCCAGCCGCACCAGCTGCCGCAGCGCACTGGTCGATTCGCCGCCGCGCAGCGCTTCGATTTCTTGCTTGGTGATAGGCTGGCGATACGCTACGAGGGCCAGCACGTCCAGGGCGGCCAGCGATAGGCGGGCCTCGCGCGCCTGGCCGTACAGCCGATCGAGCACGCCGCGGAAATGCGGCAGCAAGGCTAACTCATGACCGCGCTCGCGTACCTGAATGCGATAAGGCCGGCCTTGCTGACGATAATCACGATTGAGTCCGTCAATGATCTCGCGGAACTGCTCGCTGGTCAGCCCGCGTACCGCCTCGGCAGCGCGCTCAGCCGTCAAGGGCGTCCCACCGACGAACAGCATCGCCTCGACGATCCGCCGCAACGGCGGCGGCGCTCCGCTTACTGAATTGTCTGTGCCTTGTCGCACATCCGTCATGAGAGACCTCCATTCCCTAGGTTATCCTGGTTCCCAAACTCTGTTTGGGAACCCCTCTTCGCGAAACTCTGTTTCGCTTCGGCCCTTGTCCTGCCAACGCGATAGAGACGAAACGGCGTTTCGCGCACAACGTTGCCAAACAGAGTTTGGCAACGAGGAACCAAAACGAGGAACCAAAATCACCTTTGTTCGAGCGGCAACACCTATATAGCCGGGAAATTCAGCGCTTTCGGCAAAGACGTCGCCGCCAAAGGTCAAAACTCCGCATTTCCCGGTGTGCGCGGGAAGGGGATGACGTCGCGGATGTTGGCCATGCCGGTGACGAACTGCACCGTGCGCTCCAGGCCCAAACCGAAGCCACTGTGCGGCACGGTGCCGTAACGACGCAGGTCGAGATACCACCAGTACGCCGACGGATCGAGGTGGTGTTCCCTCATGCGTTCTTCCAACACATCCAGCCGTTCTTCGCGCTGGCTGCCGCCGATGATTTCGCCGACGCGCGGCACCAGTACGTCCATCGCCCGTACCGTTTTGCCGTCGTCGTTCCTACGCATGTAAAACGGCTTGATGGTCTTGGGATAATCGTACAGGACCACCGGCAGTTTGAAGTGCTGTTCTGTCAGATAGCGCTCATGTTCCGATTGCAGGTCCGCGCCCCAGGAGACGGGGAACTCGAATGGCTGCCCTGATTTTTGTAGAATTTCGATCGCTTCTGTGTACGATAAACGGACGAATTCACTCTTGAGGATTCCTTCCAGTGTGGAGAGGGCTGATTTATCAATACGTTCAGTGAAAAACTTCATATCTTCGTCACAGCGTTCGAGGACATCACGGCAGATACGCTTAAGGAACGCCTCGGCCAGGTCGATGTTGTCGCTCAGTTCGTAAAAGGCCATCTCCGGCTCAACCATCCAAAACTCAGCAAGATGGCGGGAAGTGTTGGAGTTTTCGGCACGGAAAGTTGGGCCGAAGGTATACACTTTGCCCAAAGCGCAAGCGAAGACTTCTGCTTCGAGTTGGCCGCTGACTGTCAGATAAGTCGCGCGGCCGAAAAAGTCTTTTGTGTAGTCGATTTCTCCTTTATCATTGCGCGGCAGCTTGCCGAGGTCGAGGGTGGTGACACGGAACATTTGGCCGGCGCCTTCGCAGTCGCTGGCGGTGATGATCGGCGAATGGATGTAGAGAAACCCCTGTTCCTGGAAGAAATCATGGATGGAGCGGCAGATACAGTTGCGGACGCGCGTGACAGCGCCGAAGGTATTGCTGCGTGGCCGCAGATGGGCCTGCTCACGCAGAAACTCCAGCGAATGCCCCTTCTTTTGCAGTGGATATTTCGCGGCGTCGGCCCAGCCGTGGACGGTGATGGCCTGGGCCTGGACTTCCGTGGCCTGTCCCTTGGCCGGCGAGGCGCGAACGACACCATCTACGGTAACGCTGCAACCAACCGTCAGGTGCAGCACCTCGCTGTGGTAGTTGGGCAGCGAGTTGTCGGCAATGACCTGGATGTTGCCCAAGCAGGAACCGTCGTTGACTTCGAGAAAGCTGAAACCGCCCTTGGAATCGCGGCGCGTGCGGACCCAGCCTTGTAAGCGCACCTGCCGACCGATCGATTCCGTCCGCCGCGCCTGGGCCACGCTGATTTTATTTATTTGCGCTCTCATATTACTATTTTTCTCGTCATGATCTCGCTCTGTTTCATTGTATTCTCCTGCGCTGGAGTGGGTACAATCTATAAGGGGAGAGGAAGTTTCGTCCGGCGGCCTTAAGGCTGAGGCTGTCGCGTAACCAAGCGGTCGTTAATCATCTTCCGCAGGGCATAGTGAGCATTTTCTTCCATGCCGTCACGCGTGCTGCGCCAGAGGATGGTGCCATCTGCATCGATCAAGACCAGCAAGGGAAAAAACGAAACCTGGAACTGGGCCATGACGGGACAAGATTCCCCCCCGCTAAGCAGGGTCTGATAATTGATGCCGTAGCGGCCGCGTATGGCCCGCACGTGGCTCCGCTGTTCCTCTATTGGTCCCTTTTCGCAGGCAATGCTGACGATTTCGAGGCCATACGGGCCATAATCTCGCTGTAAGGCCACCAAATGATGAATGTCGAGTAGGCAATGATGGCAACTGTGCGACCAGAAAACGAGCAACATCAAACGTCCGCGGCGATCGCGCTTATACTCCCAGACGTTGCCATCCAAGTCATATAAGGCGAAATTATCCAGGCGATTGCCATACAAGCCGCACGAGGGCACCGGTGTGGGAATGTTAGGTAAACGGACAGAGCCGGAAGGAGCGGGTGCCGGGCGTGTCGCCGGGCGTTGGTCTGGCACCGTATCCCACTGAGGCTGCTGAGGCAGCGGCGGCGGGTTGGGGATGGTGATGGTTTCGACAGGCGGCTGCGGAACGCGCGGGAAGCCGCCGTCAGCGATATTGGCGGGATTGACTTTTGTCGGCGCTTCGAGTTGGCGGGCTCCTTGCGTCGGCCGTTGCTCCGGCAGAGGGGCCGGCGGATCAATGCTGACGGCGGGCTTATCGTGTTCCTGGGTATTTTCCTTGCCGGCTGTGGCCTTCTTGTCGCGCAGCTGGGGCATGTCCGGCGGCGGCGGCGTACTCGCCGTAGTGTAGCGCTTATCGAGTTTAATCAGCAAAGTAGGGTTGGGAGGTTTGACGTATAGCGTGCGGCTAATTAATTCGCCGTTTTCATTGGCGCGCACGATTAACAGGTACGGTGCGCCAGCGTTTAGTTTCGGGATGGCGAAGTAACCGGAATCATCGGTTGAAACGTCAAGGTCCGCCCCTTTGGCGTCTTCGTGGTCGAGGCCCTTGATCAAAATGGAGGCTTTGATGGGTCGCTCCGTAGCTTCCACGACGACTCGTCCGGCAAGCAAACCGTTGGCCCCTGGCAAAGGCCCATTGGGGTCGCGCGGCATGGCGGCGATTTCGGCTTTGGCCGGCGCCTCCGAACCGAGAAACGGTTTGGGATGGTCTTTTCGCGCAGCTTGTCTTTTGCCAAAGAGACTACAGCCCGTCAGCCCCAGGCAAACGATCACCAAAGCCACACCAACAGCGGTGCGCACGGCCTGGCCCTCGAAATAGGCACAGAGAACGGGACTTGCACGGGGCCGCGCCCTCCCGGCGCCCGCTCTCCACGCGGACGCCCTGGAAATCTTGGAGATAGCAACAGCCAAGCGATTCTTCCCGCGCCCCGCCTCACGGTCAAGGCGGATTTTCAGCCTGGCTTGCGGGGCGAAAAAGTTCATCCGCACATAGCCGGCAAAGGTGGCAAAGTCAAGAAATGATCTGCTTGCGCCGGGCAAGGTAATCCCACACCACATAGCGGTCTAACTCGCGGCCGGCGGTGAAGAAGACGCGGCCCTTACTGCCTTCGGCCAGTTTGTAAGCGAACTGGACATCTTCGCTGGTTTGGTTCCAACTCGACAGTAGGAAAATGTTGATGGTGATGCCTTCGCGGGCGCACAATAGCCCTTCGCGCAACGTTGCCGATTCGGTGCGCGGGTCCGGCGGATACAGCAGAAACAGCCATTCTCCTTCAAAGTGCGCTGTCGGCAAGCCATCGGTGATGAGTAGAATTTGCCGATTCGGCGTATCTTGCGCCGTCAGGAATTTCCGCGCCAGATGCAGGCCGTGTTGGATATTGGTGAAATGGGGCGGAATCATCATCTCGCTGATATTGGGATTGCTCATGTCCACTTTTTTGCGGACGATCGGATCGTAGAGTGTGACTGGCTTGGGCATAAGTGCGGCAATCTCAGTGATGTGGCGCGGTTTGGCAAAGGTGTACATCTCGATGAAGCGCAAGTAATCGCCAGGATATTCGCTGCGGATCAGGCCGTCCAGGGCCAAACCCATGCGTTTGACGTTGATGTACTGTCCGTCGTAGCGCATCGAGCCGGACATATCGAGCAGCACCACGGAGGCGCACTTGGGATTATTGCGCGTCTTATGGATTACGATGTCTTCAGGCTTCAGGCGCACCGGCAATCCTGGCCCGGATCGCAGTAAGGCGTTGGTAAACGAGGAGGGAATATCCAGGTGCGTCACCGAATCGCCGAATTCATAGGGTTTGGTTTGCTGCACTTCGGTGGCGCCTTCGCCGACAATCGCTCCTTGATGCCGACCCGTACGCGACGCTTGTAACTGCTCGAAAATGCGTGTCAGCAACTTCGATTGAAACAAGCGATAGGCGCGCGGCGTCAGTTGGAAACCACCGCGCTTGGCTTGTTCCAATCCTTGTTGCTCGGCCAATTCGCGGAGATAGTCTTGAATTTGCTGCTGCAAGGCGCTCAATTGTTCGAGGTCGCCCGGCTCGGCAAATTGAGCCAACTCTTCCAGGTCGATGACACCGATCTGTGCCGTCTTCAGCGCTTCTTCGAGTTGCTGAAGCAGCCGATCTATCATCTCCAATTCTTCTTTGATCGCCAGCGCTTGCGGCACCGTCAGGGGCGTGCGGCCGGTGAAATCATATTTACTGGCCAATTCGTCAATCTGATATTTCTCGCCCAGGCGCTCAGCCAAATGCAAAAGCTGGCGGGCGAACGGGCTGGTTTCGTCGCCGACACGATACCACAGTTGTTCGAGGTCGTATAACTGCTCCTCGCCCACCGCTTCCTCGAAGGCGCGCCGCAGCTTGGCTGGCGGCGTCATCTGGGCCGCCTGAGCATAGAAGTGCTGACGCGCCTCGTTCTGCACTTTGTCCGTCTCGTAAGTCTCCAAAATCTTGCGTTTGCGTTCGCGCAGCAGGGCCATGAGCGATTCTAAGCTCGGCCCCAAACCGCGAATTTGGCTGGGATCAAGGCGCACGGCGCGGGCCAACTCTTCCTCGGTCAGCCGGCGCATGCTGCCGTAATACAGCAGATGCTCAAAAGCCGGCGACACCAGGTCCGGCGGCGCTGCCGTGGGACTGGGAAATTGAACAGGGTCGTATTTCTGATACGTATGGATGATGCCGCCCAGGTTGTCCCCTCTGCTCATTCCTACCTCCTCCGATGTCCGCCGGATATTCCTTCCGGCTGTTCCGGGTAGTCGATGTCTTCATAATAGCGGATGGTACGGGCAAAGGACAAACCGTCGGCGAGGGCGAGCGGGGGGTTCACACCCCCCGCTCGCCTCAATCTAGTGGCAGACCGTGCCGTTAGTGAGGCACATTCTCGTCCGTTCTTCGCTCTTGGCGGCTGTGCTGGTATCTACGTATAATTCGATGCTGGCGCCATGAGGGTGATGCATTTCTATCCGGCACCAAGGACCGAAAGGAGGAGGTCATGCGTGTCTGCCTCTTTGAAGATCGAGGCGTCCTCGATCTTGAACCGCTGAGCCTAACCCGTCCTGTCTTTGAGCTATTGTGCGGGTTGACCTCGCTGGCTGCTAAACAGAGTCGTTTCTTTCCGCCTGGGCCGCGCGGCGTCCTTGTCCGACCGTATTTGGCTGATCTTTGCCGCCTGCATTCGCCGGCGGTGCCGGTCAACGATCTAACATGGTTGCGCGCAGGTCCGACCGTTCTCGTCAACGGCCGCTGGCTTCCGCCTGCTACCCCGCTCCCACTCACCGAGCTGTCCAGACCTCACATCGCCCTCGTTAAAGACGAAGTCGCTTACACTGTCGTCACGCCGGAACATCTGGCCCATTGCTCGACGAACACGCTCGACGAGTGCCTCCTGACATGGAAGGCGACGCTGCCGCGGCATTCGGCGGGCGGCCGGCTGATCCACTACCCGTGGGAGTTGGTACAATACAACGGCGAACAGATCTTGGCCGATTGGCAGACAGACGCGCTGCCTTTTGAGGCCGGACCTACCTCTGTCCCGCGTCCTGGCCTTGCCATCGTCGGGCCGCCCGAACTTGTCCGGATTCACCCGTCGGCCCATCTGGATCCGATGATTGTTGCCGATGCCCGGCAAGGCCCCATTGTCATCGACCGCAACGCGGTCGTGACCGCCTTTACGCGTCTGGAGGGCCCCTGTTTCATCGGTCCCGACACGCAAGTCCACGGCGCCAACATCCGTGCGGGTACGACACTTGGCCCAGCTTGCCGCATCGGCGGGGAAATCGATTGCAGTATCGTGCAGGGTTACAGCAACAAATATCACGAAGGTTTTCTCGGCCACGCCTACATCGGCGAATGGGTCAACCTCGGCGCTGGCACCCACAATAGCGATTTGCGCAACGATTACGGCGAAGTGACGATGACGGTCAACGGTCGGCGGGTACATACCGGATTTACGAAAGTGGGCTGTTTGCTCGGCGATCACACCAAGACGGGACTGGGCACACTTTTGAACACCGGCACCAATGCCGGTATTTTCTGCAACCTGTTGCCCGGCGGCCTGCTGCCCAAGTACATCCCCTCCTTCGCCAGTTGGTGGAAGGAAGCGCTGACCGATCGCGCCGATCTGTCGGCGCTCTTGCACACGGCCGCCGAAGTCATGCGCCGCCGCCACGTCGATTTCACGCAGACGCACGCCGCACTGTATCGCACGCTGTTCGAGCAGACTGCCGCAGAAAGACGCCGCGTGGTGCGTGAAGCTGAGCTGCGAGCACTGCGGCGCAGTGCCTGACACTGGCCTTCCCCTAAAACGACCAAAGGATTATAAGGTTAGCCGCGAGCCGAAGGCGAGCGCGGCTAAACGAACGTCGGGGAGCCGCGCTCGCCTTCGGCTCGCGGCTAAACGAACGTCGGGAGACGTTTACAGGAGGGAGTCGTGTTCGTCATTTGTTCTACGTCCTGTTTTGGCCGCTTGTCGCTGGAAGATGCTCTGGATGTGATTGCCGAATTAGAGTTCAGCAAATTCGAGGCGGCGCTACACGAGCAGGGGCGTCAGCTGCGCCCTTCGGAGGTGGCTGCCGACATTAGCCGCGCCGCGGCCCGGTTGCGTCATGGCCCTGGTCTGACACCGGCCGCTTTTTCCGTCGAAATCGACGCGGGCAACGCTGCCGAACACGATCGCCAATTCAAGGCCATCTGCCGGTTGGCCCGTATCACCGCTGTGCCGCTCATCACCGTCAAGGCCGCCCCCGTAGGCACCCGCCGGGAGAGTGAAATCAAACGGCTTCAGCACCTGGTCGATCTCGCTGCCGCAGATGGCATCCAATTGTCGGTGTCCACCATCATCGGTACGCTGACCGAAGATCCAGAAGTCGCTCTGGATCTGTGCCAGCACGTCCGTGGATTGGCCCTGACACTTGATCCCAGCCACTACATCGCCGGCCCACACGCGGACAAAAGTCACGATGTGCTGTATCCCTACGTCAAACACGTCCACCTGCGCGATACTGGCCGCAGCCCGAATCAGTTGCAGGTGCGTGTCGGCCAAGGCGACGTGGAATATGGCCGCATCATCGCCCAGCTGTCCCGCTATCAGTATGACCGCGGTCTGTGCGTAGACATTTACGACCTGCCTGATGCTCCGTTCGCCATGCCAGCGGAGGTGCGGAAATTGAAATATCTGCTGGAAAGCCTGGTATAAGACTATTCTTCTTTCTTGCGCACCTCTGGCTTATTCGGCGGGTGCGGGAGGTGTTGGCGTCGGCTCGCTGCGGTAGATCGGGCTGGCCTGTGCCGTATGAGGTCGGCCTTCGACGGGAGGCTTCGTCAGCAACAACGGGTCGGGGACCGACTTTTGCTGCACCGCTGCCTTGGTGCAGCCGAGGACAGCGCTGCTGAAAAGAAGGGTGAACCAACCGACGTAGCGGAGTTTCTGCGCCATGTCTCGTTTCCCGCTGGTTAGATCGTGGAGGAGCCTGACGAGGCAATTCTACCCTATCTCTTATGTTTCGGTAGGCACTCATACGGCCAGAGAGAAAATTTTACCTGCCTGCCGCGCCAACAAAAAATATTCTTGCCAGCGCTGCGGACTGGTAAAGAAGGGCTAATTGTGCCGATAGTTCATGTCTTCGCAGAGGCGCTCTAATGCTTCACGTGCATGGTGAGCCACATCGGGATCTTCGGCATCGGCGAGACGGTCCAGATCGGGCCACAGTAGCGTCAAGTTCTCGGCGGCCACGGTTTGAATGGTATCATGGACGCGCTGCGGATCTTCACTGGTCAAGGTCTGGCGGAACCACGTCAATGCTTGCCGTTCGCCCAGGCGGGCCAGGGCAGCCCGGGCGGCTTGGCGGACATCCGGATTGGGATCACGGCGAGCTTCCTGGAGCGTCCGCAAGACATCGTGACGCCGCAGCGGCTCCCACCAGCCGAGACTACCGACGGCGCAGAGGCGTACAGTGGGATCCCAATCGCGAGCGGCCAAGAGCAGAAAAGCCTCCGTCTGGGGCGAGGGATGACCGCGCAGGGTACGCAGGATAGCGCAATACGGCACTTCGCCAGGGATGGAGGGGCGCCGCGGCGGCGCAGCACGGCGGCGATACTGAGCGCGGCGGACCATCGGCACATTCTGAAGCACCCATTCCCGCAACAAAGGAGCGATGCGTGGATGGGACGACCAGGTGAGCACTTCCAGGGCCAACTCAGCGTGGGGATAGCGCGGTTGGGCCAAGAGCGGCAGCACGGCTTCCCCGGCCTCCGCTCGCAGATCCAAAAGCGCCAGCAAAATCTCGCGCTGTTGTTCCACGGAGGCATCGGGCATGCGCTGACACAACAGGGCCGGGGCTTCTTGCAGGAAGTCCGTCAAGGCCGGCTCCAGCGCCGTTAGCCGCGCCATTTGCCAGCTAAACGCTTCTTGCTCGGTGGCTTCGCCGCTCAACAACACCTCCGCGTGTGGGGCGCGCCGCAGCAGTCGCAGCGTCTCGGCGTAGATGCGCACGGCCAAGGGGTCGATATGTTCGGTACGGTTGTCCCAGAGCGTCTCGATTAGCTCGCCGACACGGGCCTCCGCGATAACATTAGGCGGCACACCAGAACGCAGCCCCTCCAGGGCGCGATGCAGCACCCGCAGAGCAGAGCGGCCCAGCGGCGTCTCGAATTGACGCAGATAGCCAGAAAAACCGAGAAAACAGATGGTCTCCGCAGCAAAGAACTGGCCCAACGGCGGGTCACTGGCCGCCTCGGCACAGCGGAGCAAATGCGGCAGGCTCTGCACACGGCCCAGCGCACGCAGACCGTTCGCCAAGTCGATCCAATACCAGGCTTGCTCGATATGATCGTCGGTTAGCCGACGCTGCAATTGACGTTCGAGGATACGGCCGGCATCGTCGGTGCCCAATTCCGTCAGGGCACGGACCTGCACGACGTACTGCATTCCAGGGCGCAGGCTGGATTCGACGGCAGCCACTTCGCCCCGCTCCAAGAGGTCGCGGAACCGGGCCTTGGTCGATTCGATCGCCGACTCGCTCAGCTGCCCGCCTTGGAAAAGATCGATGTGCTGACGACTGATCGGCGACAGCTCGTCGCGCAGCGCCTGCTCCTGGCGACGGCGTGCCCATAACAGGGCTGCCGCCAGCAGTAAAGGCAGCAACACGATCAAGAACGTCACGACTTGCATGGCACTCGCCTGTTCGTTTAGCTGCGGGGTGGGGGAAATAAAACCTCTTGGTTTGCTGGCCTTTTTCCCCACTCCAGCCCTCCCCCATCCGGGGGGAGGGCGAGAAAAAAGTGCCGTTTCAACCGAGGGCAGTATAAATATCATTCGCCGCGCACGTGGCCTTCTCCGTAGACAATATACTTATAGCTCGTCAACTCCAGCAGTCCGCAGGGGCCGCGGGCGTGGAATTTGTCCGTGCTGATGCCTATCTCCGCCCCCAACCCCAACTCTTGGCCATCGTGAAAGCGTGTGCTGGCATTGACCATCACGGCCGCCGAATCAACCGCCGCTGTGAAGCGCCGGGCCGCGCTCAGATCATTGGTGACGATGGCGTCTGTGTGGCCGGACCCGTGCTGATTGATGTGGGCGATGGCGGCATCGAGGTCCGTCACTACTTTTATGGATAGCACGAGATCGAGAAATTCGGTATCAAAATCTTCCGCCCGCGCCGGGATCGCCTCCGGAACCAAGCGGCACGTTTGCGGACAGCCGCGTAGCTCCACGCCGCGCCGCCGCAGTGCCGCCGCCGCCCGCGGCAGAAATGCCTCTGCTATCGCTTCTTCGACTAGCAGACATTCCATCGCATTACAAACGCCGGGCCGCTGGCACTTGGCGTTTAGTACGATGCGCTCCGCTCGATCGAGGTCAGCAGATTTTTCGACAAAAACATGACAGATCCCTTTGTAGTGCTTGAGTACGGGCATCCGCGCCTCGGCGGCAACGCGGCGAATTAGCTCCTCGCCGCCGCGCGGAATCACCAAATCGATGAGGTCGTTCATTTTCAGCAACTGACCGACAGCAGCGCGATCGCTGGTTTCGACTAACTGCACTGCATCTTCGGGCAGTTTGGCCAAGTGGAGAGCATGGCGCAGGATGGCATGCACAGCGCGGTTGGTATGCAGGGCCTCGCGGCCGCCGCGGAGAATAATGGCGTTGCCGCTCTTGATACTCAGCGCCGCCGCATCGATAGTGACATTGGGCCGCGATTCGTAGATGAACAGGAGTACGCCCAGAGGCACGCCGACCTTGTAGACTTCCAGGCCATTGGGCCGAACGCTGCTGGCCCGAACCTGACCGATCGGATCGGGCAGAGCAACCACTTCGCGTATCCCCGTGATCGCGTCGTGCAACCGCTGTGGCGTCAGACGCAAGCGATCGATTTGGGCGGCGCTCAGAGCGAATTCTGCGGCAGCGGCCAAGTCTTTCTCGTTGGCGGCAACAACCTCCGCCGCGCGTGCCTCCAGTTCTTCTGCCGCCCTCAGCAAGGCATCGTTCTTGTGTTTACCGCTGACGCAAGCCAATAGCCGGGAAGCAGCCCGCGCGCGGCGAGCTAAGTCTAGGCAATAAGCGGATAAATCCGGGGAAATAGATGAGGTCATGCGGGTTCTCTCAAGGTGCGGGACAAGCACGGTCGGGCGGCGCCAGTTGGAAGGACACGCCGCGCGGCGGTTCCTGGGCCAGCTCGAAGTCCTTGGGTAATTGTATCTGAACCGGCTGGTGATAGCTGCCCGGCGCCGAACAATGTCCCTGAATCAAATCCACGAAAGCATAGACTTTGGGTGGTTCAATGCGTGAAGGCCCGCGCACGCGCAGGCTGATGCGGCCAGCGCCTTCATGGGGAAATTTCGGCCGGAGAGGAAAATCCGCCGGGCACAGAAAATGAACGGGCACCTCCGGTAACTCGTAGACTTTATCAAAGCTGCGCGCGTACAGCCAAATCAACAGTGCCAGGCCCAAGGCCACGGCCAGGGAAAGTATGCGATCGAACATCGGCACCTAATCCTAATGAACGACGCTTGGGCGAAGCCTCACCGGACCTTACGCCGCGGAGCGCTGGGGCGCCTTCGCGCCAGCTGCGGCCTGAGTTGGCCCCACCTCCCGACGGCTCAACAAGTCGGCCAGGCGCTGTGACAGTTCCGCGCTTGGCACGGGTTCAAGCCGGCCGCCGACGGCCAGCGAAATCCGTCCGGTCTCCTCACTGACCACCAACAAGACGGCATCGGTCTCTTCACTCATGCATAGAGCGGAGCGATGGCGCATGCCCATATGCATTGCGGCGTTTTCCGGCGGTTGCCCCAGCGGCAATTGACAAGCGGCCGCAGCGATGCGATCGCCACGCAAAATCACCGCCCCATCGTGCAGCGGGCTACGCTTACTGAAAATCGCCCGTAACAGGTTGGCCGATACTTCGCTGTCGATTGTCTCGCCTGTCTCGATGTACATGGCCAAGGCCGTCTCACGTTCGATGACGATGAGGGCGCCGATGTTGTCACTCGACATCGCCTCCGCTGCATCCGCCAGGCGATCCGCGATCGAATACCGCGGCGTCTGCGCGAAACGCCGCAGCAGGCGGTAGCGGCCCAGCAGCATCAGGCCCCGCCGCAGCTCCGGTTGGAAAATGACCAACAGGCCCAGCAACACCGTTGTCAGCAGATAGTCGAGGACGCGCCCGAGGACAGCCAAATCAAAACGGGCGATGATGACATGAGTGACAAGAAACAGGCTGATAACGACCAAGCCCAGACCGCGGACGATGCCGGCGCCGCGCGTCTTGCCGAGAAAGCGTAGAATCAGGTAGATGAACGCCGCGAGGATAGCAATCTCTATCACATCGCGCGTTCCTGCCGATTCATAAAGCTGGGCCAGGCGTTCCCTCAACGGCTCCCTCCTCCAAATACAAACCGAAAATGCCCCAACGACTGTGCTTGACGGATCCTCCTCTTTCTGTTCGGTTTTGCCTCTCTTTCTTGGCTGGGCACTTTTCGCGTCTTGTGGTAGTTGTCCTAACCCTGTGGTCTGCGCAGTTCGCGGTTCATTTCCTCTAAGACGATGACGGCGTCGCGCGTCTCGGCGACATCGTGGACCCGCAAAAGCTGGGCGCTGCCGCGAACTAGGGCGTAACAAGCGGCGGCCAGCGAGCTAGCCAGGCGCTGGTGCAGCGGACGATTCAGCATCTTGCCGAGAAATCCTTTCCGTGATACGCCCAGACACACGGGCCGGCCTAATCGTTGCAACTCCTCCAGATGAGCTAACAGCCGCAGATTGTGCTCCTTTGTCTTGCCGAAACCGATGCCCGGATCGAGCACGACCTGCGAGGCTGCTATACCCAGATCACGGCACGCCTGCAACCGCGCCTCCAGAAAATCGGCCACCTCGGCGACCACATCGTCGTAATGCGGCGCGATCTGCATAGTGGCGGGGGTGCCCTGCATATGCATGAGGATGACGCCGGCGCGGTAGCTTCGCACCACTTCGGGCATGGCGGGATCGCCGCGCAGGGCCGTGATGTCGTTGATGACGTGCGCTCCCGCTTCCAGAGCTTGCCGCGCTACTTCGGCCTTGTTGGTGTCCACCGAGAGAGGTACCGAAGTGAGAGCAGCAAGCCGGCGGACCACGGGAATGACCCGCGCCAATTCCTCTTCCAGTTCGACCGGCTGCGCGCCCGGGCGCGAGGACTCACCGCCGATGTCGAGCAAATCCGCGCCCTGTTCGACCAGCCGGAGTCCGTGGGCGACAGCGGCGTCCGCGTCGCGAAATTGTCCGCCGTCGGAGAAGCTGTCCGGCGTGACGTTGACAATGCCCAAGATCAGGGGCGGCGCACCGGGCGTAAGGGTCCGGTCGCGCAGCTGCCAAATCAGTGGAGCGGACATGGTTTCACCAAGCGACTTCCATCATGTTGACGATCTGCTGGGCCATGTTCTGACAATTCACCTGTTGGGCCGTCGCCAACGATTCGCCGATTTCGGGCCGATAGTAGGCGATGGAGCGAACCAGGACGGCGCCAAACAATCCCATCTCTGCCGCGGTCGGCAGGGGGCCGACCGGAGGGCCACCGGAGGGACCGGGGGCGTTGGTCTGTCCCATCGCCGGATTGCCCGTGCCTGGCGGCGGGGCGGTGTCGGCCATCGTCGCCTGGTTGTCAGCCGGCGAGATAGGTGCAGCCGTGAGCGGCTGGGTGAGCATGCTACCCGGTGCTAACGCCGCCTGGGTGAGCGGATCTTGTTGGCCGGGCAACAGACCAGCCGGCGGCGGCGGCTCCAGATTGCGCGGCGCCGGCCACGATAGGATCTGGCCTGTTCGTAGATCTTTCCAACGTACCGCGCAAGTCATCGTCGTTTCCACCTCGCGGATTTCGTTCAACTGGTTGTAGTTCAGCGACAGCTGGATAAAGCTGATGATCGAGCCGGACAACTCGGTGTCAGCGTCGCCCGAACAGACTTTGTAGGGCGTGTCGGCTTCGATGCGATGTACGATTTCCTCGGTTAGCTGCATCTCCAGTCCTGGCACGGGCACGGCCGCCCAAAACGTGGGATCTTTGAAGATTTTGACACGGATGGTCTTGTAGCGGCGGTCGAAATTGGGAGCGGTGGAGTAGCCAAAGATCACGGGTTTGCCGTCGTTCCAGCTGAAGAGTTGGCTGAAGTCACAAGCGGGAACGGCCAACCCCGCACTGGCCAGGGTCAGCAACATCGAACGGCGGGTCCATAATTTCGGTTTCATATTTCTTTCCCTCCCATTGTGCAGCGCTGCTGAGCGAGGGCGAGGTAAGTCCTCTGAGGTCTGCTCGAAGGCTTATCCTCTTGGCTCAGGCGTCAATTCCCGCCCACGCCGGGCGGCAGCGGGCCTGGCGGAGCGGAACCAGGCGTCGTGGGCACTTTGCGCGGCATCGGCGCCGCCTCTGGGCCAGCCGACGACGGCGGCATCGGCACTTGTTCGGGACCATTGACCACACGCTGCGGCGGCGGCAGAAGCTCGCTCGGTCTGCCGTCGCTGGTTTGCGGCGGGGGCCCCAATTTGTCGCGCTGTTCCTGCGCCATCTTGGCGTAGATCTCCATCATACGCTTGGTGGCGCGCTCGGCCGCGTCCGTGCCGGGATAACGGCGGCGGACGATTTCGTAGTAAAAATAGGCCGAGCCGGGATGGCCGGTGCGCCGATAAAACTCGGCCATCTGATAATCTTTCTCGGCTTGATGAGCGGTGATGCAAGCCAGCAGTTTCATCAAATCCTGCTTCCGCTCCTCCGTAACGTCTGGCATGCGCAGCGCTTCATCGACCAGCTTGCGGGCGTCGGCTACCCGGCGGCCGTCGTACAGCTCGCCGCCGGTGCTCATCAGCTTGGCCTTGATGGCCAGCTCAATGGCATACGGCGCATAGGGACTCTCCGGAAAAGTCTTGGTCAGCGCAGTGAATTTCTGGTCGGCCTCGACGTAGTCTTCTTTGAACCAGGCGACATAACCGCACAGATACAGCGCCTTATCTGCATAAGGCCCACCCTTGCCCTCGTAGATGGACACATCATTGAGGCGTTCGACGGCCCGACCCTCGCGATCGAGGAACGGCTTGCGTTTATCGAAACTGATGAAGCGCGGCCAGACGATCCAACGTTTGCCCTCGCGCCGCTCCTGACTTTCGCGGACCTCTTCCCAGGTGTCTTGTAGCCAATAGGTGGCGATCTCGTAGATGTGCTGGGTAGCCAAGTCTTTGTACGGATTGATCGTGTGATTGCGCAACAGGTTGGCGTAAGTGTCGGCCGCCTTGGGGAGATTGCCCTGCAAGCGCAAACATTCGGCCTCATAGTAGAGCGCCTCCTGAATGGCGAAGGCGGGGTTTTTGTCGTTGTTGGCGATGTGGTGATAGAGCTTCTGGGCCTTGGCGTAGTCTTCGCGGCGGAAGTATTCACGGGCGCCGGCCAACTCGGCCTCGACGCTTTTGTCCTTGGGTTTTGGCTCCGCCGTCAGGGCGCCGTTGCGCAGCACAAAGCTCTCCACCGGCGGCGGCGGCGTAGGCGGCGGCTTAATCGGATTGAGCTGGTCCCAGGTACAACCACACAGAAGGCAACAAACACAACCCAGAAGCAGGTTTAGCCGCGAGCCAAAGGCGAGCGCGCAACCCAGAACCAGGTTTAGCCGCGAGCCAAAGGCGAGCGCGCAACCCAGAACCAGGTTTAGCCGCGAGCCAAAGGCGAGCGCGGCTGGGTTGCGCGCTCGCCTTCGGCTCGCGGCTAAACGAAGACTTCGTTTTTGCACGTGCTTGCTCATCAGCTTCCCAGGTAAGATAGCAAGCGAGGCCGCCGGCCCAGCAAGCAAGTCAAATACTGTCCTAGCAACTGCCGCACTTCTGTCCGCACCGTCGCACTCCAGGGATGGCGCCAGGCGTCGCCGGGCGCGGCCAGTTCTTGCAGCGTCCGCCAGGTTGCCGGCGTCAGCGGCCGGCTGTCACGCTGTCCCCGCCGGCAGCGGCGGCACAGGACACCATTGGCCATAGCGCTGAACGCTAGCTCCGTCTCGACGACTGATCCGCCGCAACCGGCGCAGTGATCGAGGACAGGGCTATACCCCAGCTCGCGCAGCAATACCATCTCAAATCGTGTTACCCGCAGAGCACACTCTGCACCGCTGAGGGTTTGCAGCGTGTCCAGCGCCTCATCGAACAGTAGGGGATGCGGATCGTAGTCGCGCGTTCCCTCGGAGAGCAACTCGGCGACGTAGTAAGCGGCATAGAGGGCGGCAAGGTCCGTCCGCAGCCGAGGAAATCGCTGGATGACTTGGGCCTCCGTCAACAGGTCCAGACTGTCCGATGATTTGCGGAGAAAGACAATACGACACAGCGTCAGCAAGTCAAGAGCATTCTCAAAAGGGGACTTAAGCCGCCTACCTCCCTTGGCCAAAACGCGCACCTTGCCGAACTCGCGCGTCCACAGAGTGGCAATGCGACTACTTTCGCTCCAATCGGTGGTCCGCAGCACCAGCGCGCTCGCTTTCTCAGCAGACATAGGCCCCTCAAACATGACCCCTTAACACACCAAGAGTTCGCTGCCTGTTTCCATCTGAAGCTCTCCGCGCGTCGTCTGCCGCTGCATGAGGGCGCTCTTCTCTTGTAATTCGCCGAGATGCAAGCGATATTATCATCCTGTCGCTGCGCCGGCGAGGCCGAGAACGCTAACACGGCCTCGTTCGCCGAGCTTTCTCCTTCCAGGAGGGATGCTAATGTTGAGAAGTTCACTGGTCGTGTCTGGAATCATGGGAACAGGACTGTTCTGTTGTCTGCTCCTCGGAGCGAAGGAGCAAGACCGTGAGCCGGAAAGGAGCGGCAGAGAATCCGGCGCGGGCAAAGCGATACGCTTGGATGCCGACATTGTTTTCGGCAAAGGCGGAAACACGATCCTGAAGCTCGACATGGCTCGACCCGAAGGCGAAGGGCCGTTCCCCGCGATCGTTTGTCTTCACGCCGGCGGCTGGGTTGGAGGCGAACGGCAACAGATGAAAGGAACCATCGAGGTGCTGGCGCGGCGCGGCTACGTGGCGGTCAGTCCGGATTATCGCTTGGCACCGCAAGATCGTTTCCCGGCCCCGATCGAAGATTGCAAGGCCGTCGTTCGCTGGCTGCGGGCCAATGCCAAGCCCTATCGAATCGCCCCGGATAAGATAGGGGTGTTTGGTTTCTCGGCCGGCGCGCACCTGGCTTGCCTGCTCGGCGTCACCGGCAAGGATGATGGTCTCGAAGGCACTGGCGGAAATGCGGAACAATCCAGTGCGGTGCAAGCCGTCGTCAGTTTCTTTGGTCCGACGGACCTCACGCAGCCGGTCTGGAGCAAAGAGGTGCGCCAGCGCCATCTCGAACCGTTTCTGGGCGGCACCGTCGAAGAGAAAGCCGACGTTTACCGCCGCGCCTCGCCCCTGACCTATGTTAGCAAGAACGCACCGCCGTTTTTGTTTGTACATGGCACAGCCGACGACATCGTGCCGATCGAGCAATCGGAAAAAATGGTCGAGAAACTGCGGCAGGCAGGCGTGCCGGCCCGATTGATCGCTGTGCCGGGCGAAAGGCATGGCTGGGGCTGGAGCCATGAGCATCGGTTGACTAGCCTCGCTCATATGATGGACTTCTTCGATGCGGAGCTGAAAAAATGAAACACGCAATCCGAAATCCGAAACCCGAATGGGCCTTGCTGCCAGGCGGAAGCGCGAGCGGTTATTTCCGCTCTTGGAGTAGCTGGCTGATCTTTCTGCTTCTGTGCGGCCATCTCATCTTCTGTCACGGCTGCCACGGCGAAGATGTAGACGATGAATTGTGTGCGCCGCTGCCACGCAACCACAGGACTACACCCCCTCCAGCTGCTTCGGATTTCGGATTGCGCATTGGGGACATTTAACGGGGGACTTCCATTGGCAGCGCTTTGGCGAAGAGATTAAAAGCAACCTCACCCGTCTTGCCGTTTTTGAAAGACATTCGGGCAAGCTGCTCTTGGGTCCGCAGCAAAGCGGGATCGTTGGGACTGTCGAATTCGCCAACGGTGACGACGCTATTGTAGCGCGTGTGCAGGACGTAGCTCTTGAAGCCGAGTTTGCGGAACATATCGCAGACTTGCTCGGCCATTCGCGCAGCATTATCGAGGCGCTGGCCGGCATGGTCGCCGAAGCCCAGCTTCTCCAGAAAACCACCTGTGGATGAGGTGGTTTGGATTGCGTAAGCTCCGCGGAATTCTTGCACTGCCAGGGTCCACGGCTTGGGGCATTTGAAGAGGCTGCGCGGTTCGTCGGCGTTGAGTTTCTTCCAGAGGGGATCGACTTTGGCGACCGGTTTCCGCTGCGGCGGAATGGTTGGATTGGGGACCACCATCGCCGTGTGGAAGGGATTGATCGGATAGCGCTTCAGCTCGAACTTCTTGTCTTTGCCCGGTTCGTAGACATCGTAAGTATCAAAGGCGGGCTTGCCCGATTTGAGCTTAATGTCGGGCAAGTCCCATTTGCGGACCTTCTTAAGCTGGGCACTGGCGGCGTCCATATCGGGGAACCCCCCCAGGAGCACGGCGAATTGGTCCTCTTGCGGATGAGCCAAAACGCGGCGGCGAGGCACGCCGGGATAGGCCTTTTGCCATTGATCGAGTTCTTCTTGCAACTTTTTGCGTTCGGCGCTGCCGCGGTTGTAGACATAAGCCGGATAATGTTTCTGGCGCAAATAGGTGCAAAGCTGATACGCCAACTCCGAAGCCGACTCGCCCTGATAACTAGCGACGCAAATCATCCACGGGCCGGCTTCGGGAGTGACGGCGTAGGCCGCGTTGATGTCCTCGCGGCTAGATTGGATGAGGCTGTTCAGCCCGCTGGGCTGCTCCGGAGGGTTGGGGTTGTGCCTCTCCGGCGCCTGCGCCGGCGCCAGCCTTGCCAGCAACGCCAGCCCCAGACCCAGGGCCGGCAGCAATGGAATCCGCCTCATCTGCCTGGTCCTCCCTTTTTCTCCAATGGCAAATTTCCGACCGAGGGAGGGCGGATGGACACCCTGTCTTTCCAGCCGCCATCCTCCCTAGGAAATCAACCGTCCGACAAGGCGGCTCATAACAAATGGAAACGGTTCAGTCCAGAGGCCAATTCGAGCCGAGAGCGGCACGCTGAGCTCGAGTGACTGTATCGATGCCGCGTTTGCCCAAATCAAGCAGATTATCGAGTTGCTTGCGGCTGAAGGTCGCTTCCTCGCCGCCGGCCTGTACTTCGATGAAATCGCCGGCGCCGGTCATGACCAGATTGAGATCGACATCAGCGTCTTTGTCTTCGCTGTAGTCGAGGTCAAGCAGCGCCCGGCCGTCGAGCAGACCAACGCTGACCGCTGCCACACTGCCGCGAACAAGGGTTGACACCGGGGGAAGAGGAGGAAGGGGAGGAGGCGCCTTATGTTTTCGTTCCGCATTCAGGGCGTCGATGAGGGCGATGTAAGCGCCATTGATGGCGGCGGTACGTGTGCCGCCGTCGGCTTCGAGAACGTCGCAGTCGATCCAGAGCGTGCGTTCGCCGAGCGCATCCAGATTAATGACGGCCCGCAAGGCCCGGCCGATGAGACGTTGAATTTCGACGCTGCGGCCATCGATTTTGCCACTGCGATCGCGGGGTTTGCGCGTTTGGGTGCTGCCGGGCAACATGGCGTACTCGGCCGTCAACCACCCTTTGCCCTTGCCGACCAGAAACGGCGGCACGGCCGGCTCGAGGCAACAGGTACACAGAACGGTTGTGCGTCCCATGCATACAAGCACGCTGCCCGGCGCCTGGCGGGTGTAACGGCGCTTGAAGCGGAGAGGCCGCAGTTCATCCGATTGTCGGCCGTCGTTACGCATAGTGCGCTCCAAGGATGAGCCATTTGAGCAACGCTTTCTGGGCATGCAGGCGGTTGCCAGCCTGCTCGAAGACGAGGCTGCGGGGGCCGTCGAGCACCTCGCTGGTAATTTCTTCGCCGCGATGGGCCGGCAGGCAGTGCATCACACGCGCTTGCGGCGGCGCCTGGGCCAAAAGTTGGGCGTTGACCTGGAAGGCTGCGAACCTGGCCCGGCGCAATTCGCTCTCTGCTTCCTGTCCCATGCTGGTCCACACATCCGTGTAGATGATGTCCGCCTGGCTGACGGCATGGGAAGGCACGCCGTCCTGAATTAGCTCGCCTTGGGGGCAGACGCGCTGGAAGGTCTGCACAAAGTTGGCGTCAAAGCGATATTCTTCGGGCGCAGCAAGGATGAAACGCGCCCCGAGCTTGCCGCAACCCAGTGCCAGCGAACGGGCCACATTGTTGCCGTCGCCCACGAACACCAGTGTCTTGCCGCGGATGCCTCCCGCGATGTGTTCTTGGATCGTCAACAAATCGCCGAGCACTTGGCAGGGATGGCAGAGATCGGATAGGCCGTTGATGACCGGCACCGTCGCATAGCTGGCGAATTCTTCGATCGTGGCATGCTTGTAGGTGCGCAGCACCACGGCATCGACGTAATGATTGAGCGTGCGAGCGAAGTCGGCGACGCTTTCGCGCTGGCCCATAGGCCCATCTCGGGCGCTGAGAAAAATGCTGGTGCCGCCGAGATGAGCCATGGCCGCCTCAAAGGAAGCGCGGGTACGCAGCGACGGCTTCTCAAAGATCATGCCCAAAACGCGCCCCGCCAACAGTGGTGGACGGTTGCCACGCTGGGCGTCCGCTTTCAGGCGCGCCGCCTCTTCCAGCAAGTACACCAACTCGTCCGTTGTCAGATCGATCAAACTCAAAAAGTGCCGCATGATACGTATCCTTTACCCACCCTTCACGCCAACAAGAGCATCTCTTGCCGGCGGGGCGGACAAGTAATCACCCTGTAATACGCAACAACACTTCTTCCAAAATCGCACACCCCTCCTCGCACTCGGCATCGGTCAGCGTCAGGGCAGGCAGTAAACGCAAGACCGTGGTGTGGGTACAGTTGATGAGCAAGCGCCGTTCCAGACAGGCCTTGACCACGGGCGCCCCGTCTCCCGTCAAGTCAATACCGATCATCCCCCCCTTGACGCGCACCTCTTGGATCAGAGGGCAACGCTGCCGTAGGGCCTCGAAACGCTGCTGAAAATGCGCGCCCAACTCTTCGGCGCGCCGAAGTAATCCGTCTGCCTCGATCGTTTCGATCGTGGCCAAGGCAGCGGCGCAGGCGAGGGGATTGCCGCCGAAGGTGGCCGCATGGGTGCCGGGGCGGAGTTTTTCTGCGGCTTCCGGCCGTGCTATCAACGCACCAGCGGCGACGCCTCCGGCCAGTGCCTTGGCCAACGTCATGACATCCGGCTGTACGTCCCAATGTTGATGGGCGAACCAACGTCCCGTCCGCCCCATGCCGCACTGCACTTCGTCGAAGATCAATAAAAGATTATGACGATCGCATAATTCTCTTAAACCCTGCAAATAGCCGGCCGGGGGCAGATTAACGCCGCCTTCGCCCTGAATCGGTTCGACGAGAATGGCGCAGGTTTCACTGTCGATGAGGCGCGCCGCCGCGTCGAGATCGCCGTAGGGGGCAAAGTGGAAGCCGGCCAACAACGGCTCAAGGCCCTGGTGATACTTCGGCTGGCCCGTGGCGCTTAGGGCGCCCATCGTGCGGCCGTGGAAACTGTTGAGCATACAAAGGATCTTGTAGCGACCGGGTTTGCCGTACAGGCGGGCGATTTTGATGGCCGCCTCATTGGCCTCAGCGCCGCTATTGCAGAAAAAACATTGCCCACCCCAGCCAGTGCGCTGGCTCAATGCTTCGGCCAGACGCCCTTGGGGCTCGGTGTACCAGGTGTTGGGCACGTGGATGAGTTGGGCTACCTGCTCTTGCACGGCTCGAACGACGCGCGGCGGACAGTGGCCCAGCAAATCGCATCCCCAACCGGGGAAAAAATCCAGATAACGATTGCCTTCGTCGTCCCATACCCAGGAACCTTCCCCGCGCACCAGACACACGGGATAGCGCGTGTAATTGGCGATGACGTAACGCTGAAATTGATCGAAGGTAGTTTGTTTCATTTCGGCCTTCCGTCTTCGGTCTTCGGTCTTCCATTTCCCGAAAAAACCGATCAATTAAGGGTAATCTCGGTACCGACGCCGCGGTCGGTGTAGATCTCCAGCAACAGCGAATGACGTAGCCGGCCGTCGATCATGTGCGTCTTGCGCACGCCGGCGCGCAGGCTGTCCAAACACGCCTCCACTTTGGGAATCATGCCTTCATCGATGATACGACGTTCGATCAGTTCCCGGCAGCGTGCCGCATCGAGGCTAGGCAAGAGCGATTCGGGCCGGCTGCGGTCAAGCAAAATGCCCGGTGTATTGGTGAGAAAAACCAGCTTCTCGGCACGGAGGTGGGCAGCGATAGCGGCGGCAGCAGTGTCAGCGTTGACGTTGAGCCAACCATCCGGCCGATCCATTGCCGTATCCAAAGCCACCGAGGGGATGACCGGCACCACCCCGCCGGCGCAGAAGGATTCGATCAGCGGGCCATCGACGCGGGTGACTCGGCCAACGAAGCCCAGGTCGACCGGTTTGTTGTCTGGACCTGGCAGACGCAAGCGCTCGCCGAACAGGCTTTGCAACGAGCCGGAGTGCAGCCCGACAGCTCGACCCCCCAGCCGGCGGATGTCGCGGACGATGCCCTCGTTGATTTCGTGCAGCAGCACCTGGACCACTATGTCGAGTGTGGTGGCGTCGGTGTAGCGGCGTCCTTGGATCTTGAGCGGTTCTAAGCCGGCACGCGCCATGGCCCGATCGATCGCTTTGCCGCCGCCATGCACAAGCACGGGACGCAGGCCGACCGTTTCCATGAAGATGACGTCTTGCAGCGTCGCTTCCAGCGCGCTGGCGTCCTCCAGGGCGCTTCCCCCCAGCTTGATGACCGTGAGCTTATCCCGGAACATGCGAATGTAGCTACGGGCTTCGATGAGGGCTTCCGCTTTGCGGATGGCGTCGTCCATCACGGTCGCTCAACCTGTCCCCGGTATAAAAACAAGGGCCAATGCACGGACAAGGAGGAAAAAAACATTTTAAACGCCTGGAGAAGAGTGTCAATGGGCAGGGCCGTTTCCTGTTTCAAAGGAGGTAAGACCCTTCGTCCATCGTTCTGAAACAGGAATAGGGCCCTATCCCTTGCTGGCGCGGCGGGCTAGGAAGGTTTTATGGGAATAGGGCCCTATCCCTTGCTGGCGCGGCGGGCTAGGAAGGGTTTATGGGAATAGGGCCCTATCCCTTGCTGGCGCGGCGGGCTAGGAAGGTTTTATTGTCAATGGGCAGGGCCGTTTCCTGTTTCAAATCACCACTCCACGCCTAGCATCAGGCAATTCAACCCGCTGCCAATGCCCAAAAAGCCGACGTGGTCCCCTGGTTGCAGGAACTCGCGCTCTTCGGCCAGCGCCGCTGTCAACGGCAGGGACACAGTGCCCATGTTGCCGAGAAACGGATAGGTGGAAAATTCTTTGTCCTCGGCAATGCCCAGTGCTTTGAGGATGGAATCGCGGTGGCTGGCGCCGACCTGATGGCAGATGATCTTGTCCACCGTGTCGGCCGCCCAGCCCAAGCGGCCGAGGAAGGCGTTCCACGTCCGTAACCCTAGCTCAACGCCGTAGCGCAGGACGGCGACAGAATCCGTAGCGGTGAACTGGCGTAGAGCGTTCAACATTCCCTCCAATCCCCATCGGCAAAGTCTATAATGTTGTGGGGCCGCCTGCGTGACGCCGCCCAAGATACGGCGGCGTGGTTCCGTACCGAAGGAGCCGTCGGTAACGAGCACAGCCACAGCGCCGGAGCCGCCGGTCAGTGTGGCCAGCGATTTCGTGAATACTTCCATGTTAGGGGCTTGCAGCATGGTTTCGATCATGGCGTCGTTGATCTCGCGGGCCGTCTCGCAGGAGACGACCAGCCCAGCGCGGACCTGACCCAACTCAATACGATTGGCGATGTCCACGATGCCGTTGAGGACGCCGAGACAGGCGTTGCTAATATCGTAAATGGTTTCGGGATGAAGGCCCAATTCGGCGGCGACACGGCAGGCGGTGGCCGGTTCAAATTGCTCACGGCAGACGGCGGCGTAGATGAGCACTCCTATGTCTTGCGGCCGCACCTGGGACATTGCCAGCGCTTTGCGGGCCGCCAGCACGGCGCCGCGCGAAGGCGGATAACCCGGCTCCCACCAGCGACGTTCACGGATGCCGGTTAACGCTTCCAACTGCCCTTCCGATAAGTGCAGCACTTCGTAGACAGGACGCAGCCGAGCCTCTAACTCCTGGGTGGTCACGACTTCGGCCGGCAGTTCGTAACCCATTGCATCAATGAAAACATGAGAATACTTCATTTCAGATCGTCTACTTGAAGCGTGAAATCGTTCATCTGATAGATAATCCGCCCGTCCACCAGCAAGAAACCGTCTGCCGTCAACGTCCGCGTCGCATCATCGCGGGCCGTGAGGACGGCTTGCACCGTTACCTCCTTATTTGTTGGGACGACTTGGCCGCGATAGCGCCAACGATGCGGCGCCCTCGTGCCGACAACGAAACGCCCCTTTTTGCTGGCCGGCCAGTATTGCACTGCTGCCACTTTAAGCAATTGCAAAAACGCTTCCAGTCCCAACGACCCAGGCCACACCGGATCCTGATAAAAATGGGCCTGGAAAAACCACTCGTCCGGGTCCACGATCTTGCGGCCCTCGAGGAAGCCCAGACCATGCGGGCCGCCCTCCAGTAAGAAATGCTCGATGCGGTCGAGCATCCGCAATCGATCATCCGGAAACGGTGCGTGGCGGGGATAATCAAACCCTCGGCCTCCGCTGACCTCGTAGGGCTTGACCCCGCGGATGCCGACCTGTTGGGCCAGGGCCTCACGTGAGAAAAAACCGAACGTCGTCCGCCCTCGATAAATTTCTCCTATAGGGCCGCGCACGGCAAACTCGTAGTTTTGGATAATCATGCCGCCCGAAGAGGCCACCTCTAGCAAGCGCACACGCGTGGTCAGCGTGCCGCTGTCCGGCGTCACGGTCCCAAGCAATTCGGCCTTGCCTTCCAAATTGCGAAAAGCGAGATCGACGGAGCTGGTCAGCGCCGAGCCGACGTAAGCCGCGAGAAAGCCACACGATTGCAGGGCCACTTCCAGCAGCACGGCAAAGGGCATGATCGGCTGCCGCTCGGCCTTAAAGTACCAGGCGTCCGCAGGAACATCATATTGCGCCTCGATGAGGCCGCCTGCAACCATCTTATAAGGCTCCGCGTCAATGCGCGTGACGCGATCGATGAAGGAAAACGGCGGGCGAGGCAGCCGAGCGACGAAGCGACCTTCATCGAAGATGCGATACGGTTCGCCGAACGCATCGGACGGCTTACCTTCCGCAAAAGCGAGGAGCTGGTGTTTCTCAAACCGCGCGGGCGAGCGGGGGGTTAACACCCCCCGCTCGTTCAACCGGGGGGTTAACACCCCCCGCTCGCCTTGGGGCGCTGATGCAATCCCGCTTGCCCAGTACGCCGCAATCTTCTCACGTGTCAGCCCAGAGATCTGCACCGACATGTTGGTGATTTCGACAATCGGCTTGCCATCGGCATACATGAGGGCGTCGGCAAGGGCATACGGTTCCGGGCGATAGCCGCGCTCCTTGAGGACTACTTCGTAGGTGACCGTACGTGTCGCCGCTGTCACCTGGCCTCGGCATTTCAAGACGCTGGTCACACCGGGCACAGGTTCGCATACCAGGTCGTCGGCTTCGGCGATCCAACCCAGACGCAACAGATAAATCCGCAACGTGTGCAGGCAGCATTCGTACATCAACGTGCCGGGCATGACCGGATCATCCACAAAATGACAGGTCAAGAACCAGGCGCGCGGGGCGATGTCGGCCTCGGCCCGGATGAGGCCAATCCCAAAGCGTCCGCCCTTGGGATCAAGGTGCGTGACCCGATCGACCAGTTTCATGCGGCCGCCGGGCAAACGCAGCCCTTCTGGCAAATGCCGGCCAGCGAACCACGAGCCGAAGCATCCCGCGGCGTCGCCGGCGCGAAGGGCGTCGAGTTGTTCCGCGCTGTACGATTCTTTTCCGAAGGGCGGCAGGTCGGCGGCGTCATCGGGCTGGATGCCGGGACGGGGGCGCGTGTCCAAAGCTGTCTGCACGATGCCCTTGCCAGCCGCCAGTTGGGCAGAGGTGAAGAAACCGGCGCAGCCGTGCCTCATCGTCAACAGCGGCTCTCCCTCGACTGTGCCCTCGAATTGGAACTGGAATAGAAACGTATCGCCCTGGCGGAAAAAGCGCTCGATGCGGATGTCGTAGCGGATCACTTGACCAGGCCGCGGTAAGCTGCGATGGAACGTCACTGCCGCGTCAAGCAACCGGTACACAGCGAGACCGCGCGTCTGAAAATCGATGCCGAGATAGGCGGACAGAAAGAGGTCCGCCTGCCCGGCTTCGATGGCGATGCAGGTGGCGATGCGGCCGCCATCGAGATACCAAGCGCCGGGAAGAATGTCGTGTTCCGTGACCACGCGGCCGGATGTGAGCGAACGGGGCTGCCCCTCAAGGGTCAGGATGCGGTCTACCAACATCAGCGGTTCATCGGGCAAACGGACGCGCGTCGGGTGACTATCGATGACAGCGAAGTCGGGACCGAGAACGCGGGCAATGGAACCGATGGCAAATTCCAGACAGTGAGCGCGGTCGAAGGCGCCTTTCCCCTCCAAGCCGCGATCGTAAGGAAGCGGCGGCTTGGCTGCCTCCTTACGGTCGGGACTCGGATCGATTTTCCCACTCGCCAGCAGGTACTCGGATAGCCGCGACTGGAATTGGAGATTGTCCATCAGACTGCGTTGAAGTGTGGCGGACCAACGCAGGTAAGCGGCGTGTGCTTCGCCGATGGCTTGGCGCGGCGCCATGAAGGCCTCGCTCCTAAGCTCGGCGTGGACAGCTGGAGTTGCAAAGCTCCGCTTCTCTTCCGGTACTGACGTGGAACGGGAGGCGGGAGGGTCCGACGTGCGTTCCCAAGCCGCGCTTGAGACCGAGGGGCTTGGTTCCGGCTTGCGCGGCGACAGCTCCAGGGAGGGCACGACAAATGGCGCGCCGCCTATCGGGACGTTCAACAGTCGCTTCTCGGCAGGTTGAACAACGACGCGGTGCGCCGTTTCCCTTCCGTATAGCGGCGCAAGATCCACCGGCACGCGCTCGGCGCACAGGTGGGCAAGCAATCGCAAGAAGAGCGAAACGCCGTCTGTACCGGCAACGCAAGCCGAGCGAGCACAATGCGGACGGTCGCCGAGAATGGCGTCGATCCTGCGCGTGCAAGACGTGCCGGGCCCCATCTCCAGGAAAATGCGTACACCATCGCGGTAGGCCGATTCGACGACAGCGGGAAAATCTACCGTGTCGAGCGCCTGGGCCAGGATCGCTTCAGCGATGCTGTCGGAATTCAACTCAAACGAGCGAGCCAGGGCCGTGCTGTAAAAACGGATGCCGTGCGGCGCTGTTGTCGGCAAACGGTGCAGGTCGCGGTATGCCTCTGCCACTTCACGGACCACAGGGCAATGCACAGTCGAGGTCTCCGGCAGTGGCACGAAATGACAACCCAGGCGCGCGACGAGGGTTTGTACTTGGCCGCGTTCGCCGCCAATGACGCATTCGCGCGGCGTATTGATGATGAGCAGATACACCCGCGGCAGCCCTGCACAGGCGTTGCGCACTGCCGCCGGTCCCCGGTCCACGATGCCCGTTGTCCACTCGACGACGGCATCGGGCGGCAAACGCCAGGCCTTGCGGGCGGCGTCGCAAGGGCCGGCCAAGTCGCTGACAAATAGCGGCGAAGCGTTCATTGCTTGCAACATAGCATCGCGGTCGGTCCAGGCTCGCAAGGCGAACAGGCCGGCCGACTCGCCGAGACTATTGCCGATCACCGCATCGACGCGAACGCCGAAACGGCGCACCAAATCGGTCAGCAGACTGCCCAGCGCCACTTGGCCAAAGATGCGCTCGCGTACCGAGGGGGCGACGGTTGCGTGTTCATTCCAAAAAAGATCGGGGAGAAATTGACTCCTCAAATAGTTATTTTCGGCGTCTTGGCGGCGGAGGACTTCCGGCCAGTAAACGGCAAGGTCGCGGCCCATGCCACGATAGTCGTTGCCGGAGCCGGGGAAGACAAAAGCGATGCGTCCGGTGCGTCCCAACGGCACCGGCGCATAGAACAGGCGATCGTGGAAGGCCGGCGGCAGCACCAGGGGACGGCATGGATCGCGGCGCAGGCTGCGCTGGGCGGCATCAATCTGTTCGACCAATTCCCGCCGCTCACGGGCCACCAAAGACACAGCGAGAGGCAAGGGATTGGCCTCGTTGCCATGCTCTGTTTGGGAATGCACTCTCTCGTACCAACCGCGTGCTAATACCTCCAGGTTGGCATCAGGTCGCGTCCCTAGATAGCTGCGCAGCTGTCCTAAGCCATCCAGCAGAGCGCGGACGTCTCGGCCCTCGATGACAAAAAGGCCTTCAGCATGTTTACCCAGCGGGTATAGTCGGTCGGGGCGCGCGACGCTGGCGGCCGGCTCCCAGGCTTCGAGAACGACATGAACACAATTACCATCGACGCTGACAGAGCTGACGCCGGCGCGGCGTGGCCCTGCGGCACGGTCGCGCAGCCAGTATTGCGGGCTGCGCAGCAGAGCAAAACGATCCGCCGCCTGCGCCAGCTCGGGGCGTACCGTCGAGAGGCTGCGCAACGGCGGCAGGATCTGTTGATCGAGACAGAGACAGGCTTTGATAAACGAGGCAAACCCGGCGGCGGCGCCGGCGTGACCGATGTCGGCCTTGGCACTGCCCAGAACGAACGGTTGTGGACCGCGGCGCGAGCCGAAAAAGGAGGTAAGGGCTTGGGCCTCGCTGCGGTCTTCCTCAGGATCGCCGCTGCCGTGCGCTTCGAGATAGGCAAGCGAAGCGGGATCGATACCAGCTTCGGTGTAGGCGCGTTCCAGAGCAGACTCATAAGTGGCAGCCACGCCGATGCCGCGGATAACGGCGTGGATGGTGTCGCCGTCGCGCACGGCATCGGTGAGCCGTTTGAGGACGACGGCGGCGGCCCCTTCACCAGGCAACGTACCGTCTGCGTCGACGTCAAAAGGGCGGACGCGGCCGGAAGCGGAAAACGGCCGATGGCGATGGGCGGCCAAGACGGCGCGAACGTCACCAGCCAAATCGACCGCCCCCACAATCGCCTGATCGATCTCGCCCTTTTGCAGGGCGCGCACCGCTGCTTCCAGGGCGCGCAGGCCGGAGCTTTCTTCGCTGCTGAGAGTGAAGCTCGGCCCTCCGAAGTGGAACTCACGGGCGATACGGCTGGCCACGATACTGCCCAGCGATCCCATCGTGCGGCTGGCGGTTAGAGGGGGACCGGCCGCGTCGCGCAGCGCCGCATCGAGCGACCAGCGGAAATGAAAATTCGTCGTATTTAAATCCAGCCCTAGCCCAATGAAGACGCCGGTGCGCGCCCGCCGTTCTTGGGGCAAACTAGCGGCATCGATGGCTTCGGCGGCCACGTGCAGCATGAGCAATTGTTGCGGCAACGTCTCCTGCAATTCGCGCGGCGGGACATGGAAGCGGTCGGCCTGGATGGTCACTTGCCCCGCGATGTAATAGCCAGCGAAAGAACGAGCCTCAAACCCCTGTTCCTGGAACCAGGCGCTTTCCGGCACGCCCCACCAGTGCGCCGGTGGAGAGGGAGATACATCGTCGCCGCCTCCCAAGACACGTTGTTGGAAGGCCCGCAGCGATTTCCAGGGGCCAAAATGGGCAGCCATGCTGACAACAGCGATGGCGGGCGGGGTTGCATCGGTGCTCCGGGGGACGAAGACTCGGGGCGCCACTTCCATCCCGCTGGCTGGTTGCCATTCTTCCAGCAAGAGATGCGCGTTGATGCCGCCGAAACCGAAGGCGCTGACAGCGGCGCGGCGGGGCGTCCGTTCATCGCGTCGAGGCCATGTTTCGCCGTCTTTAAGGATGCGAAAGGGCGATTTTTCAAGTCCCAATCCCGGCGCTGGGGTGGTGAAATTGGCGGTCGGCGGCAACGTTTGGGCGCGGAAAGCCGAAAGCACTTTGACGATCCCCGCCGCTCCGGCCGCAGTCAGCAAATGCCCCACGGTCGATTTCACCGAACCGATGACGCATTGTCCAGGCCGCCATCCCTTGGGGCCCCATAAAACTTTAAGGCTTTGAAACTCCACAGCGTCGCCGACTGGCGTGCCGGTAGCATGGCACTCAATGAGATCGACATCGCTCGGTTTCCAGCCGGCCTCGCGGTAGGCGGCCTGCATGGCCCGCAATTGCCCTTCGCTGCTGGGAGCAAGCAGATTGCCGTCCACGTCATTGGACAAGCCGATGCCGGCAAGGACCGCCAGAATGCGATCGCCGTGGCGTATAGCATCTTCCAGCCGCTTGAGTAAAAAGACCCCGGCCCCTTCGCCGACCACCAAGCCGTCGGCACGGACATCAAACGGCGAGCAGCGACCCGTTGGCGACAAGGCGCGCAGTTGCGAAAATCCCATCTGTGTATACAGACAATCGGGACGTGAGACGCCGCCGGCCAGCATGGCATCGGCGCGGCCGGCCCGCAACTCATCCGCCGCCTGTTTCAGGGCGTACAACGATGAGGCGCAAGCAGCGTCAAGCGTGCAGCTGCCGCCGCCCAGACCAAGCGCTTTGGCTACGACCCCTGCAACCAGGCCGGGAACGTAACGATTGAGAGGCGAGGCCGGAGGCATCGGCGCTCCACCCCTCAGGACGCTGGCGCGACCCTGCTTGCTTAGTTGTTCCAGGAATGTCCGGCCCAAGTAGGCGCGGGCCAACTCCGAAACACGCTCGGTCGGCAGGGCGATGTTGCCGAGGATGATGCCGATGCGACGGCGATCCAGGCCGCGAGTCACGCCCGCTTCAAACGCTTGCCGGGCCGCATACAAGGCCAGGTGAAAGACTGGATCGAGTTCGGCCAGCAGGTCGGCGGGAAGGTCGAGGCCGGCGGGATCAAGAGGGACGTTATCGACAAAGCACCCCCGCAGCGAATAGACGCGGTCGGGGCGGGCAATGGCCGGATCGTAGGCGTCGCCTGGATCAAGCAGCCAGCGGTGCGGCGGCGCTTCGCGGCTCGCATCTGCCCCAGCAAGGACTTGTTCCCACAAGCGCTCGGGACTCAGCGCGGAGGGGAACAAACCGCCCATGGCGACGATGGCAATCCGTCCGCCTTCGCTTGTGAGAGAAGGCAGGCGATGGTTAGAGGACGAAAGGTCCATGTGCATCCCCCCCTTCAGGGTACTGTGACCGAAGCGAGAGATTGCCGACCAAAAGCACGTCGCAGGGCCGGGTCGATAACGCATTCATAGCCTTGCAGGCGAGCGAGGACCTGGCCGCCTTGGTCGAGATAGTCGATGTCGGCCAAAGCGTGCAGGTTGCTGTCGCGGGTCACATGGGCGACGACACGGACATTAGGCCCCGGAAAGGCATGTTGATACTGCCGATAGCGGGCGATGTAGCAGGGCAGCGACGGGGCGCCATGCTGTTCCTGACTCCAAACGACCAGGAGCTGGAAACTGCAATCCAGGGCAAGCGGATCAGCCAGCCAGCGTTGGCGCAGTGGATGCTGAATCCATTCCTTCGGCGGCGGCGCGTTGCTTACACGGCCGAGGATGCCGCGCTCGCCGCAGCCCTCGATCTGCTCGATGCCCTGCAAATCGGGGCCGTGGAACAACAGGTTTTGATAGATTTCCTCGGGCAAGCGGGCATAGGGCGGGCAATTCGGCGGCGGTACGGCAGGCGGCGCGGTGGGCAGTTGGTTGACCAACACGATCTCGGCACGGGCGTGCAATGTGTCCCGGCCGTCTGCATTCCTGCTGCGCAGCTCGACGGCAGCGACGTAGAAGCCTTCGCGCTTGACGGCCTTACCAGCATGAATCCGGAGAAGCGGGGCCGTGTCTCCGTCGAGAACGACGCCATGAAGGATGCGGAGATCGTTGCAACCGTGGAAGAAGAGGCCCGGGTTCTGGTGCATAGCGCCGTGCGCTAGCCATTCCAGGACCAACACGACTGGCAACACGGGCCGGCCATTGAGAATGTGCGACTCCAAAACCGGATGCGCCGCCCGTTCCAAGGCCCGCTCGAAGGCGTAAGGCAACACAGAACTGCGACCAGAAGAAGGCAAGGGCGAAGCCCGCTCCTTTGCGGTCGCAGCTCCGTTCGCCAGCACGACTACCTCAACGGCGTCGCCCGGCGCCGAACGCAACTCCTCGACCAGATAGTTCGCGCCTGCCTCCAGCGGGATCAGACTGAGGCCTTCTTGCGCGAAGATTTTCTTGAGTGCGGGGTTGACCATGCCGCCGTCCCACGGTCCCCAATTCACGGAGACGACACGGCAGTGCGGCAAGCGGCGAGCCTGTTGGTGGGCCAGCTTGTTCAGGACTTCGTTGGCAATGGCGTAATCGACCTGGCCTGCACGGCCAAAGCGTGCGCTCAAGGAAGAAAACAGTACGAGTACACGCAGTTCGTTGGGATCAACGGCTCGCAACAGTGCTTGCAGACCAGCAACCTTGGTTGTATAGACGCGCTCGAATTGTTCGACCGTTTTGTCTTCGATACGGGCGTCGGCCAGCACACCGGCGCCGTGAATAATGCCGCGGATGGGGGCGCCCAGTTGCTGACATACCGTTGTCAGGAGGGCCTTGACAGCAGTTGCATCCCGGATGTCCACGGCCCGGTAGAGCACGCGCGCGCCAGTGTCCTGGATACGCGCCAGTGTCCGCCGGATCTCGCGGTGAGCGGACACCAAGCGATATTGCTCGCTGACCCACTTGAGCGAGGCACTGCCGTTGGCGCGGTTGCCTAACTCCCGTTTGATCTCGTTTTCACTGGTGAGGGCGGCTAGCCAATCCGGCTCGGGGGCAGGTTCGGGAGTTCGGCCGAGCAAGACCAGCGTGGGCCGGAACGCCCGCGCCAGGGCGACGGCGACCTCAGCCGTCACGCCCCGCGCCCCTCCAGAGAGCACAATTACCTCGCCTGGCTGGAACGGCGTCGTTGTGCCTGTCTTCCACGGTTGCACCAGGCGTTCCAGCGTGGACTGCCGGCCGCGCGCCAGTCCTACTTCGACGGGGCCGGAGCAAAACATCTCCTCGACAAGAGCGGCCGCCGCTTGATCCGAGTCGGCGAAATCGTCGGCTAAATCGAGGGCCTTGCAATGTACGTCCGGCCACTCCTGCCCTACTGTCTTGGCAAGGCCGGCAAGGCCGCCGTCGAAGGGATCACGCCCGGCATCGAGATCCACTAGCCCAAAAGCGCCGTCCAACCGCGATACCGTAACGAACAGGGCACCACCTTGCGAACCGGCGGCGCGCAGGGCTGGGCCTACGTGCTGCAAGCCAAACAGAGCATGTTGCAGAAACGCCTCGTCTTCGGGCTGGCGATTGGCCACGATCACCAGGGCGCCAAGCAGCGCCGGACGCTCCTGCCGACAAAGCTCAGCGACCGGCAAGCAGCGCGGAAAATACCCTCGCATCCGCAGACGTTGAACCAAGGCCCCAGACAACGCCTCATCTTCCGATGCGATCCAGATCAATGCACCCGGCTGCAAGCGCAGCAGCGGCCGAGCTGAGGCATTTGTCAACGGCGCCACGCGCAAGATGCTTCGCTCCAGAGAAGCGGAGAGAGTTTGCAGCGAACCGTCGGTATCCACCGGCTGGTCCTGGTTCGGCCTGGCGAACTGCTGGGTTGAGCCTAGCAGCTCACTAGCCCGCGTCGCACTCCGTCCGCTTTCGGGCCGTCCGTCCGATGTACCGGCAAGGAATGCAGCGATATCGCGGAGCTTGTGCAAAACGCCGAAATGCTCTGGTTTGATGACCGGTGCTTGCGGCAGGCGTTCTTGCAGGGCCGACAGGATCTCCACCCGCTTGATGGAGTCGATGCCCAAGTCGGTATCTAAAGCCATGTCCAACTCCAGCATCTCCGCTGGATAACCCGTCTTCTCCGCAATCACCTCCAGCAAAATCGTCTCGACATCTTCGCTCCGCTGCTCGACGTGGGAACACACGTCTCCGACGTTCTGTGCCGCGGGAGCGGCCTCCGTACCGGCAAGGAATGCAGCGATATCGCGGAGCTTGTGCAAAACGCCGAAATGCTCTGGTTTGATGATCGGTGCTTGCGGCAGGCGTTCTTGCAAGGCCGACAGGATCTCCACCCGCTTGATGGAGTCGATGCCCAAGTCGGTATCTAAAGCCATGTCCAACTCCAGCATCTCCGCTGGATAACCTGTCTTCTCCGCAATCACCTCCAGCAAAATCGTCTCGACATGCTTGTTCGAGACAGCCGGAGCAGCCTCTGTCGTCGGAGGTGCTTGGGAGGGAAGGCCCTCCCTGGCGAGCTGCCGGGTTGAACCCGGTGGCTCACTGGCCTCCAGCGGCAGTGATGGGGGGGGAATGGCCGATTCATGGCGGGTGGAAGTCGAGGGCGTGGCGACGGGCATGGAGTTGAACGGCAAGCCGAGCGAAGCTTGCAGCAGCCGTTGTTGCTGTTCGACGAGGAGTTGTATGGTACGCTGAGCCGCATCTTGACCGTCGAGGAATTGACGGTGCAGTTGTGCGGTCTGCTCCTGCATGCGCTGCAAGGCATTCAGGCTGTCGCGCGTCAGTTGCAGGGCTTGGGCGAGAGCAGAGCTATCAGGAGAGTTAGGTCCGTTCATCGTTGGGTTGAGAGTTCCGTTCATCAACCCGCTCGCTGCCTGCGCAGGGGATGCCTTTGCTGGTACGGCGGACGGGTTGATCTTTTGAGGTTTGGGTTTGACGTAGTTGGCCCCACAGAGAGGCACCAGAAATGTCCGCTTCTGGGAGCCAGGCGGCGTTTCCAGCAGGGGAGCGTCCGCATCCCAGAGGGAGAGTCTGACCTCATGGCCCAAGGCGGCCAGATGCGCCAGGCAGCAAGCCAAATCGTACATGCCGGAGCGGCGGCCATTGGAGCGGTCCAGCGCCAGCGCTGCAAAATTGCGGTCTTGCAGGATGGCGGATACCAGGCCGGTCAGGCGATGACCAGGGCCGACTTCCAAGAAAGTACGGATGCCGGATTCGTGTAGGCGTTCGATTTCCCGGACGAACTCGACCGGCCGCGCCAGCTGGCCGGCAAGAAGCTCACGGGCCCCAGCGGCATCTTCCGGGTACACCTGAGCGGTGGTGTTGGCGAAGACCGGCATGGTCCCCGGAGGGACCTCGATTTCTTCCAGGGCGGCGCGAAACGGCCCGACGGCCGAGGCCACGAGCGGGCTGTGGAAAGCCGCGGACACAGCCAAGCGCTGAGTCGGAATTTTCCGTGCGGCAAAGGCAGCGGCGGCGCGTCCGATGGCCGCAGTGGGACCGGACAACACCGTCTGCCGGGGAGCATTCTTGTTGGCCAGCACGAGATCGAGGTTTTCGGCACGGAGGACTTCACAGACTGTTTCTTCCGTCGCTTGCACGGCCAGCATGGCCCCTTCCATGTCAGCGGCGTCAGCCATGAGGCGACCTCGTAGCCACGAGAGACGGAAGAAATCTTCGGGTTTCAAGCGGCCCGCGGCGCACAGGGCCGTCAATTCGCCGAAGCTGTGACCACCCGCAGCTGTAGCACGGACGCCGAACTGTTCGAGGATTCGCCAGGCGCCGAGCGAGACGGCCCCTAAGGCGGGCTGGGCCACGTCCGTAGCTCGCAGCGCTTCCTCATTGGCGCGGCGTGCCTCGGCAGTGAACGCAATCAGCGGATAAATGCGATCGATTAAGTCCCCTTCTTGTGCTGCGGACTGGCAAGCCTGGGCCAAGGTATCGTGCATGGCCGGGAAATGACAAGCCAACTCCCGCAACATGCCAGGATATTGTGCGCCCTGTCCAGGGAAAAGCACAGCCAATTTTCCGGAGCACGGGCCGCAGCCCAAGAAGAAATCTTCCGAGACGTTCGCGCCCGCTCCCCGTCCACCACGAAGCCAGGACCGCGCCTGCGCCATCACGTGCGCGAGGTCCGTACGGTCGCGCTGGAGAACGAAGAGCAATCGGCACTGGGCGGTCGCGTCCCACTTCTGCCTCGATTGGGCGGCGCGGGCACGCAGTTCCGGCCAGGAAAGATCCGTTGGCCATTGGCTCAGCTGTTGTTCCAGGCGCTCTAGCGTCGGCCCTGTGAAGGCCAGGATCTGCGTATCGCCGTCCCAATCGATGGTTTCCTTGTGCGGGCTGGCTTCTTCAAGGACGCAATGAAAATTGCTACCGCCGAAGCCGAAGGCACTGACGGCGGCGCGGCGGGGATGCCGGGGCGAGGGCATCCACGGACGCACTTCCGTATTAATGTAGAATGGACTGTCTTCGGCCTGGAGCGGTGCAATCGGCTGCTTGACCTTGATGGTCGGCGGCAACACTTTGTGATAGAGGGCGGCTGCGGCCTTGATGAGTCCTGCGACGCCAGCCGCCGCCTTGGTGTGGCCAATTTGCGACTTCACCGAACCGAGGGCGCACCAGCGTCCCTTGCGCTTCGCTGTACGGTATACTTCCGTCAATGCCGCCGCTTCCGTGGCATCCCCGAGACGCGTGCCCGTGCCGTGGGCCTCGACCATCTCGATGGTATCCGGCGTTACCCCCGCGACTTGATAGGCCTTGCGGATAGCTTCGACCTGGCCCGCGGCGCACGGCGCGTAAATAGCATTGCCCCGACCATCACTCGACGACCCAAGCCCCCGCAGGACGGCATAAATGCGATCGCCCGCACGGCGCGCGTCCTCCAGACGTTTCAGCACAATCATTCCCAGCCCTTCGCCAAGAATCGTGCCGTCGGCGTCGGCATCGAAGGGGCGAGCATCACCCGTCGGCGATAGTGCCGGCGTTTTGCTGAAACACATGTACATGAAAATATCATTGAACGTATCCACGCCGCCAGTCAGGACCATGTCGGCCCGACCTGTCGTAAGTTCCAGGCACGCCAGGTGAAGGGCGCTCAGCGACGAGGCGCAGGCAGCATCGACGACGCAGTTGGTTCCGCCCAAGTTGAAGCGGTTGGCGATGCGTCCGGCGACCACATTGCCGAGCAAGCCGGGGAAGGAGTTTTCTTGCCAGCCGACATAGGCATCGCTGATGCGCTGCACCACCTCTTCGGCAACATGCTCGGGCACGCCTGCTTCGCGCAAGGCGCGCCGCCAAATCGGATGACCGAGCCGGGCCCCCAACGGGATCACCAGTTCCAGTGTGCCGGTGACGCCCAGGATGACGGAGACCCGGCTGCGATCGAAGGAGCGTTCCTCGCCATAGCCCGCGTCTGCGAGGGCCTGTTGTGCGACTACCAAGCCGAGCAGCTGGGAGGTATCGGTGGCTTCGAGGCTATGGGGCGCGATCCCGAAGGCGGCGGGATTGAACGGTATGGTGTGCAAGAAGCCGCCGCGCGCCGTGTAAATGCGGTCGGGGGCCTTGGGGTCGGGGTGATAGTAATCTTCGGGGCGCCAATGCGTCGGCGGCACATCGGTAATGGCATCAACGCCGTTGCCAATCCGCGCCCAGTAGGCGCTCAAATTGTCGGCGCCGGGGAAGAGGCAGCCGATACCGATGATCGCCAGAGGAGTCGCTGAATCTGCCGTACTCAACCTAGCCTCCTCAAAGAGAGCGAACCACAGGGTCCCCGAGGCCCATCCCAAAAACACAGCGAGAAGATAAAAACAAGGAAGACGCAGGAAACGAACCCGGCTGCGCCAGGGTTTGTCCATGTTCTTTCTCTTGTTCTTTTCTCGGTGTTCGCTGGCGACTCTGTGGTTCGTTCAAATCAACGCCTTGATCGTTTCCAGTTCCAGGGGCGCCACGCACGACCACTCGCGGAGGAGCGGCAAGCCCTGGCTGCGCAACGTCTGCAAACGCAGCAGCACCGCCGCCCCGTATAGGATATTGAAGGCGACGGTGACGACGCGGCGATTGCAGGGCTGTTCAAGGAAGGAGCCTTTCGTCCACTCGTTGAACGCACCCATCGCCGGGCCACACCACACCTGATAATCGAGGCGGCGCGTCGGTTCGCCCGTATTGGCCCAGCGGGAAGACAGGCCAAGATACCAGCGAAAGACGAGGGCCATTTTATGTTTGGCGTCGCGGTCGGCACGCTCTACCTGGGCCGGATCCCGCTGGAGGAAGAAGGCACGTGTTTTATCCCAGATTTCCGTCAGCGGCGCGCGAAACAGGTTCTTCTCGATATGGGCGCGCTCGGCAGCAGGCAGCGCCTCGAGACTGGGATAGGTGCGATATAGTTCATAAAGCTTGGCGGCGCGCATGGCAAACATGGTGCCGCGCTTCAGCACTTGCACTTTGACGCCCATCTCGAACATATCGGCGGCAGGGGCCATGGCCGTATCGGCCTGCTCGGCCTGGGCGAGCATTTCGCGCACTGCATCAGAACTGCCGGACTCGACGCACGCCTGATTGACAGAGCCGGTCAACACGTAGGCGGCGCCCATCGCGAAAGCGGCGGCAGCTGCCGCGGGCGTGGCAATACCACCGGCGGCGCCGATCCGCAGCGGCACATCGTAGCCGTACTGCTTTTGCAAGCGGTCGCGCAGGGCCATCAGGGTCGGCAGCAAAGTGATGGCCGGGCGATTGTCGGTATGGCCGCCAGAGTCTGCCTCAGCCGTCACGTCTTGCGCAACGGGAATGCGGGTGGCAAGAGCGGCCTGATCCGGCGTGATGTCTCCTTGGCGGACCAGTTCTTGCAGCATTCGCTCCGGAGGCGGAGCGAGAAATTTCGAGGCGACCTCAACACGCGACACCTTGACGATCACTCGATTGGGGGCGACGATTTTGCCCGACGAATCGCGGCCAATGCCGTGGACCCGATAGCGCACCACCGGCAGCGTCAAATCGAGAAACGCCGACGCCTCCACAAGCCGAACGCCACGACGCAGGTACAGATCCACCACCGCGCGTTCCAGACTCGGCTCCGCCGGACTGTGGATAAGGTTGAAGCCGTAGGGAGCAGTACCGAGGTTTTTCTGAATGCGCTCGATAGCGGCCTCGACCGTCGGCACCGGTAAACCGGCGGCGCCGAAGAAAGCCAGCATACCCGCTCGTCCCATCGCCTCCACGATGTCTGCCGAGCCGATGCCGTTGGCCATCGACCCAGCAAGGTAGGGGTAGCGGATGCCGTGATCGGCACAAAATGTTGGATCGCCGAGAGCTTCCAAGCGGCAGGCAGGAGCGTAAGCGACCCGTGCTCCGGGCGGCGGCGCGACCCCTTCTTCGGCGGGCAACAACGTGTAGCAGCCCTCGCTTTCGAGAAGGCGAATGGGCTGGCGGATGGCGTGGATCGCGTCACGAATGTGCTCAACGCCTTTCGGCATCACGGAATTCGGCAGAAAGCCCCCCTCACCATGCGCCATCCCAAAATCCCAGGGTAGAGCATGTCCGTCAACTGGAAGAGTGTCCTCGCATAGGGCTGGCGGCCTTTTCCCTCCCCCCCTGTGAGGGAGGGAGCCTTGTTTTTCCCTCCCCCCTTGTGGGGGAGGGTTAGGGTGGGGGGTTAGAACTCCTTGTCTGCATTGTACTTACCCCCCACCCTACCCCTACCCCCCCGCCGAGGAGGGGGATGTGGCTGCTAGCCCATAGT